>Ga0247833_1006725_pt1 | contig 12602 bp, 14 predicted proteins | sample LaCruzMarch2015__7_FD_187117 | JGI IMG/M metagenome (GOLD analysis project Ga0247833, IMG submission 187117) | Freshwater microbial communities from meromictic Lake La Cruz, Castile-La Mancha, Spain - LaCruzMarch2015_8m | ecosystem: Environmental > Aquatic > Freshwater > Lake | place: Spain...
AGTGGTGTAATAATTACTCTTTTTGAATGTCATAAACAAAAATTTATAGATTGAATTTTTGTTTACGGTGAATTTGTAGTTAATTTATCGTATGATTAGAATGCTACCGAAGGTTTGGTTCAACAGCACCTTATAGCAAGTGGGGGCGACAGTGGTAATTTGAAGTTTTGTGCATTTAATTAACTTTGTAGTGGCTTGACAGTTTTGTGCTCCGTAAGCCCCACCTGCTACAAGCTGCAAAACGTTATATGAAATACCAGTTCGCGGCTCCATTTGTCGGCAAATTGCGGAAAATTTAATTCATTTCTCTTTTTAGAAAGTTCGATGTTTAGCTTGACAGATTTCCAAAATTAAATCAGAAAATAAATACAAATTAATTTACCAAAAAAATCACGGATGAAAATATTTGTTTTCAAAATGCCGACCTAAATTTCGTAGTTTATTTTTCAATTTTCATTTTTTAAAAGTTTTCGAAATGCCTTTTTTAATTTTTCAATGGCTGACGATTTTATGAGCGAAGAAAAGTATTTCAAATTTCGAAAACTTGAAGCGAAAAAAAGGCTGAAAATGAATAATGAAAAAATGAAAAATTTTATGAAAAATAAACGCAGCTGCTTAGACAAGTAAAGATTTTCTTCTGGTACTTCATATAACACATGGTAAGCAAAAGTGGCGGTTTTTAGGTTTGTATGTTGCATTTCGATTGGAAGAAAATGCACGTTTCATTTGGAAATTTCGGTTGAAAGCGCCACCTTCGCTTACCATGGGAACGTTAGCAGCAATGGTAAAATTTCGATCATATTTAGCAGTAAAACAAAATGAACAATTAAATACAAATTAAATGACTTGGGTAATAATAATTGTCTTCTTAATAATAGTTGTTGTTTATATCAATAAACAGAATTCAAACGAGAAACTTAAAAAAAAAGGAGTAAGAAATAATGAATTAAAACGAGAATTGAAATTTAACGTTTTTACTGATTCGGCAATGAATCATGCGGATGTAAATGATTCTATAAAATGGGAGCTTGTTAGGAGAAAATCAGCGCGTTGGAAAGAGCTTGGATTTGGCGATGGAGAGAAATTTCCGGGTTATGGAAAGCTTTATGATAGGGAGTTTATGGTTTGGTATTGTGATGTTGGTACAAAAGAAAAAAAGAATGTTCAATCATACAAAGATAGAAACCCACTAAATTATGAACCTAAGGATCATTTTAAAATCACTGGAGAAGGTATTTATTTAGAAAGATTAGATAATACCAAGGAATATGAATCTCTTTATTCGGGTTTAGACAAAAAAAACAGAAAGCGATGGTATTTTGCTTTGACAAATTATACTGGGACTGGAATCGAGACGGATAGGGAATTAGAAAAAAAAGAGGAAATTAGAATAGTTGCTAAGCCAAAACATGAAGTTACTTTTCTTGATGGCTGGAAATTAGTTGAGAGAAAATCAGATGAGTGGTATGAAAATGGTTTTGGAGATAAAGAATTGTTTCCAGGTTATGGAAAAATTTATTTAAGAACTTTTGATGTTTGGTACTGCAAAATTGGTTCAAAAGATAAAAATGAACAACCAGAATATAAAGACAAAGCAATCCTTAAATTTTACAATGGAATTTTCGGAGGATATGAGCAATTAAAGGGAAAGGAATTAACATTTGAATCTCTTTCAAAAACACAAGGATATATAGAATTAATTACTGCTATTGACAATAAAGAAAGAAAACGTTGGTATTTTGGGCTGAAGCAAACCGATCCAACTTATATTTATACAACAGCAGCTTCATGAATTGGTGCAAAAATACGGCTTACTTTAAAGTAAATGATATTAGTTTTGTTTTAAATGATTACTTTAATTTGGTATTGCGGAAAGAAAACCACAGCTGCTAACACATGGCAAGCGTAAAAAGCACATTTCGGTTCGTATGGAAGATTTTATTAGTTTTGGGCTTCATGGTTTCGAAGGAACTTTTTAGGTTGAAATGCTTTCTACGCCTGCCATGGGAACGTTAGGCACAAGCTGTCTTTCGACATAATGATAACATTGAAATTCTCAGAAAAGTTGTAAATTCGCATCAATGATAAAACGAGTTTATATAGATACATCAGTATTTGGAGGAAATTTCGATGAGGAGTTTTCAAATGATACTATTCCATTCTTTGATAGAGTTAGAAATGGAGAAGTAACAATTATTGTTTCTGATGTGCTTCAAGCAGAATTATTAGGAGCTCCTGACTTCGTAAAACAATTATTAGAAAGTTTACCAAAAGAATACATTGAGAAAGTTAGATTATCAAAGGATGCTGCAGAGTTAGCCGATAAATATATTGAAGCTAAAGTTGTAGGAAAAACAAGTCGAGCAGATTGCCAACATATTGCAATTGCAACACTTTGTCATGCAGATGTTTTAGTTAGCTGGAATTTTAAACACATTGTTAATCTGGATCGCATAAGAGGTTATAACGGAATTAATTTTCAAAATGGCCATCAAATGATTGAAATAAGAACACCAAAAGAAATTTTTAATTATGGAAACGAAGAATAAAAAAGCCACAAAAACATTTGATGCAATTAAAGTTATGCGCGAAATTCGGGATAAATTGAGTCTTGAAATTATGAATATGAGTTTTGAGGAAGAAAGAGCATATTTAGACAAATTGCTTGCTGAAGGAATTAAAAAGTAATACAGCCAGTGCCTAACACATGGCAAGCGTAAAAAGCACATTTCGGTTCGTATGGAAGATTTTATTAGTTTTGGGCTTTATGGTTTCATAGGAACTTTTTAGGTTGAAATGCTTTCTACGCCTGCCATGGGAACGTTATAGGCAAGCGTAACAGAAGACACAACAACCATTAAACGAACAGACAATTATCGAAACAACAGGACGACATATAAACTTAACAGCGGACTTTTTTCCGACACGACAGCCCAACGCTTCGTGTTTTATTTTTTTTGCCGACCCGCATTTTTTAAAAACAATTTTAGCCAGCCGCACAAGTGGCACATTTGGTTTTGCCCCGAAACACAAGCCAACGCTTCGCAAAACCAAAAGAGCCACTTTTTAGCCAACGCACCGACTTAAAAACGTAAATTAGCAACCGAATAAATAAAGAGAATTATAAATGTCTGAAGACCAAAAGAAACAACTAGAACAACAACTTTGGAACATCGCTAATACACTCCGAGGAAAAATGAATGCTGATGAATTCCGAGATTATATTCTTGGTTTTATCTTCTTCAAATACTTGTCAGAAAAAATGGAGCTTTATGCCAATTCTATTTTGAAGCAGGATAAAATCAATTATCGTGAATTAAAAGAAAATGTAAAACAGGCAGCTGCATATATTGAAGCAATAAGAGAGGAATCATTAGAAAAACTAGGTTATTTTTTAAAACCTTCAGAGTTATTTAGTGAGGTCGCTATCAGAGGCAACAGCGATATAGAAGGTGAAAACAATTTCATTCTCGAAGATTTGCAAAAAATCCTAAATAACATTCAGCTTTCAACCATGGGTACTGAAAGTGAAGAAGATTTTGACAATCTCTTTGAGGACATGGATTTAAATAGTACTAAGCTTGGAAAAACGCCTGAAGCTAGGAATGAAATTATTGCTAAGGTGCTATCTCATCTTGACAAAATCGATTTCAAACTAGAGCAAACAGAATTAGATGTACTAGGCGATGCTTACGAATACCTTATTGGGCAGTTTGCAAGTGGTGCTGGAAAAAAAGCAGGTGAGTTTTATACTCCACAGGAAGTAAGTAAAGTACTAGCAAAGATAGTAACCACAGGAAAAAGTAAACTAAAATCAGTTTACGACCCTACTTGTGGTTCGGGATCGTTATTGCTTCGAGTAGCAAAAGAAGTGAAAGAAGTGAGTAACTTTTACGGACAAGAAATGAACCGTACAACTTACAACCTTGCCCGAATGAATATGATTTTACACGGTGTACATTACCGAAAATTCAATATTAAGCAAGAAGATACTTTAGAACATCCTCAACACACAGGACAGCAATTTGAAGCCATTGTTGCCAATCCGCCATTTTCGGCTAATTGGAGTGCAAACCCTTTGTTTACAAGCGATGACCGCTTTAGCCAATATGGTAGATTAGCTCCTGCAAGCAAAGCTGACTGGGCATTTGTGCAACATATGATTCACCATTTGGCAGAAAATGGGACAATGGCAATTGTATTGCCTCACGGTGCTTTGTTTAGAAGCGGAGCTGAACAACACATTCGCAAATACTTAATTGAAGACAGAAATTATTTAGATGCCGTAATTGGTTTGCCTGAAAAAATATTTTTTGGCACAGATATTCCAACTTGTATTTTGGTATTTAAAAAATGTAGAGAAACTCCAAATGATGTAGTTTTTATTGATGCAAGCCAACATTATGGAAAAGCAACACAAAACTATATACGTCAAGAAGATATTGACAAAATGATTTCTACGTATCAAAATAGAGTTACAGAAACCAAATATAGTTTTGTAGCAACATTAGCACAAATTGAAGAAAACGATTACAACTTGAATATCCCAAGATATGTCGACACATTTGAAGAAGAAGAAGAAATTAATTTAGATTCTGTTTCAAATAAACTAGTTGATTTAGAAAAAAACATAAAAAGCACCGAAAGTGAAATTGCGAAATTTTGTAAAGAACTAAATATTTCAACACCATTCTAATCTATGAGAAATACAAAGACACAGCCTGTTTTGCGTTTCCCTAATTTTAAGGAGGAATGGAAACCAGTTAAACTAATCGAGATTTTAAAAGAGCATAAAACACGAAATACAAAAAGTGAATATGATGAAGTCTTTTCTGTAGCTAAGGAAAAAGGAGTGATAAATCAAATTGAACACTTAGGCCGTTCTTATGCCTCAGATGATATAACTAACTATAAGGTAGTTTTTCCAAATGATGTTGTATATACGAAAAGTCCAACTGCTGGCTTTCCATTTGGAATTATCAAGCAAAATAAAATGGATAGAACTGGAGTTGTCTCTGTTTTATATGCAGTATTTAAACCTAAAAATATTGAATTAGGTTTATTGCTTGATTTCTATTTCTCGTCTTGGGTAAACACCTATAATTATCTTGTCCCTTTAGTACATAAAGGTGCAAAAAACACTATGAACATTGGAAATGAAGACTTTCTGAATGGTGCAAAAATTTCTTTACCACCCCAAAAAGAAGAACAAAAAAAGATAACCGACTTTCTTATTAGAATTGATAACAGAATTACTCAATTAACAGAAAAGAAAGAAAATTTAGAACAATACAAAAAGGGAATCACCCAAAAAATATTTTCACAAAAACTAAGGTTTAAAGATGACAATGGAAATGAATTTCCTAAATGGGAATATAAATTTGGGAACAAACTTTTTGAACCAATTTCTAATAAAACACATAATTCAGACTTGCCAATTTTAGCAATTTCACAAGAGCATGGTGCAGTACCAAGAGAGATGATTAATTACCAAATTTCAGTAACCGAAAAAAGTATTGATGGTTATAAAGTAGTTGAAAAGGGTGATTTTATCATAAGCTTAAGGTCATTTCAAGGTGGTATTGAATATTCAAACTACAAAGGAATTTGCAGTCCAGCCTATATTATTTTAAGGTCAAAAATTGATATTAATGACCACTTTTATAAGACTTATTTTAAGACAAATAATTACATACAAGAATTATGTAGAAAACTTGAAGGTATTAGAGATGGAAAGATGATTAGTTACAAATATTTTTCTGAAATAAAGTTGCCGTATCCATCAAAAAACGAACAAAATAAAATATCCGATTTTTTGGATAAACTAGATAAACAAATCCAACAGGTTTCATCGCAGTTAGAGGCAACAAAAGAATTTAAAAAAGGGTTGCTTAATAAACTATTTCTTAATTGATTATGGCTAAGCAACCCGAACAAATATTAGAAGAACAATTGGTGGCACAACTGCAAAGGTTGGGTTATGGCTTAGTGCAATTGAAGGACGAAAAGGATTTAATTGGCAACCTTAAACAGCAATTAGAAAAACATAATAATATTCAATTCAGCAAAGCAGAATTTGAGAAAGTGTTGAATATATTGAGCAAAGGTTCAGTATTTGATAAAGCCAAAACACTTAGAGAAAAACAACACCTAGTTAGAGATAATGGAGACAATCTGTATTTTGAATTTATCAATTCAGAACATTGGTGTCAAAATCAGTTTCAAGTTACGCATCAAATAACCGTTGAGGGCACTTACAAAAATCGTTACGATGTTACTTTATTGATAAATGGTTTGCCATTGGTTCAAATAGAACTCAAACGCAGAGGGCTGGAACTGAAAGAAGCCTTTAACCAAATTAACCGCTATCAACGTCATTCATTCGGGGCAAATTCTGCCTTGTTTCAATACCTGCAAATATTCGTAATCAGCAACGGAGTAAATACAAAGTATTACGCTAACAACAGGCATCAATCTTTTAAACAAACTTTTTACTGGACCGACAAAGAAAACAAACGCCTTACTAATATTCTCAACGGTTTTACAAGTGAGTTTTTAGAACCTTGCCACATCAGCAAAATGATATGCAAATACATTGTGCTAAACGAAACCAATAAAATATTAATGGTTCTTCGACCATATCAGTTTTATGCAGTAGAATCACTCATAGCTAGAGTAAAGAACAGCAACAAAAACGGATATATTTGGCATACCACAGGATCGGGCAAAACCTTGACATCATTTAAAGCCAGTCAGATTTTAATGAATCTGCCACAAGTAAAAAAAGTGGTATTTGTGGTTGACAGAAAAGATTTGGATTACCAAACCAACAAAGAGTTCAACAGTTTTAGCAAAGGCTGTATTGACGGCACAGACAACACCAAACAATTGGTTCAGCAGTTTTCAGACGATACAAAACTTATTGTAACCACCATTCAAAAACTTAATACTGCCATAAGCAAAAAACAGTATTTGAGCAAAATGGAAAAACTGCAAGACGAACGCATTGTTTTCATTTTTGACGAATGCCACCGCAGTCAGTTTGGCGAAACACATAACCGCATCAAAGCATTTTTCAATAACATTCAGTTATTCGGTTTTACAGGCACTCCCATTTTTGCCGACAATGCCGTAAAAAACGAATTGGGCAAACGTACCACTACCGAACTGTTTGGCGAGTGTTTGCATAAATATGTAATTACTGATGCTATTAAAGACGAAAACGTATTGAAGTTTTCAGTTGAATATGTTGGCAGATACAAACGCAAAGAAACCGCCACTGAAATTGATATTGAAGTAGAAGACATTGACACCAAAGAGTTGATGGAATCGCCCAAGCGATTAGAAAAAATTACCGATTACATTATTGCTAATCACAATCGCAAAACACACAATCGGGATTTTACAGCAATGTTTTGTGTGAGCAGTGTAGAAACGCTGATAAAATATTACGACATCTTTCAACGCAAAAAAGAAGAAGGCAACCACAATATCAGAATTGCAACTATTTTCAGCTACGCCACCAACGAAGACGATGCAGATGCGAACGGATTTTTGCCCGAAGAATTATCGGTTGTAGAAGAACCAAGAGCATTGTATGGCTTACAAGCTCACAGTCGGGAAAAATTGGATGAGTTTATTGGGCATTACAACCAAATGTTTGAAACTAAATTTTCAACCAAAGACAGCGAAAGTTTTTACAACTATTACAACGACATTTCTAAGAAAGTAAAAGAACGTAAAATTGATATTTTATTGGTGGTAAATATGTTTCTCACAGGGTTTGACAGCCAAACGCTGAACACAATGTATGTGGACAAGAACCTGAAATATCACGGACTTATACAAGCCTATTCAAGAACCAACCGAATTTTAAACGAACAGAAATCACAAGGCAACATTATTGTTTTCCGCAACCTTAAAAACGCCACCGACCAAGCTATTACACTATTCAGCAACAAAGAAGCGATAGAAGTAATTATAATGAAGCCCTATGAAGATTATACAAAGAAATTCAATGAGGCATTTGTAGAACTGATAAAAATAACACCAACTGTAAACAGCGTAAACGATTTAAAAAGTGAAGATGATGAACTGGAATTCATCAAATCATTTAGAGAGTTGATGCGAATAAAAAATATTCTTACCGCTTTTGCTGATTTTAAATGGGAAGATTTGGCAATGGCTGAACAGCTTTTTGAAGATTACAAAAGCAAGTATCTTGACTTGTATGACAAAGTAAAAAGCAATCATCAAAAAGAGAAAGTTTCCATTTTGGAAGATGTGGACTTTGAACTGGAATTAATTCACCGTGATGAAATCAATGTGAACTACATTATTCAGTTGCTCATAAAACTGAAAGCAAGCGTTCAGAAAGACGTAACCAAAACGGAAAAAGAGATTTTCAATTTGCTCAACAGCGATGCACAATTGCGTAGCAAACGAGAATTGATAGAAAAGTTCATTCAAGAAAACTTACCTGTTTTAGAAGACACAGACGACATTCCCGAAGCATTCGACAAATTCTGGAATGAAGAACAGCAAAAGGCATTCAATCAATTGGTAAAAGACGAAAACCTATCAGCCGACAAAACCGAAAAAATCATTGAAGATTATCTGTTTGCAGAAAGAGAACCGTTGAGAGATGAAGTGCTTGAACTTATTGAAGGCAACAAACCAACGGTATTAGAACGCAAAAAAGTTGGCGACAGAATATTGAGCAAGATTTTAGATTTTGTGGACACATTTATTAACGGAATGACAGGAAAATGAAAACAGAAATAAAAAGCCCACGCAATTTGCAAGCACAATTAAAAACCGCACAAGCCAACACACGACCAAAGTTTTTAATAGAGCTTGCAAAGCCGACCCAAAAGAAAAATTGTTTTTAAAAAATTTCCAACGCTTTAAAAAAAAATAAAACACCCGACACACAAGCCAGACAAAAAAGCACTCGACAAATGACACAAACGGACTACATAAAAATGGTTGTAACCCACGACAGACAAGAACGCCAGCCTATAACAGCACCTACAAGAAATTGGCGGTTCAGTGGTTAAATGAAGCTTTGTGCTTCGTATCAAGTTCAGTGGTGGCAGACAGTTTTCGTCTCCGAAATCGCCAACTTCTTGTAGCTGCAAAACGTTAGCACCAAGAACTATTTGCACTAATATAGCTCGGAAATTGGTAAATTAGCGGCTATAATTCGACTAACCAAAAGTAAAAGCATTTAAATTGAAAATCATCGCATTTTTGTGTAATTATTTTGATAGTAATGCCATTTCTATTACATTAAAAACGAGATTATTTTATTTACTCTAGCAATATTACTTTTTTAAAGTTTTAAGTTTACATTAGTTCAATATATCCAAATTGTTATTAAAAGAAAAAACTAAACTTTAATTAAAAAATAGGGTTTAAGCCTACATTATAAACCAATTAATAAACAAATACTATGAACATTGTAGAAACAGCCGTTGCAAACGGATCATTTAAAACATTAGTAGCAGCAGTAACAGCCGCAGACTTAGCAACAACATTAAGTGGCGTAGGACCATTTACAGTATTTGCTCCAGTTGATGCAGCTTTTGAAGCATTACCATCTGGAACTGTTGAAACTTTAGTTAAGCCAGAAAACAAAGCACAACTGTCTGGCATTCTTACTTACCATGTAATTGCAGGCAAAATCATGTCAAGTGATTTAACTGATGGTATGAAAGCTGAAACAGTTAACGGACAAGAAGTTACTATTCATATAAAAGATGGTAAAGTTTTCGTAAACGATGCAGAGGTAGTTATTGCTGATGTAGAAACTTCAAATGGCGTTGTGCACGCTATTGACAAAGTAATTATGCCTAAATAATTTTAAGTTTATCTTTTGCTTTAAAAAAACCTTGCTTTTGCAGGGTTTTTTTATTTAGTTACATTTATTAAGAGATAAGTTAATAGAAGTTTTAGAAGATTACTTAGCACTAAATAAAATTACTACCTTTGGAAATCATAAAAAAAATAATATGTTAAAAAAATTCACGTTAACTGACAAGCTACTATTTGTAGCAGCGATGCTTTCTCTTATATATTCTGAAGTCTTGTTTTTTAATGGAAACTCAGACCAAGCAATTTTTATTGGACTTTGGGTTCCTTCAATACTATGTTTCGGAATATACTTAAACCTAATAAATAGTAAAAATAATGATTGAATTTATACCTTATTTCGCAGGATTAATAACTCTATTATTTGGTGCAGCTTTTAGCTACGCAATAACTGATGGGTGGAATTTTAAAGGAAACAAAAAAAGTTAAACTAAATTCTTAACAAATGACAAATCTTCTAATTGCAGCGCAACTCACCATAGCGAAATCAGTTGCCTATGTTTGGGTTTTTTGATATGAAGTAATCATGAAAGAATTGAAGCAATTCGAACTTAGTGATTTAAGCCGAACTTTTGTTGAAGCAGGAAAAGTGAAAATTAACTTGACGACTTTAATTTGAAATTGGAAATGAAAAAGGCTTGAAGGAAATCGAAAATGAAAAAGTTTGAAAATTAAACAGCTGCTCCATTCGCTGAATAAACATTTAGAAAATTTCCTGGTGCTAACACATGGTAAGCAAAAGTGGCGGTTTTTAGGTTTAAATGATGCATTTCGATTAGAAGAAAATACACGATTTCATTTGGAAATTTCTTTTGAAAGCGCCACCTTCGCTTACCATGGGAACGTTATGCCCAATATTACAAAGACAGTAAAGATAAATTAAGTCTTAACAGTCAGCTTTTAGTCAAATGACAATATGTCAGATAGATTGAAGTGGAATAAAAATTGATTAACATTTCATAAAAAGAAAATGAAAAAGAACCAATTAACAATAACTAGCTCCAGTATTGTGTCATATGCTGGGATTAAAACGCTTGAAAACAAGATTGATCCTTATACAAGAATGTCATTAGGACTTCTTGCAACAGTAGGATTATCACTTTCAGAAAATCAAACAACCAGAAATATTGGATTAGGGCTTGGTATAGCATCTTTGCTACAGTTATTAGACATAAAAAAAGGAGGAAAAATAACGCGGAATGATTCAAATATTCAATTTTATATTTTAGATGAGAATCAAAGCGTGACAATATTAGAGCCTGGTCAAACGCCAAGTAATTCCATCGATGGATTAACATTCAAAGGTTTAAATGGTGTTTTTAAAGTGTCTGATGGTGTATATGTTGAATTAGGAACGGACAATAGTATCAATTATTCGTTTGGATTTGGGAAGCTAATAAATCAGAATTTAAGAAGTGGGGGCTATAAGTCAAAACAATGGGTTGACCAGCAAACCGATCTTCGTTGGAAGGAATTATACAGTAAATCAATTTAATACTGGGCATAACAGCACCTACAAGAAATTGGCGGTTCAGTGGTTAAATTAAGCTTGGTGCTTCGTATCAAGTTCAGTGCTGGCAGACAGTTTTGTGCTTCGAAATCGCCACCTTCTTGTAGCTGCAAAACGTGTGTGTCCTGAATCAAACCTCTTACAGCAGAGGTAAGAATGCTGTGTAAAACATGGAAGACCATTATAGAAATAGAACGAAAGCCGAAGCCGAGCGAACCGAGCAAGGAATCACTATGGATAGAAATGGGCTGGCCTTCCAGTTAAGATGTTCAAGAATCTTTACTAAACCAACGCATGCTGCATAATAGGGAAACTTATCTTGTGGTGAACGATGCGCTAAAAGCTGTAACGCCATGGCATGCCATGGCGTTACAGGTGAGTATCATGAAGCTGAATAAATTGAACCTCCTATTAAGTCTCGTAAGGGCAATAATGATGTCAAAATCCACTGGCTACGTTTGTAGTGGAGAAAAGAGTGTAGAGGATATCTTGATTACTGACTACATGACATCCGGGGTAAAGGGGGCAGGAGCATGATACAGGGTTTTACACGGAACAGGAGAAGTCGATACCGTACTGCCAAATCTAAAGGAAGCAGTCGTGAGTGGTTCTCACGAGGTATCGGTGGCAGACTAAGTCGTAGTAGCGAGGAAATTCGTGAAAACGGATGGAGCGAAGGGCTTAGCCTGTTCAGGTTTTATATAATCAACAAGCCCCTAAAGCAATGATTGATTACTATGAAACCAAGTCACAGCCAATTACCAGAGTTATGGTACTACAGGCATACAAGAAAGTTAAAGCCAACAAAGGAAGTGGAGGCATAGACAATATGAGTTGGGATGAACTGGAAAAGAACCGTTCAAAACACTTATACAAACTATGGAATCGTCTGACCTCAGGTGCATACTTCCCCATGCCTGTAAAAGAAGTCGTTATTCCGAAAAACGGAGGAGGAACTCGCGCATTAGGCATTCCTACTCTGCTGGATAGGATAGCACAACAAGTAGTAACTACCCACTTGGAACGAATCCTTGAACCTCAATTTCATGCAAGTTCATTCGGATATCGTCCCAACAGAAACTGTCATCAAGCTATAGAGCAATCTAATCGAAATTGTTTCGGTCATGATTTTGCAATAGACCTTGATATTAAAAGTTTCTTCGACACTATCGACCACGAATTACTTATGAAATCCGTGCGTCATTACTGTCAAGATAAA
>Ga0247833_1006727_pt1 | contig 12601 bp, 11 predicted proteins | sample LaCruzMarch2015__7_FD_187117 | JGI IMG/M metagenome (GOLD analysis project Ga0247833, IMG submission 187117) | Freshwater microbial communities from meromictic Lake La Cruz, Castile-La Mancha, Spain - LaCruzMarch2015_8m | ecosystem: Environmental > Aquatic > Freshwater > Lake | place: Spain...
ATCGAGGGTGAAGCGCTCGCGGCGCCAATCCACCGAGTAACCCAGCCGGCGCAGCTGGCCCACGATCGTGCCGCCGCTTTCGCCCTTCCAGGCCCAGGCCCGCTCCAGGAAGGCGTCACGGCCCAGGTCGTCCTTGCTGCCGCCTTCGGCCTTGATCTGCTTCTCCAGCAGCGTCTGCACCGCGATCGAGGCGTGGTCGGTGCCGGGCAGACACAGCACGTTCTTGCCCTGCAGGCGCTGAAAGCGCACGATCGTGTCGATCAGGGCCGTCTCGAAGCCATGGCCCATGTGCAGGCTGCCGGTCACGTTCGGCGGCGGGATGACGATGCTGAACGGTTCCCCGGGTGCCGTGGGGTCGGGGTGGAAGGCCCCGGCCTCCTCCCAGGCCGCCTGCCAGCGCGCCTCGGTGGCGGCCGGGTCGTAGGTCTTGGGGAGGGGCTCGGCGGACACGGCGGGGGCACGGCGTGGCCCCATGGTCTCAAAGCGGCAGCGACACCAGGCACACGCGGTTGCGCCCTTCGTCCTTGGCCTTGTAGAGCAGGGCGTCGGCGGCGGCGAGCAGATCCTCCGGCGTGAGGCCGTCCCTGGGGACGGCGGTCGCCAGCCCGAGGCTGATGGTGACGAGGCCCTCGGGTCCGCCGCGGGAATGGGTCAGACCGAGACTGTGGATGCTGCTGCAGAGCCTGTCGCCCAGCGGGCCCAGGGCCTCAAGCGGCAGACCAGGCAGCAACAGCACGAATTCCTCCCCGCCATAGCGGGCAACCAGCTCACCACGGCGTCCCAGCTCCGCCGCCAGCACGGCCGCGATCTGCTCCAGGCAGCGGTCTCCGGCCGGATGGCCGTAGAGGTCGTTGTAGGCCTTGAAATGGTCCACATCCAGCATCCCCACCGTCAGAGGCAGCTGATGGCGCAGGGCCCGCTGCCACTCGGCGTCGAATGTCCGCTGGAAGCCGCGGCGGTTGGGGATGCCCGTGAGGCTGTCCAGATGGCTGAGCCGCTCCAGCCGGGCATTGGCCACGGTCAGGTCCTGGGTGCGCGCCGCCACGACCTCCTCCAGGCGACGCGCCTGTTGCTCCAACCCGGCGCGCATCCGCCGGTGCTGCTGGTTCGTCACCAGCACCATCAGCACCAGGAGCAGCAGACCGCAGAACAGGCGGGCCATGACCGAGCGGAGCAGGAGATCGCTCGAGGACGGCAGGCCCTCGCCGACGACGAAGGGGAAACAGGTCTGGAGCAGCGCCGCCAGCAGGTTCAACCCCGTGGCGGCAGCCGACGAGAAGCGGAAGCCCGCCACCAGGAGCAGGGGGAAGAGCAGGGCCAGGGGCGTGAGGCTCAGGGTCGGCAGGAACCCCCCGTTGATCAGCAAGGTGCTCACCGTGATGGCCAGCAGCAGCGCCCACCAGTCCGGCTGGCGCAGCTCAGCGACCAGGCGCTGCAGGCCGGCCCGATCCCCGGGCTCCGGCACGGCCAGCAGAAGCGGCGCCAGCGCCAGGACTCCCGCCAGGTGGAGGATGAACGACAGGGGCGCGTACGGGCCTGCGGGTTGCAACAGCCCGGTGGCCCCGATCGACAGCGCCAAACCGATAGCGGCAGCGCTGTAGAAGCCGGCGAAGTCGTGCAGGCTGTCCATGGGGTCTCGGCTGCGCATCAGCCGGGGCGCCAGCAGCAGCACGGCCATGGGCTCCAGACAGGTCGCCAGTCCAAGGGCGGCGTGGAGCCCCAGGGAGCCCGGACTGGACAGGGCCCCGACGAGGCTGGCCCCCAGCCAGAGACCGGGCAGAACGGTGGGGCCACACCGCAGCGCCAGGGCCGCCATCAGGCCCGAGGGGAACCAGATGCCTGGCACCAGGGCCTGGCCTCCCACCAGGTAGTGAGAGAGACCGGCCAGCACCCCGTAGGCCACCAGGGCCGCCAGGTTGAGCAAGAGGATGCGTCGGGGAGAGTTCAGGGGATTGGTGCTGCGCACAAGCAGAACGGCCGAGCACCTGAGCTGAGCGACCGCTTTTGGGGGAGGCTATGCCCGGCAACCCTGGGGGTACGGTCTCCTTCACCCGGCAGGCGGTTCCGGATCCAGCTCCACCCGGTTGCGACCCGCCTGCTTGGCGCGGTAAAGCGCCCCATCCACCCGCCGGAACCAGGCCTCCGCCGGCTCCTGGGGCCGCCGCTGCGCCACCCCGAAGCTGGCCGTCACCGTGCCCACGTCCTCGACGGGGGTCTCCGCCACCAGCCGCCGCAGCTTCTCCGCCAGACGGCGCGCCTCCTCGCCGCTGCTGTGGGGCATGAGCACCAAAAACTCCTCGCCGCCCCAGCGACCCAGGCCATCGCTCTCGCGCAGCTGGGAGCGCAGCCGCCGCCCCAGCTCCACCAGCACCCGATCCCCCGCCGGATGGCCGAAGCGGTCATTGATCGTCTTGAAGTGATCGATGTCGTAGAGCACCAGGGAGAGGTCATCGCCGTAGCGGTCGGCGCGATCGATCTCCCGGCGCACCCGCTCGTCCAGTTCCCGCCGGTTCCAGAGCCCGGTGAGGCCATCGGTGCTGGCCAGCCGCTCCAGCGCCCGGTTGGCGGCCAGCAACGCCCGGTTGGCCGCCTCCGCGTCCGCCCGGGCCTGCTGCAGTTCGAGTGCCGTGCGCTTGCGCTCCGTGATGTCACGGCTGACCCCCAGCAGCTCCAGGAAGGTCCCCTGCTCGTCCAGCACCGGCAGGGCGATCACGTCCATCCAGACGGTGGAGCCGTCGCGGCAGTAATACTCCAGCTCGCCGCGAAAGGACTGGGGCGGTCGGCCGGCCTACAGGTCCTCGACCAGCTGGGTGAAGTAACCCAGGGAGACCGCCAGCGAGTCAGGGGGAAGGGTCTGCTCGATCGGCTCGACCATCGCCTCCTCCGGCGTCAGGCCCCGGAGGCTCTCCACCGCCTGGCTGACCGAGGTGATCGATCCGTCGGGCGCCATGGTCCAGATCACATCCCTGGCGTTCTCGGCCAGAAGCCGATGGCGCTCCTCGTTGAGGCGCCGTTCCCGCTCGGCGGCAACGATCCTTCCGCCAGCAGGGCTGTCGACGGGCGACGGGTTGGGCCGTGGCGCTCCGTTGGCCGACAACGGGACGGATCAGAGGGTCTTTGCATCATGGACAACCACCGGACCCGCCGCTGCGCCAAGGCGAAAACTTTCACGCGGAGCGCGACTGCGGAGCCACCCGGTCCCCGTAGCCTCAGGCCATGGCTGACGGCTGGGAATCACGGCTGGAGCGCTGGCGGCAGGCGGGCCTGATCGACCCCGCCGGCGCCGAGGCCATCCGGGCCTGGGAGAGGTCCCAGCCGGGCCGACGACGACTGCGGGTGCCGGTGCTGGTGGCGGTCGCCCTCGGGGGCGTGCTGGTGGCCGCCGGGCTGCTGCTGTTCGTCTCCACCCACTGGGCGGCCCTCGGACCCGGCCAGCGCTTCGGCCTGCTGCTGGCGCTGGTGGTGGGCCTGCACGGGGGCGCCGCCGCCGTGGAGAGCCGCTTCCCGCCCCTGGCGGTGAGCCTGCACGGGGTGGGCACGGTGACCCTGGGGACCGGCCTGTTCCTCGCCGGCCAGCTGTTCCATCTCGAGGCCCACTGGCCCCAGGGGCTGCTGCTCTGGGCCATCGGCGCGGGCCTGGGCTGGGTGTTGCTGCGCCAGTGGCCCCAGCTGGCGCTGCTGGCCCTGCTGGGACCCGCCTGGCTGATCAGCACATGGCAGCGGGCCGTCGACACCGCCGCCGAGGGACTGCAACGGGGATCCGGGGATCCGACGGCCGTGCTGGCGCCGGCGGCGGGCCTGGTGCTGCTCAGCCTCTGTTATCTGGCGGCGCCGGCGGGAGCGGGCCCCGCCCCGGCGCCGCGGCGGGTGCTGCTCTGGCTCGGCGGGCTGGGCCTGCTGCCGGCGGGCCTGCTCTGGCAGTTGCTCAGCCACATGGCCCCCTCCACCGCCACCCTGCCGCTGCCCCTGGCCCTGATCGGCTGGGCCGTCGCCCTGGGGACCCCCCTGCTGCTGGGCCTGCGCCTGCGGGGCCGGCGCGCCTGGCCCCTGGCGGTGGCGATCGGCTGGCTGCTGCCGGGGGTGGCGCTGGCCTGGGGCACCCCGCAGGACGCCGGCGTGTTCACCTATCTGTGGTGGGCCGTCGGCGGGCTGCTGCTGGTGGCCTGGGGCGTGATGGAGGGCCGCTCCGAGCGGGTCAACTTCGGCGCTGCCCTGATCGCCATCGACGTGCTGGCCTTCTACGTGTCCCAGGTGATGGACAGCCTGGGGCGCTCCGCCAGCCTGATCGGCCTGGGGGTGCTGTTCCTCGGCGGCGGCTGGGGCCTGGAGCTGCTGCGCCGCCGGCTCGTGGCCCGCGCCGTCGCCAGGGGGACCCCATGATCCCCGGGCCGGCAGGCGGCCTGCTGGTGGCCCTGCTGCAGGGCGGACTGCTGCTGAGCCTGGGGGGCCAGCTGCTGCTGGATCGGGCCACCCGGCCCCGGGGCTGGATCCTGAGCGAGCCGGTGGATCCCTACCTGCCGATCCGGGGGCGTTACGTGAACCTGGCCCTGCTGGTGCCGGCCCCAGAGGTGCCGATCGGCCAGTCCAGGCCCTGGTCGGGGGAGCGGCTGGTGCTGCGCAACGAGGCCGCCCGGGTGCAGGCCACCCTGGCCACGGACGCCACCCCCCGCTCCGAGAGCCTTCCGGCGACACCGCAGGGCAAACGCTGGCGCCTTGGGCCATCGGTGGCCTACTTCATCCCGCCCGGGGTGGCGGATCCCTCCCGCCGCCCGGCCGACGAGCGGCTCTGGGTGGAGGTGACCCTGCCGGCGCAGGGTCCGCCGCGGCCGATCCGGCTGGGGGTGCAGCGGGGCGACGGGCCGATCACCCCCCTGGAGCTGCGCTGAGGTTGGCACCGGCTCGATTATCCGCATCACCCAGCTCTTGGTGGTCCTGAGCGGCAGGAAGGCCACAGCGGTGCTGATGCACCCGTTCGCTGATGGCGAACGGACGGAGCGTCGTCTAAAGCCCGTGGGGAGCCAGCACAGCCAGCGGAGGGAGGCGGGCCCCACTGACGCGCTCGATCGCCGCTGGCCTGAGCCCCTGATCGAGCGGGCGAAACACCTCCTGGCCAAAGACGTTCTGCACCACGAACAACAGCACGAAGCCGATCACCGCCGCGATCAGGGGCGTGGTGACCCAGCCGGAGGCGATCCCCACCAGCACCCCCCAGCGAATCTGGCGCACCCCCTTGAGACCCTGCAGCAGGCCGATGCCGAGCACCGAACCGATCACAGCCTGCGATCCCGACACCGGCAACAGCGGAATCGTTGGCAGGCCCAGACGCGCCAGCAGGCTCTCCAGCGCCGTGGAGGAGAAGAGGAACAGCACCAGCGAATGGGACACGACCACCACGAAGGCGGCCAGCGGCGAGAGGGCCAACAGGCCGTCGCCCACCGTCATCATCACGCGTCGTGAGTAGGTATAGACGCCGACGGCCACGGCGATGGCGCCGATCAGAAACAGCTGCTCCACGGACGAGACACTGAAGGCTCCAACGGTGAGGTCACGGAAGGGTGAGGCTTCCACAAAGAAACCCATCACATTGCCGATGCCGTTGGCGCCGATGGCGTACGAGCCGAAGATGCCCGCCAGAATCAGGCCGCTGCGGGTGTTGCGATCGAGCGAGAGCAGATGGGGCTTGGTGAGCCGGATCCACTCCACCAGCAGCTTGTACAGCAGCATCGCGAAGATCGCCCCGAGCACCGGTGAGATCACCCAGGTGGCCAGGATCCGCCGCAGCGTGTCCAGGTCGGTGGGGGAGCCGCTGAACAGATTCCAGCCGAGGATCGAACCCACCACCGCCTGGCTGGTGGAGGCCGGCAGCCCCACCTTGCTCATCCAGGCCACCGTGAGCGCTGCCGCCAGGGCGGCGGTGAAGGCCCCCGGCAGAGCGTTGATCGCTCCCAGCTGTCCGAGCCCCTCTGCCGCGCCGGTGCCGCTGGTGACCGCACCGATGATCACGAACACGCTGCATAGGAAGGCAGCCGTGGAGAAGCGGATCATCCGCGTGGCCACGGCGGTGCCGAAAGCATTGGAGGCGTCGTTGGCGCCCATCGACCAGCCAAGGAACAGGCCGCTGGAGAGAAAGGTCAAGGTGACGATCAAGGCCATGGTCGAAGCTCCGGCTCAGAGCGAGCGCTTGATCGCGAAAATCGAGAGGCTGTCGCCGATGTTCTCCGCCTTGTCCGCCAGGGCGTCGATCATCGCCGCGGCCTCCCGCAGTTGCGTGCGCTGCTCGAAGCTGAGTTCGGCGGCAAAGATCCTGCGCTTGATCCGCCAGGCGAGCTTGTCGGTTTCATCCTCGAACACCCGGACCTCGTTGATGTGGTCGCGCACCGCCGCCGGCGTGCGGAAAAAGGTGCGGGCCGCCACCACCACGGCCTGCACACTGCGGATCGCCATGGTGGTGAGATCGGCGAAATCCTGACCGAATTCCGGCAGACCGCGCGGCTGAACGATCATCAGCTCCTGAAAGTTGTCGCCCATCTCGTCGAGCAGTTCGAACAGGCTGCCGAGCAAGCTCAGCACGTCGCCGCGGGCATCGGGCAGCAGCATCTCGGTGTAGAGCATCGTCACGATCGTGCGCCTCAGTTCACTGCAGCTGCGCTTGATCTCAATGATCTGATTCAGCTTCTCCAGGCAGATCTCCGGCCCTTCACTGGTGGTGAGATAGGCCTTGATCCCGATCTCGACGACAATCACACCCTCGGAGATCTTGTCGAGAAACTCATCGATCAGCCCAACCAGAAACCTGGTTTTACCGAATAGCGGTGGGGTTTCGCTGGACACTTGCCTCACCCTCAAACACACCTTGCGCCCTTGCACAGTAGGGGGCGTGGATCACCGCCTGCACGCCTGCTGAAGGTTCGTTGCAACCTCAGCCTGCGGCACGGCAGCCGCCGGGTGACGCCGCACAAGCCAATCCCGCACCGGCCGTTGCCCTATGGGCTCAAATCGGGATCGATCTTCGTGGCCCTGGGCTCACGTGCCGAGGATGTTGATGGCCCTCGCCGCGATCACGGCGATGGTCAGCAGGGAGATGGAGCTTTCCAGCATCATCAGCAGCATGGCCCGGGCGCTGAGTGGGATGGCCCCGGTGGGGCTGAAGGCCGTCGCCGTCGAAAAGCCCAGGAACAGGTAATCAATGAAGGTGGGGCGCCAGTCAGGGCGGACGGCATCGGGCACCCCCTCCTGGGGAAAGAACCAGTCCGCGCGGATGGGCAGACGATTGAGCCTCGCCTCGGGGCCACCGCGATCGACATGCCAGAACGCCAGAGAGAACGTGACCACGTTGGAGACCCAGATCGCGATGCCGGAGGCGAGCAGCTCGATGGCATTGAGCTGTCCTCCACCGAACAGCATCTCCTGAATCAGAACGACCAGATTCGCCAGCGTGATGCTGCCGGTGACCGCAACGAAGAGCCAGGTGGTGACGCGCTCGATGCGCAACCACCTCGTGCTGCCGGCCGTCAGTCCGACGGCCAGCATCGGGATCAGAACCGTTGCGAAGAGGATGAAGTCGAAGCCGTAGGGAAGGAGCCGGAACCGGCTCGGCAGCCCCCTCTCCAGCGCCCAGAGGACGACCACGGCGAGGGCGGCGGACCAGCGCAGTTCGATGCGCAGGGATTTGACGGGCTTGCTCTGGGTCATGCCGACTACTGCCGCGCCAGGATCATCCGCATCTTCTCGTCCTGCGATTCCACCGATGTGCCGGTCACATCCACCAGCGCCCGCTTCACGGTGCCGGTGAAGGCGAACGGGGGCTTGTAATCGGGCATGGTGGGGGAGCCGGGATCGGCGCCCACCGCCGCCCCCGCCGCCAGGCCCAGGCTCAGGGGAATCGTGACCGGCAGATGGCCCTCACCCACGGTCTGGCCATCCACGAACAGCTTGATCGCCGCCGGGGTGCCCTTGCCATTGGCGATGTCGGCCGGACCCGTGGGGGTGAACTCCACGCTGAAGATGTGATGGCCGCTGGGAATCGCCGCCGTGGAGGTGATCCGGAAGTGGCTCTCGGCCACATAGTTGTAGCCGTAGGTGAGCAGGCCGTTCTGCACGTAGAACGCGAAACCACCGTCGTTGCCCCCCATGCTGAACAACACCCCATCGGCTCCGCCTTCGGGCACCACGGCCTCCACCGAAATTGAGTGGGGCCGGTTCATCACCCTGGGGGCGGCATTGGTGGGCACCACCTGGGTGCCGGGGTAATAGACGTAGCGCTGTCGATCGGCGGCGATCTGAGGGCGCTCGACCCCGAAACGCTGGGTGCCGCGGCTGTCGATCGGCAGCACGTTGTACTTGCCGGCCTCCACGTACCACATGCCGATCATGGCGATGAGGCGGTCGCGCTCCGTAGCAGCCAGGTTGTTGGTTTCGGCGAAATCCTCCTCGAGGTTGTAGAGCTCCCAGCCGTGGGCGTCGAGCTGGATCAGCTGGTCGTAGGAGATGGGATCGCCGAACCGGCGGCCCGATTCGCTGAAGGAAGTGCCCGGCCAGGGGCAGACCGCACGCCAGCCCTGGTGATACAGGGAGCGATGACCGAACATCTCGAAGTACTGGGTGAGATGCAGGCTCGGCGCGGTGGCGTCGTTGAAGCAGGAGGCCAGGCTGAAGCCCTCGATCGGGCTCTGGGTCACCCCCCGGATGGTGGTGGGCGCCTCAATCCCCAGGGCATCGAGCACGGTGGGCACCATGTCGATCGCATGGGCGTACTGGCTGCGGATCTCCCCCCTGGCGTTGATGCCTTTCGGCCAGCTCACGATGAAGGGATCGCTGGTGCCGCCCCGGTAGGTCTCCCGCTTCCAGCGGCGGAAGGGGGTGTTACCGGCATGGGTCCAGCCCCAGGGGTAATGGTTGAAGTACTTCGGTCCGCCGATGTCGTCGATCGCGGCCAGGTTCTGCGCCAGGTTTTCCGGCACGTTGTTGAAGAACTTGCCCTCGTTCACCGATCCGGTGGGTCCGCCCTCGGAGCTGGCGCCGTTGTCGGAGATCACCATGATCAGGGTGTTGTCGTATTCACCCAGATCCTTGAGGAACGCGATCAGCTCGCCGATGTAGTGATCGGTGTGCTCCAGGAAGCCGGCGAACACCTCCATCATGCGGGCATACAACCGGCGCTCATCGTCCGACAGAGAGGCCCAGTCCTGCACGTCGGGATCGTGGCGGGAGAGCGTGGTGTTCGGGGGAATGATGCCCAGCTCCTTCTGGCGGGCGAACGTCTTCTCGCGGTAGGCGTCCCAGCCGTCGTCGAACTGGCCCTTGTATTTGTCGGCCCATTCCTTCGGCACATGGTGGGGCGCATGCATGGCGCCGGTGCAGAAGTACATGAAGAAGGGCTTGTTCGGCGCCACCTGCTTGGCATCGGCGATCATCGCCTTCGCCTTCTCCACCAGATCCGGCGTGAGGTGATAGCCCTGCTCAGGAGTTTTCTCTGGTTCCACCTGGGTGTTGTCGCGCACCAGCTCGGGGTAGTACTGGTGCGTGTCGCCGCCGAGGAAGCCGTAGAAGCGCTCAAAACCCCTTCCCAGGGGCCAGCGGTCGTAGGGTCCGGCGGCGGAGGTGGCCTCCGCCGGGGTGAGGTGCCACTTGCCCACGGCGTAGGTGTTGTAACCCTTCTGCAGCAGGATTTCGGAGAGGAAGCCGTTCTCGAACGGGATGTAGCCGTTGGAGCCTGGGTAGCCCATCGACCCCTCGGTGATGCAGGCCAGCCCGTTGGAATGGTGGTTGCGCCCGGTGAGCATGCAGGAGCGTGACGGCGAGCAGAGCGCCGTGGTGTGCATGTTGCTGTAGCGCAGCCCATCGGCCGCCAGGGCATCCAGATGCGGCGTGGCGATCGGACTGCCATAGCAGCCCAGCTGCCCGAAGCCCGTGTCGTCCAGAACGATGTACAGCACGTTCGGCGCACCCTCCTTCGCCCGGTTGGGCTCGGGCCAGGCCGGGGTCGACACATCGGCGGTGCGGCCGATCACACCGGGGAAGGTGGTGCCGGGTTTGTATTCGTTGAGGGGCATGGATCGCCGAAAAACCTGCCCGGAACCTATCTGTGGCCGCTGCGGCCAGCCGTGTCGCAGCCAACTTCGACACAGTGCTCCCTGCAGCCAGGCCCCACCCGCTCCCATCGCGCGGCGGGCCGCCGATCACCCCGCTTAGCCTCCGCCCATGGCCACCGCCCCGCCGCTGGAATTCCTGCCACCCCGCCTGGATGGGCGGGTGTTGGCGGTGGGCAGAGTGGTGCTGCCGCTCTGGCTTCGCTGGCGCTGCAGGATCGACAGGGTCGAGGTAGTGGGCATGACCTCGCTCGTGGAGGCGATGCGTGCCTTCCAGGCCGGGGAGAGCCGGCTGCTGCTCGCCTTCCGGCACCCGAGCCTCGACGATCCCCTGAGCATGGCCCGGCTGTTGTGGGTGGAGCTGGCCCGGGCGGGCCGGCTCCAGGGTCTGCGTTTCGACCCGGCGCCCTCGGCCCAGTTCCTGTTCGACCGCGGCATCCCCCTCTGGGCCGGGGCGGGGATGGGCTGGCTGTTCACCCACCTGGGGGGCGGCTCGATCCAGCGCAGCAAGCTCGATCTGCCGGCCCTGCGCACGGCCCGGCGGCTGCTGCTGGACGGCCCCCACCCCTTCGCCCTGGCACCGGAGGGGGCCACCAACGGCCACAACGAGTTGCTCAGCCCGCTGGAGCCCGGCACCGCCCAGCTCGCCTTCTGGACAGCCGCCGACCTCGCCGACGCCGCCCGTCGCGAACGCATGGACCTGCTGCCGATCGGCCTGCAGTACAGCTACACCACACCGATCTGGGTGGCGATCGAGGCCCTGCTCTGCCGGCTCGAGCAGGGGGCAGGCCTGGCTCCCGATCCCAGCCACGACCTGGCCGCCGCCCGGCTGCTGGAGCGGCTGGTGCGGCTCGGGGAGCGCATGCTCGAGCAGATGGAGGCCTTCTACCGCGACAAGGTGCACCTGGCCCTGCCCGAGGAGTGCGCTGCCGCCGCGGACGCCGCTGAGCCGGGGCCCGACCCCCCCTTCGGGCCCCGGCTGCAGCGGCTGATGGATCTGGCCCTGCGGCGGGTGGAGCTGTCCTTCGGGCTGCAACCCATCGGCAGCCTCACCGACCGCTGCCGCCGCCTGGAGCAGGCCGGCTGGGATCGGCTCTATCCCGCCCAGCCCGCCGCCGCAGGCCCCCCCAGTCCCCTGGCCCAGGCTCTGGCCGACCGGCTGGCGGAGGAGACCGAGGCCCAGCTGTGGCACATGCGCGTGGTGGAGTCCTTCGTCGCCGTGAGCGGCAGCTACGTGCGGGAGCGGCCCAGCCAGGAGCGCTTCGCCGACACGCTGCTGCTGCTCTGGGACACCCAGTGCCGCATCCAGGGCCAGACCGCCAACCAGCGCCCGCGGCTGGGCAGGTTGCGGGCGCGGATCAGCATCGACACGCCGATCGTGGTGGACGAACGGATGGCGGACTATCGCCGCGATCGGCGCAAGGCGGTGCAGTCGCTCACCGAGGAGCTGGAGCATCGGCTGGAGCAGCTGATCGTGCCCTCGGCGCTGGGATGAGGCCTCAGCCGGCGGCGAGGCGCGCCACGTAGGCGTCCAGCGTGCCGGCATTGATCCAGCCGGTGGCGATGGTCTTGGTGTGGCTCTGGCTGACGCGGCCCCGGTGCAGGTGGGAGAGGCCGGCGGGGAAGATCGCCAGCTTGCCCTTGACGGCCTCCTCGTGGTGGTCCTGCCAGTGGAATTCGGTGCCGCCGTCCGGCACCGTGTTCAGGTAGAGGATCCAGGCCAGCACCCGGCGGATCGGCTCGGTGGCCTCGTCGCTGGTGTTCCAGTCGCAGTGCCAGCTGTAGAACCCCTCCCCCGGCGCGTAGCGCTGCAGGTTGAAGATCGGGTTGACGAACAGGGAGCGCTCCGGGCAGCAGGTGAGGAACAGGGGGCGCTCGGCCAGGTAGCGCTTCAGACCCGCGGAAACACCGCGCATGATCACATCCGCCAGGCCCTGGGCCTCCGGGTCGGAGCGGTCGATCCACACCAGGCTGATGTCGGTGGAGATCTTGCCGGGATCGCCCGCGGTGCCAGCCTCGGAACCCGTCCCGGGAGCGCCGTCGCTGCCGAAGGAGAAGGCCACACCGCTGCGCTGCAGGTCGCTGCGACGGTCGAAGAACGCCATCGCCACATCGGCCAGGGCCACGTAGCCGGGATCCTCGAAGCTGCCGATGAGCCGCATCCGCGCCAGGGATCTCGCTGAAGGGGAACCTAGAACGCCTGCCAGGGCACCGCCATCAGGGCCTGCAGCGGCTGCCAGCGATGGCGATCGGCCGTCACCAGGGCGCTGAGGCCTACGGCCTGTAGGGCCGCCGCCACCCGCTCCGGATCCAGCGACCCCCCTGGGTCCGCGTCGGCGTCCTGGCCCGCCTCGAGGGCCAGCACCAGCACCTGCTGCTCGGCCGGATCGGCCATCACCCGCAGGTTCAGGTCGGGCAGCTCCCGCTCGAAGAACAGCCGCCGCATCCTTGCCGTGAGTGCCGGACCCAGGGCCGCCGCGAAGGCCTCGAGAGCCCGGGCTTCGCCGGAGCAG
>Ga0247833_1006741_pt1 | contig 12573 bp, 7 predicted proteins | sample LaCruzMarch2015__7_FD_187117 | JGI IMG/M metagenome (GOLD analysis project Ga0247833, IMG submission 187117) | Freshwater microbial communities from meromictic Lake La Cruz, Castile-La Mancha, Spain - LaCruzMarch2015_8m | ecosystem: Environmental > Aquatic > Freshwater > Lake | place: Spain...
AAGTTCGCGCTTCAGGTGGTCGAGCTGGCCTACGTTCGGGACCGCATCGACCGCGGTTTCGGCGACGAGCGGGTATTCGCGCTGCAGAACGAGGAGGCCTACCGGGTGGTGGCCGCCCGCATGGCGGCCGAACCGGTGCTGGCCCAACTCAGCGGCTACCGGCTTCCGTTGCGGTAACGATCTCGTCGATCCCCGTACGCGCCGCATCACCGATGAGCACCGATGAGCACCGATCTGACGACTAGTGCGCGGCCGCGTCCCAGGTGCCGCCGAAGCCCACCGACACCTCCAGTGGCGCGTCCAACGGGTAAGCACTTCCCATCTTGTCGCGCACCAGAGTTTCCAAGGCCTCCCGCTCCCCAGGCGCCACCTCGAAGAGCAACTCGTCGTGCACCTGCAACAGCATCCGAGACTCCAACCCTGCCTCGGTGTTACCCGCGCGCCGCACACTCCCCGACAACGCGGACTTACCGTCCGGCTCACCGGACATGACGGAACTGTGCCTCCGCCACCGCCCCAGGTCTATGCTGATCAGATGATCGATGACCGCGACCGGGATTTGGGCACTGTGCTGTCCTATCTCGTCGGGCGCCCGGTACGCACCGTCGAACTGGCCAAAGCACTCGGAGTCGCCCGATCGAGCTACTACGCTGCCCGCGACGAGGGGCGGCTGATCAGCGCCGACAACCTGCTGCGACTGGCCGACGTGTTCGGACTCAATCCGGTGGATCTGCTGGTCCGGTACGGACTGGTGAGCCACGACGCGACGGTGGAATATGCCCGAGACGCCGGCCCTGCCCCGGCGACGACGGGCACCGCTGACACCGCGGGGCTTCGCCCGCGCATGGATCTTCCTCCGCTGTAACCGCTCACCGGTGGGGCAACAGAGCCCGGACCCTGCGCCGCCACTGCATCACGAACGCGATCGCGATTCCGAAGAAGGCCGCATAGTTGATCAGCCACGCCACGATCCACACATTCACGTCACCACTGCTCACCAACGCGTAACCGATGAACACAGCGGACAGTGACGCGGGCACCATGGACAGCAACAAGATACGGAGCATCACCGAGCGTGGGTCCCTGCGTAACCGGGCAACCCCGTAACTGAGGATCAGGCCGAGCACCGCCAGGATCCCGAAGTACATCAGCCAGGACGCCGCCAGCCAACGGTCCAGCGTGCCGAACGACGGCTGATCGACCGGCCTGGGCAAGGTCAGCGAACTCGCAACGAAGCAAATCACCAGAGCCACACTGGCAACGGCGGTCAACGGGACGATCCGTCTCCTGAAGAACCGATTCATTGCCTCATCAGCGAGCAGTCGCAGGTACACCGCTTTGATACCGAACACCGTCGCGGCCAGGAGACAGAACTGACCGATCACAATCAGTAAGAAGTACTTGCCGGTGAACGGGAACGGGAAGCCGGCGACCACCGGCCACGGCGCCGTCAACCCCACACCCACACCGAACAGAACGGTCCCAATGGTGATCGGCGAATCGAAGCGGGACCCGAACGTCAGGCGGCGTTCCCAAGCCACCCACACCACACACACGAGTAAAAAAACATTGGCAACGCCAACAGCGATCATCGCACTACCGAGGAATCGAACAGCATCATCACTGAATACACCGGACCCCTATAAGACCGTCGACACAGCTGACGTCGACACCGCGCTCCCATCACGGACATGATAACGACACGGCCTGAATCACAGGCGACCCAATTCACGACAACGTTCAGCCGGCCGCTCAGCCACCGACGGTGACACACCGGACTTCGTAGCGACCCGAGCATTCCGGCTAGGCGATCACGGGGAAACACCGCAGTTCGGGCCTTTGCTGCTAAACCGGCGACATGGCCGCCACGTGCGGCGCGCTCAGGACCGACAAAAGTCGGCCTTTGCCGGTCGCAGACTGTGGTAACTTCCTTACAGTGTGTCCGGAATTGCGGTCATACCGTACCGGGGAATCCAACTACGTTCCCCGGCGGTCGTATCCGAGCCACGGTTTCAACAACGCATGGGGAGAGCGAAGATGGTCGGCAAGGGTGTGCGGGTCGGGGCGGCGGCTTTTTTTGTGGGGTTGTCTCTGGCGGGTCCGGTTCCGTTGGCGCTGGCCGAAGGTGGCGAGCAGGCCCAGTCGTCAGCAGAGTCCCCGGCGGCTTCATCCTCCGCAGGGGTTACCCGATCTGAGCGAAGCCCGGCCCAGCGTCCGCCGCGACGGGCTGCCCGAAGCGAAGCAGCGCCGGAACTCCCGACGCGGATCGCGCAGCGAGCGCAGCTCGGCGAGAGGGAGGCACCGTCCGCTGCGTCCAAGGGCCCTGTCTCAGTGCAGGCCCTCCTCCGCGCGGCGGGTCCGAACGCCAGTAAGCCGGCACCAGCCTCTGCTGTGCGCGGCGGTAAATCCACGGCCCCCACGCCCGTCTCGGCTGCGGGGCTGATCCCCTCCGCGGCGGCCCCGCTGTCCCTCGCGCCCGCGGGGGCGGGCGCCTCGGCTGCCGCGGTCATCACCGACCCATCTCCGGCGCAGCCGTCCGCGCCGGTGATGCGGACGGCTGCGCCGGTGATGCGTTCGTTTGCCCCGGGGCAGGCGCTGGCCAGCCTGCCCGGAAAAATTGCGGCCTTCCTCGACAACGTCGAGCGCTGGCTCTCGACCCTGCCACCTAACGCGCTGACCGAAGGGGCGCTCTTGTTGGTCCGTCGCGCCCTGGGGCGCCCGCCAGCAGGTGGGATCAAAGGTGTCCGGGTCGAACTCGTCAACAAGACAGACGTGCCCCTGACCTTCGGCGAGGGGCCCAGTGCGGAGCTGGCGAGCATAAAATACCTTCAACGGATACTCGAACCGGGGCAGTCGGTGATCATCGCCCACGAGTACGACAGTGAAAAGCGTGCCGATGTGGAGCTGGTCATCGGCGACAACTTCTACCAGCCACGCATGCTTGTGCAAGCCGCAAACCACTTGTTCGACGCTCCGACGTTGTTACTCCGCGCCGACCCCCGCACGGATGAGTTTAGCGGCGGCAAGCTTTACAACACCGTCTACGAGGCTATGTATTACGACAAAGGATGGCTCTACAACTCCTGGGAACGTCTGGCGGAGGACACGGGTTGCCACTGCGATGCCAGTAACTCCGGGGGGCCGGCCCAGGGCATGAGGGTCTACGTCACGCGCTTCCGTGATGAGGAGAACTACAAGAGCTTCGCCGTGGCAATCTACGAGCTTCCCGCTGTCAATCTCACCAGCAACGTGTACCTCGGTGCCGACGTGCCACTGCCCAGGTACTACTGCAGTGGAAACGGCGAATACAGCGCGGCAGACATAGGAAGAGGCTGAGAGCGCATCGGCGATAACGGGTGGGAAATGAGAATGGAAGCGAGGAGTGGTGATGTCGACCAATAAGGGTGTGCGGGTCGGGGCGGCGGCGTTCGCCCTAGGTTTGTCGTTGGCTGGGCCTCAGGCGGTGGGTGTGGCGTGGGCGGAGGGCTCTGAGTCGGAGGCGGGGTCGGTGTCGGCCGGTGCGTCGTCTGCTGAGGCCTCCACTGCTGAGTCCTCCACTGCTGAGGCTTCCACTGGTGCGGCGGCGCCGTCGCGCCGTGGCGTGGGCCGGACGGCCCGAGCAGCCGGGGCCGGGGCCGATGCCCCTGCAGTGGCGGCCGCTACCGAGGAGGCTCCCGCGGCCGGTGCGGGCCGCTCGGGAAGGTCGGCACGCGCGACGTCGGGGGCAACGGCGAGGGCGCCGCGGTCCGGTGCTCTGGCCGGGCGGTCGGCGGCGGCGCGGCCTGACGGTGCGGGCTCGGGAAGTCCGGTGGCCCCAGAGGCCACTGTCCCGGCGGTCACGGCTCCGGCGGTCGCGGATGTCTTAGATCCCGCGCCCGCGGCGGCGCGACCGGTCAGCGTGGTCGCGGCCTCGGTGGCTGCGGGTCCCGCCTCGGTGCCGGCTGGCTCGGCGGCGGCGCGCGTCGCGGCGGTGACGGCCCGGCCGGTGGCCGTGCCGGTGGCGCAGGTGGTCTCGTCGGTGGGGTTCGCGGTGGAGCGATTCCTTGACAGCGTCGGTCAGTGGTTGTCGGGGTTGCCAGGTGGCCCGATCACCGACCTGCTCTCCGGCGGACTGTGGTTGATCCGACGCACCCTGTTCCCCGTCGGCGACGGCGTGGGCCAGTGGGGCTCCACGGCATGTGTGGCGACCAAGGACTGTTCCGGGCAGGATCTGACCGGAGCCGACCTGGCCCGGCAAAACCTCACCGAGGTGGATTTCACCGAAGCCACCCTCAACCGGGCGGATCTGGCCGGGGCCAACCTGGCCACCGCAACACTGACCCGGGCATCGCTGACCGGTGCGGATCTGGTGGGTGCGAATCTGGTCCGGGCGAACCTGAGCGAGGCGAACCTCACCGGCGCCCTGCTCCGAGGGGCTGACCTGACGAAGTCAAAACTGGCCGGTGCGAACCTGAGCGACCAGAATCTCGCCGGCTTTGATCTGACCGGAGCTGATCTGACCGGCGCGGTACTTGTCCGGGCCTACCTGGAGTTAACCAATCTCAGCGGGGCAGTGCTCACAGGCGCCGACTTCACCCGCGCCACTCTGAAGGGTAACGATCCCCTTGGCCAACTCGACCTCAGGGGCCAGGACCTCACCGGCGCCAACTTCACCGATGCGACGATCAGGGCGGATCTGTCCAACGCCGTGATGACCGGCGCGGTCCTGCGCGGAGCGCGAATTGCCGGTTCGAATTTCGCCGGGGCGGATCTGCGGGGCCAGGATTTTTCCGGGGTGACAGGTGGCGGAGCCGCGACCGCGCGCGGGGCTAATTTTGACGGGGCTGACCTCCGGGATGCCGACTTCAGTAAGGTCAACCAAACCGATTTTTTCCGCGTGGTTGCCTTGTCCACGTTTCGAGGGGCGAATCTGGCTGGCGCGAATTTCAGCGGCGTCCAGGTCTCGAATGGTCCCCTTGCAGAGGATAAATTCAAGGACGCCAACCTCTCGGGCGCCAACCTCACCGGTCTAAACCCCGAGCGTGGCCTGAGCGACGTGAGGTTCCTGGACTTCACCGGCACCATTCTGACCGGGGCCAACCTCACCGGTCTAAACCCCGAGCGTGGCCTGAGCGACGTGAGGTTCCTGGACTTCACCGGCACCATTCTGACCGGGGCCGACCTGACCGGCGCCGCGTTGGTTGCGCCCAACTTCGAGGGCAAGGACCTCACCGGCGTCAATTTCACCAACGCAAACCTCGCCGGCTACGACATCCGCACCCGGACGCGCGGGGTGGCCAATCTGCGTAACGCCGTCCTGACCGACGCCGTCCTGACCGGAGCGGATCTGCGCGGCGCGAATTTGTCCGGGCAAGATCTGCGCGGCAAAAACCTCACCGGCAATAAGTTCGACGACGCTAACCTGAACGACGCGAATCTGGCCGACACTATCCTGGCTTTCAGCGATTTCAGCCGTGCCAAACTGAGAAGCGCGGTGCTGTCCGGGGCGGATCTGTCCGGAACGAAGTTCTCGGGCGCCGATCTCAGGGATGCTGACTTCACCGACGCGGATCTATCGCGAACCGACCTCAGCGGGGCTGACCTCACCGGCACCAGGTTGACCCGCGCGAATCTGACCGAGGCCTATCTCGCCGGCTTGGACCTGCGGGGCACCGATCTCACCGGGACGAACCTGACCAAGGCCAACCTGACCAAAGCCAACCTCGGCGGAATGACCCTCGACTCTTCCCCGGACGCCAAGTCCACCCTGACCGGCGCCAATCTCACCGAGGCCATCCTGAAAGGCGCGGGCCTGCAGGGGCTTTCGCTGGCCGGGGCGGACCTGAGCCGGGCGGACCTGACCAATGCCCGCCTCACCGGTGCGGACTTGACCGGTGCGATCGGGAAGTCGGCGGTGCTCAAAAATGCGGTTCTCGCCGGTGCCAAGCTCGAGAAGGCGGACTTCACCAAAGCCGACCTCACCGGCGCCGACCTGAGCCCACGACCCGATGCCACATATGGCCGCCAACCTGTCCAGGCGAACGGCATCAACTTCACCGAAGCGATACTGACCAAGGCGAACCTGACCGAGGCCAGACTCGCCGGCGCGAAATTGGTCGGCGCCAAACTGGACGATGCCACCCTGGTCGGCGCGCTGCTACCGGGCAGTGATCTCACCAACGCGAACCTCGACCGCGCGAACCTGTCCCGAGCGACACTGACCGACGCGAATCTGACCGGCGCCGTGGCGCGCGCGGTCAATTTCCGTGGCGCCGATCTCAGCCGCGTGATGCTGGCGGGGGCGAACCTCACCGGCGCCGACCTTGTTGAGGCGATTCTCAGTGGCGCGAACCTGATCACCACCACCCTCACCGGCGCGTTCTGGGGCGATACCACCTGCCCGGGCGGCGGCAAGTCCAGCACCGGATGCTCGCCGTTCCCGACCCAGCCCGTCGGCAAGCCTGCGACCTGGTACGACTTCCGCTCGACGGCGACTGCGATCATGCCGTCGACCGCACTGACGGGCACCGAGGGTGCTCCGATCCAGAGCCAACCGCCCAAGACCAACGATGGTGTGCAGGGCTCGGTCTATAACGACACCGGCCAGCGCATCATCGTCAGGGTGCTGGATGCCGGGAAGGAGACAGCTGCCGAGGCAATTCTCGAACCCGGCACCAAGATGTCGTATCAGCTTCCCACCGGGTGGATCACCTACGGCACCCTCGTTTTCCTGAAGGCACCGGAGGGGCAGGCCGTCGGCCTTCCAGTGAAGCTAATGATTATTGACCAAGATGCTAAGTGGCCGTTCCGGCCGGAAACCGCATTCTATCCACCGGGCTGGAAAGACCCGGCTACCACGCGCGAAGGTTGGAAAGAGCAAGAGCAACACTCCGAAATCTGGGGTGGGGTCAACATTCAGGTGAGGCGTGAGCTAGACGGATGGAAAGTACCGACCTCCAGCGAATTCATCAAGCTCTACGACGACCCCAACAACGCCTTCACGTCCGATTGGGCGATCTTCACCATCAGGATCAAGAGCCTGTAGCCGGCCGTGGTCAACAAGGGTGTGCGGGTCGGGGCGGCGGCGTTCGCCCTCGGGTTGTCGTTGGCGGGTCCGCAGGCGGCCGGGGTGGCGTGGGCGGAGGGCTCTGATTCGGATGCGGGGTCGGTGTCGGCCGGTGCGCCGGCTGCTGAGTCCTCCACCGGTGAGGCCTCCACTGGTGCGGCGGCACCGTCGCGTCGTGGTGCGGGCCGGACAGCCCGAGCAACAGGGGCTGATTCCCCTGCTGCATCGGCGGCCACCGAGGAGGCACCCGCGGCCGGTGTTGGCCGCTCCGGTGGGACGGCACGCGCGGCGGCATCCGGGGCAACGACGCGGGCGCCGCGGTCCGGTGTTCTGGATGGGCGGCGTTCGGCGGCGGCGCAGCCTGAGGGTGCGGGGTCGGGGAGTCCGGTGGCCGCTGAGTCCACGGCTCCTAGGGTCTCGGCTCCCGCGGTCGCGGATGCCGTAGATCCCGCGCCCGCGGCGGCTGCCCGGGTCAGCGCGGCGGTGGCCCCGGTGGTGGCCTCGGTGGCTGCGGGTCCCGCTTCGGTGCCGGCTGTCTCGGCGGCGGCGCGCGTCGCCGCGGTGGCGCCTCGACTGGCCGCGCCGGCGCCGGTGGCCCAGGCGGTGTCGTCGGTGTGGTTCTCGGTGGAGCGATTCCTCGACAGCGTCGGTCAGTGGTTGTCGGGGTTGCCGGGTGGCCCGCTCACCGAGTTGCTCTCCGGTGGGTTGTGGTTGGTGCGGCGGGCTCTGTTCCCGGTGGGCGACGGTGTGGGCCAGTGGGGCTCCACGGCATGTGTGGCCACCAAGGACTGCTCGGGGCAGGACCTGACCGGGGCTGATCTGGCCGGCCAAGACCTGGCCGAGGTGAACTTCACCGGCACAATTTTGAATCGGGCGGTTCTGTCCGGGTCCAACCTGGCCACCGCGACACTGACCCGGGCATCGCTGAACGGCGCCGACCTGGTCGGAGCGAACCTGGTCCAAGCGATCCTTAGCGAGGCGAATCTCACCGGTGCCCTGCTGGGGCGGGCCGACCTGGGCCAAGCAAAGTTGACCGGTGCTGATCTCCGACAAGCGCAGCTGGCCGGTGCCCGCAACCTGGGCTCGGCAACCCTGACCGGAGCCAATCTCAGCGGCCAGAACCTACGTCGCCTGGACCTGACCGGCAAGGATCTCACCGGAACCAACTTCACCAACGCCGATCTGAGTGGCGCGATTCTGGTGAAGGCGATCCTGACCGACACCGTCTTGACCGGGGCGAACCTGCGCGGAGCCAACCTGCGCCAGGCCAACCTGCGCGGCAAGAACCTCACCGGCACCACCCTGACCGGGGCGGATCTCGACTCCGCCGATCTGCGGGGTGTGGACCTCAGTGGCAAAGACCTCACCGAAGCGAACCTCGGCTTTGCGAGGCTGGACGGTGCCAATCTGTCCGGCGTCACATTGACCGGCGCCAACGTCAGGGGCACCCGCTTCGACGGGGCAAACCTCACCGGTGTCAACCTGGAAAACCGGGGCCTCTCGAACACCACGTTCACCGGGGCGAACCTGACCCGCGCCAGCCTGGCCGGCCAGTCTCTGGACAGCAAAAACCTCACCGGAGTGATCCTGACCAGCGCGAACCTGTCCAACGTCACCCTGACCGGGGCCGACCTGCGGGGTCTGGCGCTGGACGGTGCGAACCTGACCCGGGCCAATCTCATCGGTGCGGACCTGACCGGGGCGAACCTGACCAGGGCCACGCTCACCAACGCCGACCTCACCAGGGCCACGCTGACCGGGGCGAACCTCACGGCGGCCACGCTCACCAACGCCAACCTCAGCAAGGCCACGCTGACCCGAGCCAACCTCACCCGGGTCGATTTGGCCGGACGTGACTTCAGCAGCTACGACCTGTCCGAGGTCAACCTGACCGGCGCCAAGCTACGTGACGCGGTTTTGTTCCGCACGATCTTGACCAAGGCCAACCTCGCGGGCGCGGATCTTTATCGGGCGGACCTGAAATACGCCGACCTCAGCGGAGCACTCCTAACCGGCGCCGAACTCCAGGGCGCCAAGCTCGATCACGCCAAGCTGGGCAAAGTCGACCTCTCGGGCATGTATCTCAAGGATGCGAGCTTCACCGGTGCCGACCTTGTCGGTGCGAACCTGACCGGTGTCATCACCTTTTCCACCGACTTCACCGACGCCGACCTCACGTCGGCGAATTTGGGGAAGGCGGGTCTGGGTGGTGCCAACCTGACCCGAGCCAACCTAACGGGCGCCGACATCAGGACCGCGAACTTGAACGGAGCCAAACTCGATGGCGCCAAGCTCGGCAAAGTCGACCTCTCGGGCATGTATCTGGGGTATGTGAGCTTCACCGGTGCCGACCTTGTCGGTGCGAACCTGACCGATGTCGACGCCTCCTACGCCAACTTCACCGACGCCGACCTCAGCTCAGCGAATATGGGGAAGGCGAGGCTGGCATATGCCGACCTGACCCGAGCTAACCTGACCGGCGCCGACATCAGGACCGCGAGCTTGGTCGGTGCCAAACTCGACGGCGCCAAACTCGGCAAAGTCGACCTCACGGGCATCAATCTTCGGGGGGCGAGCTTCACCGGCGTGGACCTCACCGACGCCAACCTGACCAATGCCAACGCCGAAAGAGCGAACTTCACTGCCGCCAACCTCACCGGAGCGAATCTGATCACCACCAAGCTGACCGACGCGGTGTGGAATGACACGAAGTGCCCGCGTGGCGGCAAATCCAGTTCTGGCTGCTCGGCGTTCGCAATCGCGCCGGAGGGCTACGAGTACAAGACTGGCGGGCCGCAGTGGTACGAATTCCGTTCGACGGCCACCGCGCTTCTGCCGTCGACGCCACTGTCGGGCTCGCCGGGAGCGCCTCTCCAGGGCGGGAAGGGGTCTAAAACGGACTACACCGGAATCCAAGGCAATGTTAAGAACCTCTCCGGGCAGCGCATTCTGGTCAGGACGAGTTTTGGACCCGACAGTAAAACGTTGGAGGCGATTCTCGAACCGAATACCGTTATGCCGTATCAGCTGGCTCCGGGGGGCACCTTGTATTTCTTCAAGGCACCGGAGGGAACGCCCGTCGGCCTTGCCCCTGGGCTGTTTATCCTCGACAACACGGGCGACACCCCCTATCCGATAACAAAGTTCATCCCGCCGGGCTGGTCGGAGGGGGTCAATGAGCGGGGCTGGGGGGAGCAAGAGTCTCATGAGGAAATCTGGGGGCCGGTTCGCCTGTGGGTCAAACGGGAGCGGGATGGCTGGAAGGTCCCGGCCTCGCAGGAGTACATCGACCGCTACGGCGACCCCAACACCCGGGCGGACACGTCGCAGTGGGCGATCTTCACGATCGAAGTCCGCAGCCTGTAGGCGCCGCATGACGGGACACATCAGAGTAGGAGTCAGGTAATGGGGTCGATCAATAAGGGTGTGCGGGTCGGGGCGGCGGCGTTCGCCCTCGGTTTGTCGTTGGCGGGTCCGCAGGCGGTCGGGGTAGCAGCTGCCGATGGCGGGGATGTTGATTCTTCGTCGGTGTCCGCCGATCAACCCGACACCTCAGGTCACGCAGCACCGAGTGCAACACAACCACGTACTGCCCAGCGGGGTGCTGCGGCGCGGGCCGCGCGCTCTGCTGCGGACGCGTCGCGTGCCGCGGGTACCGGGACCGGCGCGACCCGCGAGGTCGCCACCGAAAACAACCCCGCGCCACTGATCGCGGAGACGAACGTGCGCGCCGGGGTTGGGCGAGGCATCGCCCAACGGCGTCCCGCCGCAACCACCGCTGAACCGACCGCGCCCTCACCGGCCGGACCCTCACCGGCAGCGCCCTCACCGGCCGTTCAGCCCGCTCTGGCAGCGGTGATTGGCCCTGCTGCGGCGGACCGGATTAGCGCGGCGGTGGCCCCGGTGGTGGCCTCGGTGGCTGCGGGTCCCGCTTCGGTGCCGGTCGCCGCTTCGGCGGCGGCGGCGCGCGTCGCGGCGGTGACGGCCCGGCCGGTGGCCGTGCCGGTGGCGCAGGTGGTCTCGTCGGTGGGGTTCGCGGTGGAGCGATTCCTTGACAGCGTCGGTCAGTGGTTGTCGGGGTTGCCAGGTGGCCCGATCACCGACCTGCTCTCCGGCGGACTGTGGTTGATCCGACGCACCCTGTTCCCCGTCGGCGACGGCGTGGGCCAGTGGGGCTCCACGGCATGTGTGGCGACCAAGGACTGTTCCGGGCAGGATCTGACCGGAGCCGACCTGGCCCGGCAAAACCTCACCGAGGTGGATTTCACCGAAGCCACCCTCAACCGGGCGGATCTGGCCGGGGCCAACCTGGCCACCGCAACACTGACCCGGGCATCGCTGACCGGTGCGGATCTGGTGGGTGCGAATCTGGTCCGGGCGAACCTGAGCGAGGCGAACCTCACCGGCGCCCTGCTCCGAGGGGCTGACCTGACGAAGTCAAAACTGGCCGGTGCGAACCTGAGCGACCAGAATCTCGCCGGCTTTGATCTGACCGGAGCTGATCTGACCGGCGCGGTACTTGTCCGGGCCTACCTGGAGTTAACCAATCTCAGCGGGGCAGTGCTCACAGGCGCCGACTTCACCCGCGCCACTCTGAAGGGTAACGATCCCCTTGGCCAACTCGACCTCAGGGGCCAGGACCTCACCGGCGCCAACTTCACCGATGCGACGATCAGGGCGGATCTGTCCAACGCCGTGATGACCGGCGCGGTCCTGCGCGGAGCGCGAATTGCCGGTTCGAATTTCGCCGGGGCGGATCTGCGGGGCCAGGATTTTTCCGGGGTGACAGGTGGCGGAGCCGCGACCGCGCGCGGGGCTAATTTTGACGGGGCTGACCTCCGGGATGCCGACTTCAGTAAGGTCAACCAAACCGATTTTTTCCGCGTGGTTGCCTTGTCCACGTTTCGAGGGGCGAATCTGGCTGGCGCGAATTTCAGCGGCGTCCAGGTCTCGAATGGTCCCCTTGCAGAGGATAAATTCAAGGACGCCAACCTCTCGGGCGCCAACCTCACCGGTCTAAACCCCGAGCGTGGCCTGAGCGACGTGAGGTTCCTGGACTTCACCGGCACCATTCTGACCGGGGCCAACCTCACCGGTCTAAACCCCGAGCGTGGCCTGAGCGACGTGAGGTTCCTGGACTTCACCGGCACCATTCTGACCGGGGCCGACCTGACCGGCGCCGCGTTGGTTGCGCCCAACTTCGAGGGCAAGGACCTCACCGGCGTCAATTTCACCAACGCAAACCTCGCCGGCTACGACATCCGCACCCGGACGCGCGGGGTGGCCAATCTGCGTAACGCCGTCCTGACCGACGCCGTCCTGACCGGAGCGGATCTGCGCGGCGCGAATTTGTCCGGGCAAGATCTGCGCGGCAAAAACCTCACCGGCAATAAGTTCGACGACGCTAACCTGAACGACGCGAATCTGGCCGACACTATCCTGGCTTTCAGCGATTTCAGCCGTGCCAAACTGAGAAGCGCGGTGCTGTCCGGGGCGGATCTGTCCGGAACGAAGTTCTCGGGCGCCGA
>Ga0247833_1006746_pt1 | contig 12566 bp, 17 predicted proteins | sample LaCruzMarch2015__7_FD_187117 | JGI IMG/M metagenome (GOLD analysis project Ga0247833, IMG submission 187117) | Freshwater microbial communities from meromictic Lake La Cruz, Castile-La Mancha, Spain - LaCruzMarch2015_8m | ecosystem: Environmental > Aquatic > Freshwater > Lake | place: Spain...
ACCGTGACGTCCATTTCCTCGAGGAAGTTCTGCCGACGCGCCTTCTTCTTGGCGTAGGTCTGTTCGTAATCCGTAAAACCCAACTGGAGGGGGATGGCCATCCGTTCCCAGTCTCAACCTTGGATCTGGACTGACTCTATCGGATTTTTCAGAGTTTCCCTAGACTACAAGAATTGAGCTGGTTCTCCAAACACCAATTACGCGTCCTTGAGAAACACCATCGTCACATATTGTAAGCAATGGAGAAGGGAAAGAGTAGGGAGGCCTACAGAGATTGATATTTCTAAAGTCTCCAGTTCTTATATCTGAATTAAACCACAAGTCATTTGTAGTAGCAATCAGGAACTTTGAGGTATTTTTAATATTATTCAGGACCTTAAGACTGTCTTCAAAAGACAGATGAAAAAGAACTTCACGGCAAAGCGCTGCATCAGCATTAGGCAATGGTTCAGAGATGGCATTAAGCTGCATGAACGCTACATTATTACTCGTATGCTTGGAGTTTGAGAGAATCACTTCACTAACAACGTCAACACCAAGGTAGTGACAAGGCAGATTCAGTTCTTTCATCCAAGTCCAGTCACCGCAACCAACATCAACAATGCTAGTAACCTGAAGCGCACTAACAACTGAGGGAAGAAGTTGTCTGATGTTAGATGTAGCCGACAACTCCGAGCCCAAACCAGACAAGGCTTTCTGTGAATCAGTATTGACCCATGCACCTGTAGCATAGATGGATTGAAATCTGCTTTCAACAGTTGCCTTTCTCAAGTGTGTAGTCTTTACTCCCAGTTTTTCTCGGCGATAGTCAAGAAAGTTTCCGTAACCGATCTTCAATGCAACATGACGAACCAATTCCTTAAGCGATTGAGAGGCTTGTCTTCTAAGCATAGTAAAGAATTGGTAGATAAGACCTGGATAGAGAGTTTAAGATGAGTAGCTTACAATTTCAAACTGACTAAAGCCTAAGCGATAGAAACTGGACAGTGTTTAGCAAGAGTTAGGTTCCTCCAAAAGCAAGCTATCCCTCAATGGAAAGGACAAGCTGTGACTGTCAACTGATCAGATTGCACGTTAGAATCTATTCAGTTAAACGCAATTGAATGGGACAGTGGGTCACGTCCCTTCGCATGGTGTAAATCCCGAGGCCCGAATGCCCTGATCTGAGGGTGAACAGGGATGAATGACGGGCTTTCATTCGCAAGGCGTTAATTAACCTCGTTGCTTCACGCTGAATCCAGACAAGTGACTTGTCAAGTCTTTCGTCTGGATTGCCGATTGATTTTGGGCTACGCCTGCAATCTTGGTTGTGCCGCTATGTGTGCCGGTCCCAAGGCGTTGATCGCCGGCGCAGCGTCGTGTGGGGGCGCTACGGCGAGAGCGCCTGCGGCCTGAGCTCACGCCGTTGCTTCCTGCAGCGATGCCTGCGCCGGCCCCCGCTTTCAGGGCCAGAATGGCAGCCATGCTGTAGGCCGAAAAAATGCGCCAGCCCTCGAGGTGCCATTGCTCATCCTGCTCCAGCAGCAACGCATCCACAAGGAGGGTGTTCGAGTCGTCGATGGGGGAGATGCCCACCACCCGTGTTCAATGTTTGACCTCCTCATTGACGCGCTCGATCAGGTTAGTGCTCCAGACCTTCTTCAAGGCCTGCAAAGGGAAGTGGCGAAACTCCAGCATGTCGTCCCTGGCCTGAGCCATCAACTCGGAAACCCTGGCGAAACGCTCGGCCAGTGAGGCGGCCAGCTCAAACCAGCAATCAGCCAGGCCAGCGGCGTCTTCCTGGCTGAACACCGAGCACAGTTCCACCGTGACCATCCCCTGGTTGTCATGGGTACCCACTGCAGCAGGTTACGCGCGAGATGAACGCGACAGCGCTGCCAGCAGCAGCACTGGAACATGCTCCTGAGCGCCTTGGTGAGGCCCACGTGGGCGTCGCTGATCACCAACTCGACCCCAGGGAGGCCTCGCTCTACCAGGGTCTATTAGAAGTCTGTCCCAGTAGGGCTCGCCGGCATGGGCTGATTACGGTGGGGTGCGCGGGAACCGCTCCGCCTCGTTGTCATCCCACCCTGCCGATCCGGCTGCCGCCACCGATCTGATCAGCTTCCTCAAGGCCTTGCCGGATTGCCGCATGCGGCGCGGCATCCGGTTTCCCCAGTGGTGGATGCTGCTCGTGGCGATCCTGGCGATTCTCAGCGGCCAGGGCTCCCTGGTGGGGATGGAACGTATCGCAAAGCGGCACCGGCAAACCCTCAACGAGTTGCTGGGTATGGATTTCGGCAAGACGCCTTCCGATTCCACGTTCCGGCTGCTGCTCGCGCAACTTGATGTTGATGCCTTTGAGGCGCTCCTCAAGGGCTGGATGGCTGCCCAGCCTGGCGTCGCCGAGGGCCTCTATAGCCTGGTGTGCGACGGCAAGACGCTTCGTGGGTCGATTTTGGAAACTCCCTCGGGCGCAGCCACTTTCATTGCCCAGGTGAGCCTCTACTCCCAGTCGCTTGGCGTGGCGATCGCCCAGACCACCTACGCCACCGATGCCGGCAGCGAAACCCGAGCCCTGCGGGAACTTCTGGAGAGCGTGGACCTGGCTGGCGTGCTGGTTCAGGCGGATGCGCTGCATGCCAACCGCCCTTTTTCGCCTACCTCGCCCAGCGCGACGCCGACTTCCTGATTGCGGTGAAACACAGTCGCCGAAAAGGTTTTCAGCTGATCCGTGATCGCCGCACCTACGGCCGCAGGGTGCCCCTCAAGGCCATGGCCAGCGAGGTTGGCCATGGCCGCGACACCACCTGGAGCCTGAGGGCCATGCCGGCTCCTGAGTGGGTGATGGACACCTGGCCAGGCAGCGCCACGATCATCGCGGTGCGCACCACCGGCATCCGTAGCGGCAAGCCGGTGGATGAAACCCGTTTCTACGTCACGAGTTTGCGAACCAGCGCCGAGGCCATGCTCCGGCACGTTCGCGATCGCTGGTCCATTGAGAACTCCTGGCACTGGGTCCGCGACACCCAGCTACGGGAAGACGCCCACCGCTACAGGGAAGTGAACAGAGTCCAGATCCTGGCGACGCTGCGAACGATGGGTCTCAACGCCTTGCGTCTCGATGGCAAGCACTCGATCGCCGAGGGCATCGCAGCCGTGGCCCACGACATCCGCGCACTGCTTCGGCTGCTGGGCTGGCGAGAAGCCGCGCTCGCGACGCAACAAGACTTCTAATAGGCCTTGCTCGCTCTACTGCTGCGCAGAAGCCTGCGGCTATGAGCGAACCAATGAAGGGCTTCCAGAAGCCCTTGCTCTCGCTGCCACCAACCTACAGGTCCAACAGTTCGCGGCAGCCGTCGGTATTGAAGCCCATGGCGATCACAGCAGCCCTGGAGCAGACATGCAGGGCCCGTCCCAGCAGACCGTGGAGTACGTCGCGCCGAGATAGATATAAGCGTAGCCGGTCTCCTGGAGCAGCCGGTTCAGCAGGGCCTGCTCCATCAGGTCGATGTCCTGACAGATCCTGCTCACCTAGGATTTCGAAATGCCGCTCTGCACCCAGCGGTTGTCAGGGGGCAAGTCTGCCTCAAAAAGGGACATGGAAGTCCTTGATTGAAAGCAGACCGTTATGCTGCTTCCAGTACATGTGCGGCCAACATCAGTGACAGCAATCCACAATTACTGGGTTCCCTGTGAATTAATTGCCTTCCAACCGATGAGAACAGTTGCGGCGCAGGTGATTTGGCCTGTTTCAGGAGACCCCCCTTAGGCAGATCTGCTGGTAAGAAATACCATGTGACATTAGCATTAATCTAACTGTTTTTGAATGAGTAGAGTGGTTTTTTAAAAGCAACATTATTGCCGAATAATGCTTCATTAGTTAAGTTAACCACGTAGATTCCTAGGTTCAGAAAAGTCAGTTCTTGGTTGGAGAAAGAATATCCAAGAGCCAAGGAAAGTCATGAGGCCAACTAAGGTAAAGAAACTGATATAGAAATTGTCTCTGACAATCAGTCTTGCATAAGCAGAGAAATATATTAGAAAAATGAAACCAGCAACAGACCGATAAAGAGAAAGTTGTTCGATAATCCTTAGGATTGAAGCAATAATGATAGGAGAGAGATAACAGAAACTAAGTCCTCCAGCGATATATGCTTCCGATATTATGTTCGTTGCCAAGCCAAAACCCAAACGAGAATCATACACATTATATAAAGTTTGGGCAAAACCACTTAAAGGATACTTTTCTATACTCGAGATGATCTTAAGAATAGCGGACGGTATCATGTACAAAACAGCGTTCTGAAGATAAAGGGCAACATCAGCTTGATATGAATTAAAGTTATAGTAGTCAATAGCTATTGGCGTTGACCAAAAACTATAGAAAACGTCAGCAAAGAAAATAAATCCAATGAAGCCTAAGCCATCCTCTATCGCCCCAGTAGTGCGAAGGACTCCCACGCCAATTATAAGTAGAACAATACTAATCACAAGTATATATATCCAAGTCATGTTCTTATTTTTTGTAGTCCCATACTTGAGCCTTTGGTGACACAAACTTGCTTCACGGGATGAGGTCATTATATCTGTCTCACTTCGTACATTCTTTATATCACGCAAGCGATGATCAACATTGGTGGATGACGGAATAGATGTTATTTTATTTGATGAGATAAAAATAATAGAAAGGAATAAAATGAGTATGAATGTCAATGTTCTGCCTTGAGTGAGGATCTCAATAAAGATCAAAGGTAAACAGCAGAAAGGAATGAGAATGTAGCTCTTCTTACACAGAATAAGAATACCTGAAGAAACGCATAGCAAAAAAAGAATTATACCAAGTTGTGAAATTAGCGAAGAAATAATATCAAGACCATCTTGCCTAAAGGCTACATTAGAAAAGGTCGAGCGATTTAGAAAATAGAGTAAGGATGTATAAAGACCTGACAAGACCAATACAACCCTGGAAGACATAACGATCAAAGGATTAAACTTATACACACTGTTACAAGAAATTAGTTTTGGTTTTATTGATAACTGAAACAGCAAGAATACAGCGATCGTATACGCACTTAAGGTTTTAGTGGTTAATATTGAAGTCTCCATTATGCTGGAAAAGAATACTGCATAATACTTATAACGTGCAAAAGTTAATGCTAAGTCATAGCCCATCGCTCCTCCACCAATATAAGCAGTTACAAAGATAAGCATATAGAAAGAGGGGCTGATTAATGTCGACACTAGAACCGGAGATCTCAATGCAAAATAAAGTCTTTTGAAGATTATAAAGATCGAAAGGGAAACAATAAGGATTAGCATATTAAAGCTCGATGCAAAAAGGATGAGAGTTCGTTAGAACATCTGTTCCCTGAAAAGCTATAGAATAGTACCTATAATTTGTCATAAGGAAATTGCATGTATGACACAGTAGATGCAACGCTAGCAAGAAGGTTATTCAGCTTTGAAGAGTTGTGAGATCAGAGAATTGACGGAGTTCCCTTAATACTATGCCAGGAAGAACACCAACGATCACGAACTGATGAATGCAATGGCTCATGGCTATAGCATGTAGAAATAAGAGTGTCTTGTGACAATACAGTGAACATGTCTGTTATCCTTAAGAATTGTTCTGCGTTCTTCAATTATGCGATGAAGCAAATTGTCAAAGGCAAGGAACACATTTAACAACTAAGAGTAACACCAAATAGGCTCTAGGCCGCGATCAGATCTCTAGCAGACGTAGAACCTACTGGGCATTGGAGAGAATGAAACAAACACAACAATAGCCATGGCGATAATAGAGTCCGACAGGAATGCTAGGTGAGTTTCTCACCAGATCCTTGAGTAATAAGCAGCCGCTGCGGTGACTTTCAGGAAAGGTGTCACTCCTAGGCTGCCTGTCAGACGGCCTGAGTTAATGGTACCTCCAGAGTTGAATCCTGATCTTCTGTTGGCTTGTTGATCCACACTTCTTTTGGTTGACGCCAGCAGCGGGGGTGCGCCGGCTCCAGCGTGTTGGATGGGCCTGCCGGGCATTCTCATAGACATCTGAACGCTGCTGGCAGATCAGCGTGGCGGCTCCGCTGTGACGCTGATGGGGCGTCAAGAATTTGATGGCGCTGTGGCGGTGCCGGTGGCTGTAGCAGTCGACAAACGCAGCTACCCACTCGCAGTCCTTGTCTTTGCTGGCGAATGGCCGGCTCGGGTAGTCGGGCCAGGGCTGACTGAAAGTCAATTCACCCTGTTCCTGCCGGGATGGCGCCAACCCAGCCGAACATTCGGCATATGTCATGCGCCACGGCCATCAGGCCAGCACGGATTGACCGAAAGCCGTTGCAGCGCAACAGGTTCAAGGCCAGTGTGCGCAGCAGGGCCAGGACCTGAACACCATTGCGTTGGCTGTAGCGGTGGGCATCCTCACCGAGTTGGGTGTCACGGGGCCAGTGCCACTGGTTTTCGATTGCCCACCGCTGCCTGACCAGTCGTAGCAATGCTTTTGGGCTTGTGCGCAGGGTGGTGATGAAGTAGTGGATGTGGTGAAACGCCTTCCCATCTCGCCGGCCGGTGCTCACCAGCTCGATGATCCAGCTGGCACAAAGCCAGCGCTCACGGATGACATCTGTGGCGTTGCGGGCTCTGAGCTGCCAGCGCACCTGGCGGCCATGGCCGGCCTCGAAATCGCAGATCTCCACTGGGAAGTGCCGGTGGCCGTGGAATTGGGAGACGATCTGCTGATACAGCCGGCGTTGGTTGTTTTTGACCGTCAGGAGCAAGTCGGAGCCCTGCTCGGCGGCGAGCTGAAAAACGCGGGTGAGGTGTGGAGGGCATCCGCCTGGATCAGCACACCCTCCAGTTCGAGGGTTCCGAGCAGGGCCTTGAGTGCGGCGCGATCGTGGGATTCTCCGGTATCAAAGGACGTCTGGGCGATTGCCACGCCCAGCTCCCTGGCGTAGAGCGTCACCTGGGTGACAAAGCGAGTAGCCCCATCGGTGCCATCAGGCTGAGGAGCTGAACCTCTCAGCGTATTGCCATCACAGATCAGCTGGTCGAAATCCTTGTCCTGATCAGCAATCTGGGCCAGCATCCACTCCCTGAGCAAGCCAAAGAGCTGGTCGAGCTCGACCCGCTCAAACAGGTAGAGGAAGGTGGAATCACAAGGTGCCTTGGGCATCTCCAGATCCAGAGCTAAGCTGAACGCCTGGCGATGCCGCTTGGCAAAGCTCTCCAGATCCCTGGCGCTGCGGCACCCACTGAGGATGCCAAGAATGGCCATCAACAGCAGCAGCCACGGGGATAACGCACGCCTCGGCGCTTGCGACCTTCCGGCAGGGCCTGCAGAAAGGCGATCAGATCAGCACTGGCAGAGGACTGGGCCAAGGGACAGGAGCAGTCCCAACAAAACCGGAACCAGCATGGCCGCACCAGCCGCCTTGTGCCCCACTTTCAGTCGGCCCTGGGTACTCGGGCCGGTACTTGACCGGTCGGAACAGGGATTCCGAGTAGGGATTGTCGTTGCTGACCCTTGGCCTGGAGAAGGATCTGAGCACGCCCATCTCCTCCAGGCGTGATTCCAGCGTGGACCCGCGCAACTCTTCGAGAAGCCTGCGGCTAGGTGAGTAGTCCCACCAGGTTTGTTCAGCTCACAAGTGTGAGGTCGCCAGGGTCGGGGTGTCACCTCCCGTCCCAAGACCCCACCACCCATGCATAGCCACCCCAATGCCCGATTGACGCCCATCGGTCGTGAACGCCTGATCTGCAGGCATCTCGATGATGGTGTGCCGCTCAAAGCCCTTGCGGCAGAAGCCGGGATCAGCCTGCGCAGTGCTTACAAGTGGCTGGCGCGCTTCCGTGATGGCGGTTTGGCGGCACTGGCGGATCGACGGAGTGTTCGCCGCACCCAGCGGCGAACGCTCGATCCGCAGCGACTGCAGCAGGCTGTAGATCTCCGGCACCAGCGCTGCACGCTCCGCCGCATCGCCAGGGCCCTCAAGGCACCCCTATCGACCGTCGGACGGGTGATGAACACCCTGGGGCTGGGAAGGCTCAAGAATTTGGAACCCAAGGTTCCAGTGAGGCGCTACCAGTGGGAAAGGCCGGGCGACATGATCCATGTCGACACCAAACAGCTGGCAAGGTTTGAGCGGGTCGGTCACCGGATCACCGGTGACCGCCGTCAAGGCTGCTCACGCGGCGCCGGCTACGAAAAGGTGCATGTCGCCATCGACGATGCCACCCGCCTGGCCTACGTCGAGGTGCTCGCCGACGAGCAGAGGGCGACGACTGTTGGGTTCCTGGCCCGGGCAGTCGGCTGGTTCTCTGAGCAGGGGATCACCTGTCGACGGATCCTCTCGGACAACGGCCCCTCCTACCGCTCCGGTGACTGGCGAAAGGCCTGTCGAGCATTGGATCTCAGACCCATCCGCACCAAGCCTTATACGCCGCAAACCAACGGCAAGGCCGAGCGTTTCATCAAAACCCTCCTGGCGGAATGGGCCTACGTCATGGCGTACCAGACCTCCCAGGAGCGGAACCACTGGCTACCTCGGTATCTGGGGATCTATAACAGCCACAGGTGCCACATGGCTCTTGGTGGCCTCACCCCTCAGCAGTCCTTACAGCGGCTGCTGATCGCTGAATGACCTGGTGAGAAATCACAGCTAGACAGCCTCGCTGTAACAACGCATTGGTCATGGCCTCAAGCCCCTGGATGTACGGATGAAAGGGGTGACATCTTTCCTGAACCCGGGGGGGCCTGGACCATGGTCCCATCCAGCGCCACATGGCCCAGGCGTACCATCTCAGCCTTCTGGCAGAGGCGCAGGATCTGAACGAACAGATCCCTCAAGGCGTCAAGGTTGGGGCGCTGAGATTCACTGATCCGGCTGTGGTCAGTCTGCTGGTTGGCGGTCAGCACCCGTAAGGCCAGATCCACGTAGCAGGCCCGCTCGATCATGCGGGAGGAGACGATGCCCACCCAGTAGGCGTAGAGCAGCATCGTCAACCGCTTGGCGGAAGACTTCGTCTACATCTGTGGGTCAAAACCCTTTTCCCCGCGGGGATCCTTGCTCTGAGCAGAGATCAGGACCTGAGAGATCAAGCTCATCCACCAAAAGGCAATCATCAATGGAATCCCCAAGCCCAGATTACAATGAAAACCAGGCTCAAACAGACCATAGTGCACCTACAAAGATGTCCGAAGAATTATACGCAGAAGCTGGGGAAACCAAGGAAGCTCTGGGCAACAAGCCCGCAAGCCAAGGGTCAGGCTCTTAAAAACCTGGGATAGGCCACAGCAGCGCAGATCAGGCTTGAATCAGCCTGATTTCAGATCTTATCAGTGATTTATACTGTCCATGAAAGATGATCTTGCGCCCATTGGGCAAACCATTCGCTTGATCATGTTCTGCATTGCAGTTTATGACGCACCATGAATTGGTTTGACAAGGCTGCCAGCACATGGACCTTGCAGCTGTTCTTGAGCATGCCACGCAACCGGGTCTTCTGAAATCCAAACTGCCTCTTGATCACGCGGAACGGGTGCTCGACCTTTGCGCGGATGTGGGCTTTGGCGGTCTCGATCAGATCATCCAGTCGTCCCTCGGGTGTATCGGGCAGAGCCCGTCGCTATCCTGGTCGGATGGGAATACGGAAGCCGACACCCTTGCCTTCCATTTCAGGTCGCTTCTCAATCTCTTGATAGCCAGCGTCGGCGTAGACGACTGTCTCCTCACCGTGCAATAGCTCGGCGGCGGGGGTGAGGTCGTGAACATTGGCAGCGGTGGTTTGCACCGAGTGGATCAGGCCAGTGTCCTTGTCGACGCCGATGTGGACTTTCATGCCGAAATACCACTAGTTGCCCTTCTTGGTCTGGTGCATCTCGGGATCCCTCTCGCCCTTCTCGTTCTTGGTGGAGCTGGGAGCCGCGATCAAGGTGGCATCGATGATCGTTCCCTGCTTCATGGCCATGCCATTGGCCTTGAGGTGGGCCTTCACCGCCTTAAAGATCTGCTCACCCAGATTGTGCTTCTCGAGCAGGTGCCGGAACGCCAGGATCGTGGTTTCATCCGGGATCCGCTCGCTGATCAGGTCGATCCCTGCAAATCGTCGCATCCTCGGCACCTCAATCAGCGCATCCTCCATCGCGGGATCACTGAGGTCATACCACTGCTGCATCAGATGGACTCGGAGCATTGTCTCCAGCGGATAGGCCGGGCGACCGCCCTTGGAGCTGGTCCTGGGGTAGTGGGGCTCGATCAGATCGATCAGCGCCTTCCAGGGCACAACCTTCTCCATCCCAGCCAAAAACTTCTCACGCCTGGTGCTCTTCTTGGCTGTGGATTGCTCATAGTCAGCGAACCCGAACTGCTTGCCGTCCATGAACCCAGACCTTACCTGGGATCACAAGGCCATTGTCCCGTGAGTGGGGTGGCCTTTCCAGAGTCTCCCTAACACTGCGCATTGTGCTCCTAAGATGCAGCAAACAGACACAAGTAAGCGGCATTTAGCTGGATGGCATGGAATGCCAGTGAAGTTAGCAATGGTCACGTATCCAACCAAAGAGAAGGGACATTATCGAGGCTTCAACGCGTCTTTATAAACCTCTGAATAGAGCCCAGCTACCCGAGTAGGGTTCCAAAGGAGTTGGGCGCGTGATCGGGCCGCTTGGCTGAGGGTAGCACGGCGATCTGAGTCAACCAAAACCCAGGTAATGCCCGCAGCGAGATCTGAAGAGTCAAAAGCACGAGCTAAGTAACCGGTGCGCTTGTGGACCACGATGTCGCTTAGGCCACCGGTGGCGAAGGCCACTACAGGAGTACCGCACGCGTGGGCCTCAACAGCAGTGTTGGGCAGATTGTCTTGTCTGGACGGTACTACAAGCAAATCACATGCACTGTAGAGGGCTCTTAGACTAAGATCGTCGTGGAGATGGCCGCAGTAATTGATGGGGAAGCCTAGGTTGGGGGATTGGCGTGGGGCGAGCTGGCCGAGCACCAAAAGCTGCAGGTCGCTGTGTTTATTAACAATAGATTTTAGCGCATCAAGCAGTAGATCAAAACCCTTACGCCGATCGCGGGCACCGTTCATGGCTCCGAACAAAACCAGAGGGCAATCCTGAGGCAATCCGAGCAAATCCCGTGCCAGACGCTTCGGCAAAGGCAACCAACGATTTAGATCTAGGCAGTTTGGAACTGTAGTCACCGGCCAACTGCTCATCAGCGAGCTCGCGCGCGCACAATCTGCTAGCCACTGGCTAGGGCAAACGATATGCATCGGCTGGCTCCAATGCTTTCGCTTGCGTAACCAAGTGAATCGATTGAGATCAAAACCAGATTCGTATGAGGGCCGATTAGCTGGGAGATAGTCATCGCGCCAACGGAAGTCCTCAGTGTAGTGTTCTGCGCCGCAAAATGCCCACATATCGTGGAGAGTCCAAACGATCGGTTTCCTAATACGACCAATATCGTTAATCGAAATCATCTCGCCCTGCACCCAGTGCATGTGAATCAAATCGGCATCTGATTCATTGATCCGTTTTGCCCAAGTGCTTGGCATTACTGCCGGCGAATGGAGTGTCGGATTTTCTGTGCGGAGCATAGCTTGGAGCGGCTTGACCAAAAGGGGGCTTAACCTTCCCAGTGCCTTGGCCGACTTGCTGCTTGGGCCTTGGGCGGTCCAATCTCCAGACAAGAATTCATTCACAAACATCTGGGAGTCAATATCAGCTCCGCGTAGAGCATGGTGAATGCGGTATGCAGCCCGAGCCGCACCCCCGTTGATATCAGAATAGTTGAGATGGATAACATTCATTGATCAGAGTATTCACAAAGAAAAGTATAGATAGAACAAACCATTGAGCCCCCCCGGTTGCCTACTCTTACTCCAAGCGATGAAAAGGAAGCTCAACGACCCAGGCGTGCGATTGTTACCATTCACCAAGGATTGGCAATTAAGTTCGCATGGCGTAGTGACCCAGATCTGCTCAGAGAAAGGTGTTTTGTCACGTCTAATCCACGGACGAGAATAAAAAGAATGTCGAAACGTTCATGGTAAAGACAGACGAGCAGCAATATATGCTCAAACCATACGAAAGCAAAAGACTGTATAGCAGGATTCATAATCAGTTCACGGCTTCTCGAATGATTGACATTCCCGAGACAACCTTGAGAAACCACAAGGAGATTCTCTGCACCTGCAGTTATATCTAGAAGTTTGTTGCCAATAGTGCAGCAGTCCGCCTGACAAGGAGAACCCCACCAATGAAACGCAAGCATCCATAAATTCAGCTGCCGAAAGAAATCGGCCACATCCACCTGCTGGAACAGATAGCGGAAGGCAGAATCACCCTAGACCGCAATAGCTCAAGCCAGAACGCCTGGTTCAGCGCAGCGTGATGGTGTATGGCAAAGTGCCCCTGATCTCGCTTGTTCTGATAGCCGCTCAAGATCCCGAGCACCGCCACTAGGAGCCTGTTGCGCGTAGATCGCGACCTGATCTCTCCACGGACGCCCATGAATCTGCCCAGATCCTTGTGACTGCAATGGATCTGGACTGGAGAATGGGGCATGCCCAAGTCCTTCCGCCCC
>Ga0247833_1006757_pt1 | contig 12554 bp, 8 predicted proteins | sample LaCruzMarch2015__7_FD_187117 | JGI IMG/M metagenome (GOLD analysis project Ga0247833, IMG submission 187117) | Freshwater microbial communities from meromictic Lake La Cruz, Castile-La Mancha, Spain - LaCruzMarch2015_8m | ecosystem: Environmental > Aquatic > Freshwater > Lake | place: Spain...
CCTCCATTCCCTCTGGATGGAGCTACGGGAGATGTAATGGACTGTCACCATGACCGCCACTTCTGTGGATGAAGTATGGAATAGGGTATGCCCAATGCTTCAGTGGAAGGACTTTAGTATGCAGGGTTCGTTCGTCTCTTTCGACAAGAGGTTGTTCGTCTCTATCCTTCCTGTCCATCATCCCGCCATACTATCATCTCTCCTCTTGATCTAATCATGGCGGACGAAGCGCGAGCAATGCTCGACGCGCTCATGGGGGCGGACAGGAATGCGCCAGTGGAGGGTGCCTCAGGAATTTCTTCCTCGAGGGGTGGTGGCGGTGGTCCAACGCGACGGCAGAAACGCTCGTGCTATGATCCAGACGTATGTCCGCTATATTGTGCTTGGTCACTGTCCAATCAGGAGGAACCAACATGGGCCGAATCAGTTGCGGTGAACGAGGGCATGGGTGGGATTGACGTATTTGATCTTTTCACGAATACGAAATCGGACATTGGTACCAATCCGTACCGTGTAGATGATCATGCACGGGAGGAATTTGCGTCTTTACCAGATCATGAAAAGCGTCGACTGGGATATGAGGAAATGTTGGCAAGGAAGCTACTCGACCTAGTTCGACAGTGTGATCGGATCGTATCAAGGAATAAAGAAAAATTGCGAAGGGAGGTGGCACAAGCGATGAAACAACGGACAGATGGCAGTGGGATCGGTAATCGTGAAGACCTGATTGTCACGGTTAACGAGGAGATGCTTGAGAAGTGCGCGACGAACGTGGCACAGGCCACACTCATTGAGGAGGAGATGTCAATCTTGCTTGAGAAAGTTGAACAATTACAAAAGGACGAGGAGGAACTGTTGAAAGTTATTGCCGCCGAGGAGGAGAGTGCCAAAGCAGCCGCCGAGGAGGAGGCAGTAAAAGCAGCAGCCAACGAAGCAGAACCACCAAAGAAGAAGAAAAAGAAGACGAAGGAGGAGAAGAAGGCCGAGAAGGAGGCTGAAAAGGCAAAAGAAGCAGCGGCAGAGGAAAGTGCCGTGAATTTCCCACCAATAAAGGTCATTGACCCACGTCTGCTCGAGGTGGAGAAGGCCAAACTAACGACCCTCCTTGAATTGCAATCGTTGGTATTACAGCTTCCACCTTTGCGAGATAATACTGACAATCTTTTACGTCAGCTACAGTACCTCCGATCTGATACGTCAACTGATAAGGTCGTGTGTGAGGTATCTGGTAACTTCATGAGTAGTCGTGATGCTGATGAGCGCATCGCAGCTCACTACGCTGGGAAGCAGTACGTTGGGTGGAAATTAGTCAGAGATAAACTAAAGGAATTGCAAAAGAGAGGATTCAGAGGGGAAGGGGGAAGCGTGGGTGGTGCAGATCCGCGAGGTGGTGGACCACCAGGAGGCTATGGCTACGGGGTTGGTGGTAATAATGGGAGGGGTCCACCACGCGATGATAGAGGAGGATATGGGAGAGGCCCGCCACAGGGCTATGGTGGTGGCAGGGACAACAGGGGGGGATATGGTGGTGGATACAGAGATGATCGAGGAGGCGGATATCATGGCGGTAGTAGAGATGGCAGAGGAGGGGGCCCTAATTATGGTGGTGGCCGTCGCTGGTGAAAGAAGAGGAAAATAATACTGGATAAGTAAGATTACTTTATGTTTCCAAACAAGCTACTGGCATCCTATGTATGAATTTCTGCATGCATGATATTCACTACAAACCACCTCTTATAGTTCCAATTCGAGATAAGTTGCACATTGTCGCTCAATATACAATTTCAATCATGCTAAAATCGACGTCCGCTTTAAATTATTCGACATTGACACAGGGTATGTCTCGACGAAAAATCGTGCCTGCTCCTGTGGAATGTTCGCGTACTTAACATCAGCAAGCTCCTTCAGAGCTGTCCAACCTTTACAGCCAGACGTTTTACGTACATCAAACAGGGCATCATACAAGTCTTCCATACTTATGTACATGAGACTTTCATCATTCTTGCCTGCGCGACAAAGCACCTTACGTCCATCAGTAATTGTTCTTACATGATGACCAGTCCGGCGTCCATGATTCTCCTTACTACACTTCATCTTCGTGTAGAATGTCTTATGTTGTCGACGAAAGTCCATGACACTAAATTCTGCCGTCCCAGTCTCCCAGTGTTCGGCAATAAAGATGGACTCATCAAGCTGTGCCCTACTCCTGAGATTCAGCGCAGTCACAGGAATTGTGTACGATCCCAATCCGGAGTATGGGACACCACAAAGCTTTTGATAGAAAGCATCTCGATGTTCCACAATCTGATCGTGAGTCATATCACCGCCAGATGCTGGAGGTGGGAGAGTCAACGGGGTTCCATCGATTGAAAATCCAGGTGGGATATCAATGTTGGAATTGTCTCCCGTCTTACGCTTACGCCCCTCAACCTTCGGCGACGTGTGTGAATCTAACTGATCATTTTTATCAACATTCGACGACCTCTTGTAGCCGGTTAGTGCAAAAGTGGCCAAGTCGAAGAGATCCTTTGCACCGTGCAGACGAGCCGTTGCGCGAGCGTGATCTGCCTCCGCAGCCTCGAGCTCCGATGTAACTCCTCTAAATGCGGAGATTAATGCCGCGTCACGTTCATTAGCGTCTGCGAGACTTGCGGCCGAGGAAATGATTTTTTTGTGGTGTTCGACGAGGGTGGTATGGTGAGATTCGGCCATGGCTCTGTCTAGGGGGTTGGGGCCGGGCGTCGTTCGTATCCTTTGGCGGGGAGGCTGAACGGCCCACACAAGAGTGTATTATATTTATGTAGAAAATAACCTAAGAAGACATACCTCACCCTCTTCCCCGTTTGTTTGAAGTATCTAGTGGCGGCGTGTATTATCGAACCCGGATTATCGAAGGGCTTTGCAAATCAGATTGGAAGATGTTAATCATCGCAGCAGCGATTTGTTATCCTCTATTGATCACATCATGTGATGTCTTCGGTTTCTCATCACCCACGCCAGTTCTACTAAAAGTTGCGAGAACAAATAATCAATATCAACCCATTCGTTATCAAGCTCCTTCCATCACTGCATCATGGAGAAGACCGATGATGCATCGACGAGAAATTGTTCTGGAATACAGTTCAAAATCACGGTCACAATTAGCGCTATCAGATGCATCTGCGTCGGTTATTTACAACGACGATGACGACAATAGCAGCACAAACAACAATGCCAAACAATTGCAATCATCCTCGACGACAAGACCAAAATGGGCATTGCCATGGATGCCAACGTGGTTCATTACCATTAGACCGCGTACTCAATTCATCATTGGACTATGTCTGTATGTATTTCATTTACGGATACTAACTCAACATCAAATAACATTTCCTTTCCAACTCATCCCAAATGATGAAGGTTGGTTCCAAAGCATTGGTCTTGATAGTCTTGCCGGTATGTTGGCATTTGGGGGATTGATTTGGTTGAGAAAAAACTCGGTGGAGTCTGATTCTATTGTAAAAGCAGTACCATCGATATGGTCTGATCCTACGGCGTCAGAGGCACCGTGGAGATTGAGATCAAAAAAGAAAGCGAAGAAACGAAAGAAATCGAATGATTTACAAAATGTTGATGTCGATGACGTGAAGGAGTTACATCCTCGATCAACCTCCATTGTTGCATTTCTCCTCCTGACGGTGGGATACTTCTCCACAGGACGATTTTCGCTTGTATTTGAAAATACATTGTATGCAATGGCTGGTTCGGGCCTTCCTCTAACTGTTCCGATGCATCGAAGTTTGGTAGTATTACTTGGACACTTGGCCTGGGTTGTCGTTGGTAGTGCCATCCTAGCTGGGGTATTAAGCCCGAAGCCATTCTTTGGGGGTGGATGGATGAAGGCACCCACAATTGATGATTCGGTCAAAGACAAAAAGAGATTGAAGACGAGAGTCCTTCGACCTTATCGGTGGTACACAAATAAATGGGATACGTACTGGCTCTGGTGGACAATAGGTGGATACTTTGTATCTGCATGGCTCTTTAACATTGCTGACTTTGTGAATCAAATTGTATTACCTCCGTACTTATTCGCACAACAAGCGGAGGGCGTTGTGTCTCAGCTGATCAATCCTGAGAATAATGATTTTCTTGCATCACTTGTGGGTTATATCGCACCTTGTCTGAGCGCACCGTGGTGGGAAGAAGTTCTATATCGTGGTTATTTGCTTCCTGCTCTGGGTCTATTCATGGGTTTCTGGCCAAGTGTTTTCGTCAGCGGAATACTGTTCTCGGTTCACCATATGAATCTCATGGGAGCAATACCTCTGATGGTACTCGGCTGGTTATGGGCTGCCTTGTATGCGAAATCTGGAAATCTACTTGTTACGATGTTGATTCATGGGATGTGGAATAGCCGAGTATTTCTTGGAAGTTGGTTAGGACTCTAAACTTCTTAAATACTTTTGTCATTTCTATTTCTCACACAAATTACGACCGCCGACAATGAGTCGCCGTCGGTCGCCATCCTCACGATGCTTCACCACGGCCAAGCCGCTTCCTTCACGAATTCACCTCCTCACCACTCACTGCCGACGCGATGATGCTGCGATAAAGATGGGCACTCTGCTTCGGTATACGCTCCTGTGTCGCATAATCCACATAGACAAGCCCAAATCTCTTCTCGTAGCCATATGCCCATTCAAAGTTGTCAAGAAAAGACCAGGCAAAGTATCCATCGACTGGTACGCCTGCATCTCGTGCCCGACCTACCGCAGCAATATGACCACGGAAGTAGTTTTGCCGCTCAGCATCGTCAATTACACCATTCTTGTCTGGTGCAGTGCCATATGCTGCACCATTTTCTGTAATGATGATTGATTTTGGACTGTAGTTGTCACGCAGGTCAATAAGAAGCTTCTCGAGCGCATCGGGGACAACCTCCCAGCCCATCTCTGTCATCACTCCAGTCGAGTGCACCGTCACTGGCAAATTGTCTGTGGACTTCTCGTCGCGTATGATCGCACGGCTGTAGTAGTTAATACCGAGGAAGTCGGTCTCAACCGATATCGTCTCCATGTCACCAGGCTCGACGAACGGATGCGGACCCTCCTCTGGCAGCACCTTATCACGCTTATAGTCGACCACCTTATCAGCGGGGTAGTCACGTCCAAATATCGGATCCAGGTACCAGCGGTTGAAAGAACCATCGAAGGAACGTGTCGCCTCGAGGTCCACCACACTATTTGAAGCACAATGAGCAGGGCAGAGATTGAGCGTTATTCCTACTACCGCACCTGGACTATTGGCACGAATTATCGGCACCGCCATCCCGTGTGATACCAACAAATGATGTGCCACTTGAAGCGAAATGCCAATGTCTTTTATACCGGGTGCGTGCTCGCCAGTACCATGACCTAGATGCGCTATGCACCAGGGCTCATTGTGCGTGACCCAGTATTTCACACGGTTACCAAAATGACGCGACACTATCTCTACATAGTCAACAAACGCGTCCATCGTCGAACGGACACGCCATCCACCCTCATCTTCAAGTGCCTGTGGCAGGTCCCAGTGATAAAGCGTTATCATGGGTTCGATGCCTCGTTTAATCAGTCCATCGACCAGCATACTGTAAAATGCAATACCCAACTCATTTACAGGACCTCGGCCTGTAGGCATAACTCTCGACCATGCGATTGAGAATCGATAGCTCTTCACCCCCATCCAAGCAAGAAGATCTAGATCTTTCTCCCAGAGGCGGTAGTGATCACAGGCAACATCTCCATTCGTTCCATCGGCGATTTTACCATGCGTTGCACAGAATGTATCCCAGATACAAAGACCACGTCCATCAGTTGACGTTGCACCCTCGATCTGGAACGACGACGTCGCAACTCCCCAGAGAAAGTCTTTGGCTGTCCACATGGCCTACCAATCCAAGTGGTTGTCGGTTTCGTTCTCTCTGCCTCCCCTTGGTACTATGGTACCGACAGTAGATTGTGGTCTAGGCAGCAGAGCCTTACCAAATGCCTCAGTCTTCATCCAAGTATTGCATCGTCGGACAATATCTAGATACAACACCATGATGTCATTTTCATTTGGCGGGTTCATTGAAACAAACCCAAAAGAGAGGCAAAAACTCACATAGTGCAATGTCCACGAGACTATGGCGAGGTTAAGGGTGATATCGCACTTTATTGTGATATTCTTCAGTTGCGCCGATGCCTTTTCACCTCCTCCGCATAAAGCATTACATGGAACGAATCTTTATGGCATTAAAGGATTTCGTTCGTGGTTTGACTCAGTTTTCCCATCTGCTTTAACAATAATCCACCCCGATACACCAGATTTCCAACCTGAAGTATTTGATCATGTCCTTATCGATGCTAATCAGTTTCTCCATCAGACACTACGAAGAGCATATAATATTAGAGCAAAACGGTCGTCTGCTGGGCAACAACAGCTTGACGATGATATAACTGAGCATTCGCTTCTATTATTTATCAAAGAGTTAAACCGCATCACAACAACGACTGCAATACCACGTAAAAGTCTTGTCATTGCAATCGATGGATCACCAGGTGCGGCCAAGCTTGACAGGCAAAGGAGGCGTAGGTATTCAATATATAAAAGAGCAGAAGCACAAGAACGGCAAATAGAAGTATTGAGACATAGAGGTTGGAGAGATAATGATTTCGGATTTTCTAATAATGGTAATAAAAAGAATAGCAATACTCCAGGACAAAAGCACGAGAGAGAGCGTGTTACACTCAACATTACGCCAGGAACTGCATTCATGGATAGAGTTACTGATGCACTGCTATATTGGGCATGGCAACATGTTTCCCGTTATCCACGCGTTAAGATATATATTAGCCCAAGCTCTGTACACGGAGAGGGGGAAGTAAAATTGCTCGATTGGATAACGTTTGGTCAGAAGCCATTTCCTTCTCCCCAGAATAATCGAGTGAATGTTAGAAAGAATGAGACTTTAGCTTTTCTTGGCGGTGATTCGGATCTTGTTTTAATGGGCCTAGTTGTACCACCATCGATAACACACAATATACACGTAATTTTGCCAGGAGGTAAGGGTGAGAGCTTGGTTGCATCAATATGGGAAACTACTCGGATTATGGCCGACATGATCGAGGGGACTGCAACATATGGTGCCAAGAAAACAAAGAAGAATATCAAGAGACAACGATTACTAACTCTGAATCAAATCAATCAGGTCAGAATTGATACCACGCTGCTTGTAATTTTGAATGGTAATGACTATCTTCCAAAATTGAAGGGATGCAGGGCAGGGTTTGATTCATTCTTCCCAAATTATTTGGATCTTGTGCAATCCTCGATGGACAAGCAAAGTGACAACAACAACGACAACGACTCGTTTATGATTAATTTAGATGAACATGGCGAGCTGCAGATGAATGTCAAATTTGCCATCAAGTTCTTTCGCTCACTTACATCTCAAGTTCAAACCACATCATATGATGACAATATTGGAGACAGCTCAGCATCGTTGCAATCACAGCTTGGATATCTGAACAATCTGGTTGATTCAAGGATATTCCCTGGTCCGATCGAATTCAATACAATTGCCCGACAGGACTCGTTCTTTCCAAAACGTGTTCTCACTGAGACATTTACCGATGGAATGGAAGTTATGAGGTTGAAAATAGGAATTTTCCCAGCCAATTTTGTTGCGTCAACAAATACCAATGCATTAGCAAATGAAGAGATAGCAATAACCTTTTTGAGCGGTGATGATCAAGGCCATGGCGTAATATTCCGTGCGATACGAACAGCTGGAAATGGTCGAGCATATCTTTTCGAAGTTCCTCGTAGGCAGAATAACTCCATCAAGAGCACCAAAGAGAGACTTGCACGTCTAGCTTTGGAAGAAATATTCGGCATCGATAATGTGGATGCATTGTTTGAAGGGAACGATTACAACAATGACGATGACGAATGCGACCTAGGAATAATCGACAGTGTACAACAAGGGCAAGCAAAAGCTGATGCCGCATGTTACCTTGGTGGATTACTTTGGAATCTAGAAACTTATCTGAATGGTTGCTGTGTAGATTATGGCTATGACTATGGCAGTCGCGCATCTCCTATGCCTTTTGAATTAGTCCAATACTTAGAAACCATCGACAAGCAGGGAAAGCACAGAGTTACCCGCTCCGATTTGATTGGTCAGACCATCTCTGCACCGATAAGTGATGGGCTCTCTTGTTTGGCAGCAGTGCCGCCCCAAGCTTGGCACATTGTTCCCGATCCATATAGCTTGCTTGTTCAGCCAGATCGGCAAAAAAGCTTTGACGATATGTACAATAGCTGTTTTCATCCTGATACCAGGGTGTTTGATATTGAGAGTTTTTCTCGAAAATGTTTAGCAGAGCTGGCAGCAATTCAACCAGAAAGGAAAGTTATTTCTGGTGAAAGCGGCAGTTCGAATGGCAGACGTATTCAAGTGGGTAACCAGTTCTGGACAGTCTTGTCGCGTTCGAGTGTTCCTCTTACGGACCCTTTTGAGCCACCAAGACCATTCTCTGATAGAATTCCTAAATTGCGGAAGAACTCAAAGATAAAAGCAACCAAGATCCCTGTCAAAACTCAAATAGAACGTCTACAAAGCACGACAATAATCAACACGTCTGCAAATGAGGAATCCGAGGAAAGGGACAATGTCACTAGAATCCAAGGGTCTGTTCATGACATTCAATACAAGACAGCCTTTAAACAGCGGTCTTCGCGTCTCGGAAGATGATGCTGAGGCGCCGTCCCCGTATCACATTAATACACGTATTTTCGCATAACTGTTTGTCTTCCATTTCCATAAATTCATATGTTGCGTTTGAAGGTAGTAGCTCGTGAGTATAAGAGTATCGGCTCATCCCCGAGAGAACATAGAGGGATAATCTAGGGAGGTATATATCCACGTAACCATTGGAATCGTCGACCTTTGCGTTACTTTCCCACTCCTCTGCTGACGGCTTTAGTCGCATGATAGAATCAGAAAGAAGAGATATACCCGCAACAATCCCCCCTGAAAATTTGATGGAATCAACATGCGCAGTAAGTTCACCGTTTGCAGATAGATCGATTGCGTGACACGGAAGCCAACGTATGCTGTTGGTAGATGAAGAATGATCGTTTAATTGGTGATTTTCGAGGTGCCTGCGAGTTTTTTCAATCACTTTCACATACGGCGGCACATACACTCCAGTGTCAACATGCTCCACATCATTCTGTCGAGGAAACTGATCATCCGGCGTTGGAAGTTCCACCTCTCTGTATTGTTTAATGACTGCATCCCAATGCCCATCCTCAAACCGTCGGCGTTTTAACCGACGACCGGCCTCCTCTATCATTGCCCTCCCTTCATCTTCTGTGAGGAAATGAGGATAAACAACTGCGGACGACGCATCAAATCCATCCGGCGCATTCTGGATATTGACGAATCTACGATCGGCAACTGCTGAAAGAAGGCGACGTCCGACTTTGCAAACGGCGCCTCGCCGGAATAATGACATCGTCCTCGAGAGTCTCCTGTAGAACATTTGAGCTTAATTGGCAAGGTGTGAAAGTGCAAGCTGGAAATAGAACCTACTCAACACCTGACGGATTACGTTTAATATCAAAAGTAGTTTAGCTGGCTATTAATAAGTAATGGTCTACCTGAAACTCAATAGTAACACTATCGCCTGACCCACTGGGGAGACTTCCGTGCCTTAACTCTACCCACCTTCTTACGTTCAACCTTTCGTGGATCACGCGTCATGAACCCCTGTCGCTTCATTGGTGGCCGGTAGTCCGGATTATACTTCTCCAGCGCACGTGCTAGCCCTAAACGAACCGCCCCTGCCTGGCCAGTCAAACCTCCCCCCCGAACGACGGCAGTGACGTCGAATTTACCACAGGTTTGAGAGGCAACGAATGGACCAAGGATGTGATCTCGATGAGTCTCACGTGGGAAGTAGGTTAGAAAATCCTTCCGATTAATAACAATTTCTCCATCTCCCGGCTGGACCCAAACTCGTGCCTGTGCCGCCTTTCGTGATCCACGTCCATATGCCCGCCCCCGTTCATCAATTTCTGATACACGAACTGGTGGACGAGCGTTCGCTACCCATCGTTTCTTCTGTGCCTCCTTCGCTCGCATCGCCTCGAGTGCATCTCGTGATTCTTGTGTCCCGTCGTACAGCCACCATGTTGCCTCCTCTTCTTCCTCGGCCTTGCGTCGGTCCATTGGGTCGAGATATGTTTTGCTTTCGGGCTCGTCCTTCCATTGAGCATCATCATCGTCATCGTTGTAGTCGGCCTGATATAGGGATACGGCGTGAATGCGGAGCATGCTCTTCCTATCCGATGGCGACGAAGAAGAGAAAAATCGCGAGCTACGAAGATTGATGGCGAATATTAATGATGATGATGACGATGGTGCATGGTGGAGACGGATCATGCTCTTCCTATCCGATGATGACGAATATGACTCTTCTGCCAACGACGACGCATTACCAAATACACAACCTGGTCCTTTCCAACAGACTCGACGGAGCGCTAGTAGCGATCCTCTCGCAGCGGCGGCCATCTCAATTTTTTTTTAAGGACCAAGTAGATTAGGCATTGTCCGCAGGCGGGGAGCCTTTTTCCTACTTTCGGACTTCAGGACTTTGTGTAATATGTAATTATGTGCTACATACTCTTGAGTACTGCACCTCGTCCGCACGCATGATTTTGATGTTTCGAACTTTCGCACTTCCAAAAAACAGAGTCTAAATTTGGCGGGATAAATAGCAACGGCCTCACCAACGAACTTTCTTCTTCCTTTCTCTTTTCTCGGAAGATTCTTTCTTTTTCATACTTAGTTCCTCCGTACCATAAATATCTAGTTAGTACATACGAAAAGCCGTTGTTCAAAATGAAAATCGGCCAATTTCAGGGGGGGTCCGGATTAGTGTCTCAGCTCAAACAGGGATGTGCAAGTCCCGAATCCGGACTTGCACAAAGGGAGAAGAGACATTACTATCCGGACCCCATACGTAGGAGAAAATACATAATTACATAATTATGGGGGTCCCGAAGTCCGAAAGTCGGGTTTTTTCTCCCGCCTGCGGACTTTGCCTTAGGCGGGATACGTCAGGGGACCTTAAAGGAGGGGTGCCATCGTATGTAGAACAGTACCAGGCAACCCAGGTAGAGGTTTAGAGTCCGCCGAAGCTTTTCTTTCTCCTACCAGGGTAGAAAGTCAGCAATTTGACCGACCGCCGAAGATCTTTCTGTGTCTACCAGGGTAGAGATTCTTCAGACAGGTTCTAAAAGCACCAAATAAAAAAGTTGTTTTTTGAGACTCTTTCGCACGACCTCCTCGCACGATGAAGTCCTAGATTGCACATCCTATTGTCAAAGGAATATAATAAAAACAACCATTGGCCACCATCCACCATGGAGGTAGTCAAGGGTACAATTTTCGCCCGCTGACTTGGCTGCTGTGTAATTGGTTAGGTATTATTCATTATTATTTCCACATTTTCACATCATCTTTGTCAACAACTCCAGAATGGATCCTTGTATCTCATGTTTCATCCTCCATTACCTTATAATTGATAGAACAGGCGGCATCTATTGCTGCATCCAATAAATTTCGCTGGTTATTTGATATATCTCTATTAATATTGAGGTATTGAGCTATTGAGGTGAGAGGATGTGCCATCATATCTTCATTTTATTATTATTTTTGTAACATAAATACTATTGCTAATTTATGGCTTATCTTCATCGTGCCCACCCACCAACACATGTGACATCCAGTAGAGTGACAGGGGGGGGGTGTTACACTGTGCTGGAGAGGAGATTATTGCTGCAGCTCACTTGAGGTAAGAGTTATATAATGATTTCATTATTTCACACTTTTTTGCATCATCATCTGGCCTTACCCTCTCTAATCTCTAATGCCCACCCACTATTAATCAGATATGTCATCATCAACAAAAAAGAGTAAACGCAGTGCTAGGCGTCCAGCACGTTTTACAGAGGATGGCGATGGAACTGAGAATAGTAGCAAACGAAGGGCAGCTGTCATATCTGCTACTACTGGCCTGACCTCAACCTCTCTCTCAACAAGTGCTCCATCCATTGCTGAAAATGATTTGAGCCCACGTCAATATCTTGGCACTCCACCCACTGCTGATGTTACTGTGACAGCATCTGCCTGTGTTTCTACTGCTCCTAACCCGGCTGCTACCATCACCATGACAGAGTGTCCTACTGCTGCTCCTGCAAGCCTGATCCAAGCTCCATTTACTGTGTCCAATATTCCCATGCCAGCATTTGGTGGTATATCTGCTGCTCCCATTATGGTGGCTGACACCATCACCACCACCCCCCAAAACAGTGAGTTTGCTACTAATACAGTTGCTGCCTCTGGGGGGAATTTCTGTGTCAAATATATGTGTGACATTGAAGGAATTGACAACTGCAGGTTGGAGTCGATGATGGTTTGAATTGTGTGTTTCATGGAAGGAAACGTAATTGAGTAATATTTGATTTTGTCTACAAGT
>Ga0247833_1006758_pt1 | contig 12554 bp, 11 predicted proteins | sample LaCruzMarch2015__7_FD_187117 | JGI IMG/M metagenome (GOLD analysis project Ga0247833, IMG submission 187117) | Freshwater microbial communities from meromictic Lake La Cruz, Castile-La Mancha, Spain - LaCruzMarch2015_8m | ecosystem: Environmental > Aquatic > Freshwater > Lake | place: Spain...
GCATGTTAAAGGGATTAGAAGCTGGCGGGATTGTTCCAGTGATTAAGCATTTGCCAGGGCACGGACGCGCACCCGTTGATAGCCACGAAGAACTGCCTGTTGTTGATATAGACCAGGCAATGCTAAACCAAACAGACTTTGTGCCATTTAAAGAATTGGCGAAAGCTAGTAAAACTGCTTGGGGAATGACCGCCCATGTTATTTATTCAGATATTGATGCTGTGAATGTGGCGACCCAGTCAAGCCATGTGATTGATTCAATTATTCGAACTGAAATTGGTTTCAAAGGGTTTTTGGTAAGTGATTGCTTAACTATGAAAGCGCTTTCAGGAAGCTTTGAAGATAAAGCCAGAAAATCACTTCAAGCTGGTTGTGATGCAGTCTTAATGTGCAAAGGCACAGTGCAAGAATTTGAAGAAGTTGCACGTGGATGTGCGTTTTAGATTTCTTTCTTGAACTTTATTGACAATATTTAAATACATACCTATATATTTCATATATTAAAACTTAATGGAAAATAATTATGAAAATTTTTGAATGTCTAATGCTTGGATTGTTGACAACCTCTGCCATGGTGCCTGCAATTAATGCAGCAGCAGAAACAAAAGAAGATGCATCAGTGCGCAGGGTGTTTCTATACGATGCACCTGCCAGTTATGCGGAAAAAGAGTTGTATTTTAAATTTAAAAGCCTTTTTTCAAATGTTTGTAGAGAAATGGGTGCTAAAATTCAAGGACTTCAAGAATATCTTCTATGGAAGCCGCGAGAAGGTATTTTGCCAACAATGCACGATGGTTTTCAACAAGCCTTAACACAGGGAATAGATCAACTTCATGTAGCTCTAGATACAATACCAAGCCTGAATCGTGGTAGAGTGTTGGGTTTATTTGATGCTCTTGCAGCTAGAGAATTTCGTGTATATCAAGGCTTGTTTGCTCAAGCTGATGAATTAATTGGTTATTTGAATACAACAACGCTTCCTGATCCAAGCGTTACAAGTGCTGTTAGTGGTAGTTATATCGCTTATCATGGATATTCAATTCATATTTCACAAACAGATCCAGAGGCGCAATTTCATTATCTTGACCTTGCTCATCAGTTAAGGTTTGAGAGTAATCGGTTGAAAGTGCTTAATCCTTATTTGATTGATACAAATCAGTCTTATTGGTCGCTTTTGGCGTACTTAACGAATACAAATGCTGTTCAGTGTCAAAATGGAGAGTTCAAAACAGTTAGACAAGAAGTATTAGATATTTTTCATTCTTATGGTAATGGTATTGACCCAAAAGCTGCAGAATATCAATTTTTAGCAGAAATACTGCCCGAGTCTTCTTCATATAGTATTGAGCCTCCTTTACATTTTGATTTGGCAGAAGCTCGCAGAATAGCAGCGATTATGGCAGGTGGAAACCCACCACCGCCATATACCTCACAGCCTTCAATTGTTATTGGGAAAGCAGAAATTTTAGCTGCAGCTAGGGTAGACGGTTGGAATGCATCAGTGGTTCGTTATGTTCCAGTAGATCATGTGGTTGAAACACAGAGCGCAGCAGCTGGGAAAATGATAGTTGCTCCAGTTATAGCTGAAGAAATGCCGATTGCAGCCCCACCGCCTCCTCCGAAAGTTGTTGAACTGTTTTCTCCTCAAGCTAAACTGGACTTTGAAAGGGTTAAAACTACTCTTGATACACTTCATGTTGCGCAAGAGATTGAATATGCTGCAGGTAGAAAATTTCGCGGATACTCAAAAGATGAACAAATTATGGCCTATGGAAATGATAGCGTTATTCCAGCTGCTCTTCGTGTAGATGTTTCTAGGTTACTTACAGATCAGCTTAGATTACGTGATATTGTAGTACCTAGGACTGTCGGGTACGATGCTGCTGCAAGCAATATGACTGATTGGGTAAGAGAAAGAATTACCAAAGACGGATTAGTGGTAAATGTAGAGGAAGTATTAACTGGTCTAATGTACACAATGAATAAAGCAAAAACATATGGTAGTAGGGATGATAATGATCTGTTTAATACTATGTGGGCATTGCGGGCTGTAAGCATGCACTATGACCCACTCACTGAAGCGCAAGTTGGAAAACATGCAAAAGATGAAATCCAGTCATTGCTTACTCAAAGCTTTGGTGTGATTATCGAACACAATGGTCGGTGTGCTACGGGAGCAAAAGGTCGAAATTTCTTGATGCAATTTAATATACTTAGGTTCTTTAAAGATTGTCACCCAACGACTTTAGCTTAATTTGTACCGGTGGATATGCAGTTGCAGTAATGCGGTGCATATCCATTAAAATAACAATAGAATGCATTGTAATGTGTGGCACGGTGCAAGAATTTCAAAATATTGCATGTGGCGTCATTCAAACACTATAGGCTGCAAAAATTTAAAAAATATTGGCTCGCTCTTCAGGTATTCAAGAGGAATTTTCTGATTTAAGACCGGCTTTTTGGCTTCCATTGCGTATTGCTTGATGGGGCCTTCTATTTTTTTTCCTTCTGCATTAACGCCTGTGCTTTCTGGAATTGGATATTCAAAAGCGTACCCATACTTATCTTCGTATGCTTCAACTTCTACAATGGTAGCTGTTGTCCTTCCCCAAGCTTCTTTATGTTCAGAAGTAATTGAATCTTCGCAAGAGGTTATGAAAAATCCAATCAAGAAAACTAACAAGTTTTTTGAAAAATACAACTTCATTATTTTAATCTGCAAAAAGTAAGAAGCCTTCTTGAATATATCATGTTTTTTTTGACAATATCCAAATAATTAATTACTTTCACAACATTACCAGGGGTGCCCACATTCAGGCTGAGAGGCGTAGCCAACCCTTATAACTTGATCTGGTTAACACCAGCGTAAGGAGTGTTCATGAAAAAAGCCCGCATTGCCACGTATTTGGCAAATATTCTCGATCATTTTGATACATCATTGTATGGGTTTTTAGTGCCTATTCTTGCACCTTTATTTTTTCCAAACAGTGAACCAATAGTTGCCCTGCTTCAAGGGTATGGAATTGTTATTATTGGATTTATAACACGTCCGCTTGGGGCTTGGTATTTTGGTAAGCGAGCAGATCTCGTTGGGCCACATGCAGCTTTAATCACAACAATTACAGGAATGACAGTCACTACCTTGTGTTTTGCTTTGCTGCAACCTTATGAGCATTGGGGAGTAGGTGGGGCCATTGGTTTGTGTATCTTACGTGGAATTCAAAATTTTTTTGGAGCTGGGGAAACAAGTATTGCAGGGCTATATGTTCTTGAAAATACAGAAGTTGATCAGCAGCACCCTATTACAAGTCTTTACCTTAGCAGTACGATGATGGGCATATTGTTGGCCTGCAGCGTTTCAAGTCTTTTGTTTTATTGCGATAATCCACAGTTATATTGGACGTGGCCATTTTATGGTTCTGTTGTTACTGGGGTTGCTGGTTGGTGGTTACGTCATCAAGTTGTTCCAAATTTTGTGAAAAAGGAATTGATTAAAGAAAAACTCAACAAAAGTGGGATCTTAAGGCTTATTCCCATTACAGGATTTTCTTATATTTTATATTCCGCACCATTTGTTTTCTTTAATAGTTTTGCGGCTCTTGTAACAAGTATCGACATAAAAGATCTGATGATAACAAATACTTTTTTGATGATTTTTGATATGGGATTATTGGTATTATTAGGGCCAATAATGCGTAAAATGGATGCGCAAAAACTACTGCTTAAAATTGCAGCCGTAAGTGTGGTGATTATACCCATTTTATTTTGGTGTGTTCCATTTGTGGAATTATTAGGAGCAGTAATCATTCGAATGATTATTATCACATTGGGTGTTGCTTTTTGTATTCCGTTGCACCGGTGGTATGTATCAGAATTTCCGGCGAATAACCGCTACTCTACCACGGCGATTGGCTATGCAATTGGGTCAGAAACGTTGGGAAGAAGTTTCCCGGCTGTTGGCCTTGCATTGTGGCATATAACGAATTTAGCAATTGTGCCTGGGATATATATTGCCCTAGTTGGTTTATGTGCTTATTTGTGCATTGCACTACCTAAAGCGTTGAAAATTGGCTATAAATAAAGTCAATCAATAAAAATTTGTAATCTATGGCACAGTCTTCTTTATCAAGTATTTATCGTTCTCACACCTGTGGGGAATTACGCGAAACTCATGTTGGCCAGCAGGCCCGTATTTCTGGGTGGGTTCACCGTAAGCGTGACCATGGAAATTTGGTATTCATTGATTTGCGTGACCATTATGGAATTACGCAGTGTGTGCTTCAAAGTGATTCTGCAGCCTTTGCAATTGTAGAAGGTTTGAAAAATGAAACTGTGGTTACTTTTGATGGCAAAGTTGTAAAGCGTAACGATGATGTGATCAATGATAAAATGCCAACAGGTTATGTTGAGCTAGTAATTGAAAAAGCAACAGTTCAATCAGTTTCAGAAATGTTGCCATTACAAGTAAACGCAGAAACAGATTTTCCTGAAGAAACGCGACTGACGTACAGATTTTTAGATTTGCGTCGTGAAAAATTGCACCAGAACATTGTACTGCGTTCAAAGGTTATTCAGTCAATTCGTAACCGCATGGTGGCACAAGACTTTTTAGAATACCAAACACCTATTTTAACATCGTCTTCTCCTGAAGGAGCACGTGACTTTTTGGTGCCAAGCCGTATGCATCCTGGGCATTTTTATGCACTGCCACAAGCTCCTCAGCAATTTAAGCAATTACTAATGGTTGCGGGGTTTGATAGATATTTTCAAATCGCACCTTGTTTTCGTGATGAAGATGCGCGCGCAGATCGTTCACCTGGTGAATTCTATCAGTTAGATATTGAGATGTCCTTTGTGACTCAAGATGATGTATTTAACGCGATTGAGCCTGTTTTGACTGGAGTGTTCGAAGAATTTGCTAATGGTAAGTCAGTGAGCGGTCACCCATATCCACGTATTAAATTTGATGATTCAATGTTGAAATACGGAAGTGACAAACCAGACCTTCGTAACCCATTACTAATTGCTGATGTTTCTGAAATATTTAAAGATTCAGGATTTTCAGTGTTTGCAAAAGTGGTAGCCGGTGGTGGTGTTGTACGCGGTATTGGTGTGCCAAATACGGAAGGGCAGCCAAGAAGTTTCTTTGATAAATTAAATTCATGGGCACAAGAATCTGGCATGCCAGGACTTGGTTATATTAGTTTTGCAGCAGATGGTGCAAAAGGTCCAATTGCAAAATTCTTAAATGATGATCAACTAAATACACTACAAAAAATTTGTGGTGTAGGCGTTGGTGCATCTGTATTTTTTGTCTGCGATATGAAAGCTATGAAAGCAGCTAAGAACGCAGGTTTGGCACGTACAAAAATAGCTCAAGATTTGGACATTATTGAAAAAGATTGTTTCAAGTTCTGCTGGATTGTTGATTTTCCAATGTATGAACAAGACGAAGAAACAGGAAAAATTGACTTTTCTCATAACCCATTTTCTATGCCTCAAGGGGGCTTGGAAGCATTAAATGCAATGAATCCGCTAGATATTAAAGCCTTTCAATATGACATTGTTTGTAATGGTATTGAACTATGCAGTGGCGCAATTCGTAACCACTTACCAGAAGTTATGTACAGAGCATTTGAAATTGCTGGTTATGCAAAACAAGATGTTGAAGACCGTTTTGGTGGATTGTTAAATGCATTTAAGTTTGGAGCGCCACCGCATGGTGGTTGTGCGCCAGGTGTTGATCGCATTGTAATGTTATTGGCCGATGAGCCTAACATTCGTGAAATTATTGCGTTTCCATTGAACCAACAAGGTCAAGATTTGCTTATGCAAGCACCATCTCTAATTGAGAATGATCGCTTAAAGGAATTGCATGTTAGAGTGCAACTTCCGCCGCAAAAGATTGTAGTTAAGAACGAAAATTAAATAGCTATATTGTCTGCGAAATTGTTAATAAAAATGCTGGCAATTTCTATTATGCAAAGTGTTGTGGTGAGCGCTGCTGGTTGCGATGAAGATGATGCGAGTAACATCGGAAAAGAACAATATCGAGACTATGATTACCGTGATATAGAACGTGAATTAGAAAAAGCGCAGACGATGGTTATTGAGTTTCGCTCTGTTGTGCAAGAACAAGAAGCTATACGTGAGGGTATTAAGCTCATGTTGAGAGATATCGATAGTCTTAATAAGAAACTTGATGTACTCGAGAAGCTAGCGCTTCCCAGATTAAAATCAAAGAATTCTAAAAAAGAAGATGAGAAATAATTCTCTATCTTCTTTATAAATTATCCTTCAATAACGCCGTCATCAGCAAATTGCTTTGGAACAGAGGCTTCGTAACGACCTTCAGTCTCAAGTGACTTGGCAATACGCTCTTCCTCTTCATCAAGGGCTTTGCCATGCTTTACATTGAAGTAAAGCAATAGTGGGGATGCCACAAAAATTGATGATAAGGTTCCTATAACCATGCTGATTAGGATAGGCAATACGAATACTGCAATAACAGGCCCACCGAACATGAACAAGGCTAGTACTGCAAGGAATGTTGTAACAACAGTTAAAATTGTCCGAGACAATGTTTCGTTAATGCTTTTGTTCAAAATTTCTACAAGGGTTATTTTGCGACAGCGCTTAATGTTTTCGCGAATTCTATCTAACACAACGATGGTGTCGTTAATTGAATAGCCTGCTGTAATTAAAATTGCAGTAATTGCCGTTTCATTAAATTCTAATGGGAACAAAGAATACATTCCTAAAATAAGAAAGCAATCGTGACCAAGAGCAATAACTGCGCACAAAGCAAAGCGCCATTCGAATCTGAAAGCCACATAAATAAGAATACCAAGTAATGCGTACAAAACAGCCATTAAGCCATTGTGTACCATTTCATCACCAACTTTTGGGCCAACGGTTTCAATTCTTCTATATTCAACGCCATCGCCTAATATAGTTTTTATGCTATTAACAGCAGTTTCAGGGATGTTACTCTTGCCCTCAGCATTTTCAAATTTAATCATTAGGTCTTGAGCTGAACCGAATTCCTGAATGGCAACCTCACCAAGTTTCAAAGGCTCAAGTTGTTCACGTAAATGTTGAATATTTGGGGCAGTAGGCATGCGTACTTCCATGACCACGCCACCTTTGAAATCGATGCCATAGTTAAGACCTTTAAACAGCAGGCTTCCCATGAAAATAAGGGTTGATAGAATCACAATAGAAAAAGTGATTTTACGTTTACCAATGAAGTCAAAATTGGTGTTGTGAGGAATAAGATTTAGAACAGCCATATTTTTCCTTAAATGGGCAAGGTTTGAACTTGTTTATTTTTAAACCACCAGGCCGTTACTAATTTTGTAACAGACAAGGCAGTGAACATTGACACAGAAATACCAATTGCAGTGGTAACTGCGAATCCGCGAATAGGACCTGAACCAAATTCATACAGCACACCTGCTGCAATAAGAGTAGTAAGGTTAGAGTCTATAATAGTGGTCATAGCGCGTTCATAACCTGCTTCAATGGCAGCTAAGGCAGCAGTGCCTGCTCTTAGTTCTTCCTTTATTCGTTCATAGATCAACACGTTAGCATCAACAGCCATACCAATGGTCATTGCAATGCCAGCAATGCCTGGAAGAGTAAGCGTTGCTTGCAATAAAGAAAGACCTGCAAAAAGTAGGACCATGTTAAAGACTAATGCTAGGTTTGCAAAAAGACCAAACATAGAATAGCCCAGGAACATAAAGACAGAAACCATTAGGAACGCGATAACAGTAGCGTTGCGTCCATCATGAATTGAATCTGCGCCAAGGCTTGGGCCAACTGTGCGTTCTTCAACAACTTTCAAAGGAGCAGGTAGAGATCCTGCGCGTAACAGCAATGCCAATTCATTTGCTTCTCTTATTGTGTGGAATCCACCAGAAATTGAGGCAACCCCACTTGGTATTGCTTCTCTAAATACAGGTGCTGTTAAAACTTTTCCGTCTAATACAATGGCGAACTGTTTACCAATGCTGTTGGCTGAAATTTCAGCAAATTTACGAGCACCTCTGTTATTAAAACGTAAAGAAACGCCAATGTCACCAGATTGAGGATCAGTCGTTGCTTGAGCGTCAATTAAATCTTCTCCGCTAACTGAAACTTGGTTTCTAACTGCAATTTTTCGACCGCCTTCTTCTCCACCACGAACGTAATCAAGCATGGTTGAGTCAGGTCCTGCATGACCTGTATTTTGTGCGCCACTATCAACCATATTGAAAGTCATTTTTGCGGTTTTACCAAGACGTTTTTTAACTTCTTGAGGATCGTCAACACCAGGAAGCTGAATAATAATACGATCATTTCCTTGACGTAGTATTGTTGGTTCCTTAGTGCCTGTTTCATCGATACGACGACGAATAACTTCAATTGATTGCTCGATAATTAATTTTGAACGATTTTGTGCAGCAATTGGGTCAACAGTAATGCTGACTTGTCCCTGTTCAGAAACTTCTGTTAGAAGTGACGAGTCAATTTTTTTGATGATGTTGGAAATTTTATCTTTATTGGAAATGTCCTTTAAATCAAAAAAAAGCTTAGGATTGCTTTCTCTTCCTTCAACACGAAGATTCAAGTACATTATGTGTTCTTTGCGGAGAGCGCCACGAACATCAGCAAGAAGATTACTTAAAAATTCTGCATTAACAGCTTTTAAATCAACTTCTAACTGAAGGTGTGATCCACCTCTTAGGTCAAGTCCAAGACTTACTGTGTTCTGTAACCAAGAAGGAAATTTTTCAGCAAGTTCTTTGCTTACCATATTAGGTAAGCAAAAAAGTATGCCGGCTACGCAAGTCGCAATAATTGTAATTTTGCGTGTTTGAGATAATCCAAATAACATCATGGGTTTTTATTCACTTACTTAGATTTTTTGGTTGGTTTTTTTGAAGCTGTTTTTTTAACTGCAGAATTTGTTGCTGCTTTAGCTTTAGTTGCTGCTTTTTTAATTGCTTTTGTAGGTTTAGCAGAAACAGGCTTTCTATTTTAGGAGCTCCTACTTTAGCTGCAGTAGTTTTCACAGTTTCGGCAACTGGCTGAGTTTTTGCAAGAACTTCAGTTACTGTTGCTTTAACAACACGAACTTTTACATTGTCAGCGATTTCAAGGCTAATTTCACCGTCGTTAATAATTTTATCAACAGTTCCTAAAAGACCACCAGCTGTTACAACGCGATCGCCACGACGTAATTCTTTTAAAACCTCTTGATGAGCCCGAGTCTTTTTTTGCTGTGGGCGTAAAATAAGGAAATAGAAAATGACAAAGATAAGGACCAACGGAATGAGTTGCATCATGTCAAATCCTGCTCCGCCACCATTGGCAAATAACATTGATGTGCTAAGAATTGAAGCTATTAAAAAACCTTTCACAAAACTCTCCTTTGTAAACTTAAAATTTAGTACATGGTTCACCCTAACAAAATTTATGGTACATTCCCAGTGGGTATTTAGAATTTTAGAAAATTAATAATGGATTTTATTTTTGAGTATTACGCCTGGATTAAGGTAATGCATATTGTTTCTATTGTTGCATGGATGGCAGGCTTGTTTTATTTGCCAAGGCTTTTTGTGTATCACACAGAGTATCCTGAGAATGGAAAAATGTTAGAGGTGATGGAGGAAAAGCTTTTTCGAATGATTATGCAGCCAGCAATGCATATGGTGATTTTTACAGGTGTTTTGTTGCTATTTATGCCAGGTTACTCAGGTGCACCCTGGGTTCATGCAAAACTTACTTGCGTATTTTTGTTAATTATGTTTCACTTCAAGCTAGGCAGTTGGAGGAAACAACTTAAACAAGGTGTTTGCTCTAAGTCTTCAAAGTTCTTTAGAACCATCAACGAGATTCCCACCGTCCTTCTAATTTTAATAGTCATATTTGTTATAGTAAGACCTTTCTGAGAGAATTTATGCATTTACAAGATTTAAAAAAGAAAACCCCAGCTGAGCTTTTAATTATTGCTGAAGAGCATGATATAGAGAGTGCAAGCAGCTTGCGTAAGCAAGATTTAATGTTTGCAATATTAAAAAAATTAGCTGAAAAAGATATTGCAATTTATGGCGATGGAGTCATAGAAATTTTGCAGGATGGTTTTGGTTTTCTGCGTTCTCCTGAATCAAACTATTTGCCAGGTCCCGATGATATTTATGTTTCGCCAAACCAGGTGCGCAGGCTTGGGCTTCGTACAGGTGATAGTGTAGAAGGTGAAATTCGTGCTCCCAAAGAAGGTGAGCGCTACTTTGCATTAATAAAAATTAAAAAAATTAATTTTTCAGAGCCAGAAGAAATACGTCATCGTATTAATTTTGATAACCTGACTCCTTTATATCCAGATAGGCGTTTGAATCTTGAGTATGGAGAAGGTAAGCCTTCTAAGGATTTTACATCGCGAATTATAGATTTGGTTTCTCCAATGGGTATGGGGCAACGTGCGTTAATTGTTGCACCACCTAGAACAGGTAAAACTGTGATGTTACAAAGCATCGCGCATTCTATTACCACAAATCATCCAGATGTTTACTTAATTGTTTTATTGATTGATGAACGTCCTGAAGAAGTAACAGACATGGCAAGGTCGGTAAAAGGCGAAGTTGTCAGTTCAACTTTTGATGAGCCAGCAGCTAGACATGTTCAAGTTGCTGAAATGGTTATTGAAAAAGCAAAACGTTTAGTTGAGCAAAAAAGAGACGTTGTTATTCTTCTGGATTCAATTACTCGTTTGGCACGTGCATATAACACGGTGGTTCCTTCATCAGGCAAGGTTCTAACTGGTGGTGTTGACGCAAACGCATTGCAACGTCCAAAACGTTTCTTTGGTGCTGCACGAAATATTGAAGAAGGTGGCTCGTTAACAATTATTGCTACGGCTTTGGTTGATACTGGATCACGTATGGACGAAGTGATTTTTGAAGAATTCAAAGGTACAGGAAATGCGGAAATTGTACTTGAACGCAAGCTTTCAGATAAGCGTGTATTCCCAACAATTGATATTAACAAGTCGGGCACTCGTAAGGAAGAATTACTGGTAACGGATAAGGCAGAGCTTGCCAAAATGTGGGTATTACGTCGTATTCTTAACCCTATGGGTACGGTTGAAGCGATGGAATTCTTGCTAGATAAGCTTAAATTTAGCAAGACCAACCATGATTTTTTCCAGACAATGAATACCTAAGGTGGGCAATGTTAACCCTGAATTACTGTATTTATGATTGTTTTGCAGAGGTTCCGTTTCAAGGGCACGCTGCTGCTATTGTTGATGTTCCAAAAAAACTTGATCATGAGCTAGCAACTAAAGTTGCAGTTGAGCTTTGTCAAACGGTTACGTGTTTCGTTTGGAAAGAAAAAGACCAAGTTTGGGTTGAGACTTTAACTAAAGATGGTAGTATTTGGCCAATTAGCCATGGCTTGCTAGGTGTTGCTAAGCATCATGCTGCTGAGCAAGAAATTCTGTATACATCTGGCGGTTCGTTTGAAGTTCAAACAAAAAAAGACACTATAGTGGTTTCTGTTCCAAAGCTTTGTTTGGAAATTACGGAAATGCCAGAACGGTTAAATCAAGCGTTTGATATCATGCCTGTGTCTGTTCGTGAAATGGGAAAAACATGCGTGGTTGAGTTGCGCACTGTTGAGGAGCTTGCAAATCTAGAGGCTGATTTTAACAGAATTGCTCGTCTTGATTACGATCGAATTGTGTTGACCGCAGAAGATGATACTATTCCATATGATTATGCATACCGTTATTTTTCCCCCAAACATAATATCAATGAAAATAATGGCAGTTTGTACGTTCAAACTTTTTTACCTTTGTTTTGGTCGGAGCGTTTAAAAAAAGAACATTTTTCCTTTTTGCAGTTGAGTGAGCGCAAATCAGTAGGTAAGGCGACAATTAGTGGAGATTTTGTTCATGTTGCAGCGCCAGTTAAAAAAATATTTGAAGGTGCTTTGAAAGTGTTATGAAGCTTTTGTATGTTGTTGCAAAGTCTGAATATTTTTTAAGTCATCGCTTCTTTTTATGTCTTCAGGCCCAATCATCAGGGTTTGATGTTGCAGTGGCAACAACAGAATTTTTAAAAAAAAATAAATCAAAAATAGCTGGCATAAATAGTTTATTGGTAAGGTTTAAACGAGGAAGTTTAAATCCTTTCATTGAGATTAGGACAATTTTTGATTTGCTTATTGCATTTAGAAAATTTAGACCATCGCTTGTGCATAATGTGGCGTTGAAGCCGGCATTATATGGAGCAGCCATAGCTAGATTTTGTGGAATACCCAGCGTCAATGCTATTAATGGATTTGGGTATATTTTTACATCGCGCCATATTAAGGCTCGTTTCCTAAGGCCTTTTGTAAAATGTGCGCTTAAATTCATTCTTAATCATTCAAGTGTTACGGTATTGGTTCAAAATCAACAAGATTTTGAATCATGCAAGCGGTTGCTTCCAAAAAGTGAATTATATCTTGTCCTGGGGTCTGGGGTGGATGCAAAAACTTTTTATCCGGTGGTTAGTCAGGGCATT
>Ga0247833_1006759_pt1 | contig 12550 bp, 28 predicted proteins | sample LaCruzMarch2015__7_FD_187117 | JGI IMG/M metagenome (GOLD analysis project Ga0247833, IMG submission 187117) | Freshwater microbial communities from meromictic Lake La Cruz, Castile-La Mancha, Spain - LaCruzMarch2015_8m | ecosystem: Environmental > Aquatic > Freshwater > Lake | place: Spain...
GTTGCTTTGGCTGGAATGTTGGCTGGTTCGGGCATTCTTGATGTGGACTGGGTGCAGATCGCTTCAGTGTCCCTGCTCGCTGGGATTATGTCGTTGCTGACCTCGGTTCTCACATACGATAAGGAACCTAATCACGACCTCGGGTCGTAGTGTGCAACTATTCGGTCAACACTGTGAAAGTAAGGACTAATCGTGGAGCGTGACATTGTGGAAGGCTTCGAGGTTCCAGTAGATCCGATGGATTTGCTTAACTGCGACAGCTGCCAGTAGAATCAATGCGTTCTTGGTGAACGCTTCTTCTCATGGGGGCTAACTCCCCGTCATCTAGGTGGCGGGGAGTTTCTCATTCCCCCAACCACGAATAGATTGTGGGCCTTGTCACACCTAGTTTCTTTGCCAGGTGTCTAATGTTATCTCCCTGGGTGTGTTCGGCCCGTAGACGGGCTCTGAGAGCTTGTGTGACCCGTTCTAGGCGTTGTAACTGCCACACACGAAGGTCTCCAAGTTGTTCAATCGATAGTTCGTCATAGTTTCCTGAATAATCCATGCTCACGAGTATACACTTTTTCGGTCTTGTGGTGTATTGTGCTAGACAACCCGAACGAAAGGTGGAACACAATGGGTTACTTCAAACAGTTAGAGATTGAGCTGCAGGACATCCGTGACCCTCACATGAGGGCGGTTGTGTTGTGGAAGCGCGCGCACGAACATTTGATGACTGCTGAGGAACTGTGGGCGGTTATGACGGATGAGGTGAAGATGGAACGGGCTCTTACTTTGTGGGAGAACGAAATGTCCTTGCCACTGCCGAAGAAGGCCAGCGATCATGTTGCTTTGCTTCCTCGCGGGCGTGACCTTCAACGGAAAGGCAACCGTGCGTGTGTGGTCGGGTGGGCGTTGATTGTTTCAGCGTTGGTGACCGGTGTGACTGTGATTGCGGTGTCACTGTGAGGGCGGGGCTAACACTTATTGCCTTAGGTGTTGGTAGTGCTGCGGTGTTCCAACACTTAGACTCACTCATTTTCGGTGGGTTCCTTGTGCTGGTGGGTGTGTGGATGTTGACGATTAAGGAGGCAGTTCGATGATGGATGTGCGCTGGGATGGGCGTGAAGTTGTGGTGCGCCTTAGAGATGATGTGTGGTCAATGTTGGAGCCTGGCACATTGTGTCTGACTAGGAAGCAGGCACAGGCTCTTTTCCTGCACTTGGGGGAGCTGTCTAGGGTTGCTGACTATGAGCAGGAGCCTGAAGATGGCTAATCGATCATTAGGTGAGCTGAACAATGATCAGAGGCGCGTGCTACAGGTGTGGGCTGAAACTATGGCTGTGTGTGAGACAGAGATGGTGAACATGTTGAACAGTGTTGACAATCACAAACCTGTTTCACCTTGGACAGATCTAGACAGCCTGGCAAGGATGGTTCATGACTGTCCGGACTGCTAACGCTCTGATGGAAGAGTGCCAGCCCAAACCCCGTAACGCTCATTGCGCTCACTGGCGTACATGAAACACTGATCCTTGATAGGGCAACCATCACACAGCTTCTTGGCCAGCGTGATGGCGTACTCCCTGGTTCCCTTGTCTGGGAAGTCCTCTGGAAAGAACACTTCAGGACAGTCCATGCAAGGTGTCGTGCCTACGCGATCTATAGCAGCCATCAGGTTTGCATAAGGTCTGTGTGGGTGGTCCTTCATATACTCAGAGTAATGGAAAGGTGGAGATCGTGGACAACAGGAAAGAAACAGTAGAACGGCTTGCGCAGCTTATTTTCGCTGGTTGGATTGATAGTCAGTCTGATAGCGGTTCAACCTGGAGGCAGTCGCTTCCAGCTTTGAGGGCTGCTAAGGAAGAGGCTGGTGAGGAACTGGTAGCTGAAGCTATGGAGGTTGCTCGCGCTCGCTATGAGAAGCTGCGCGGTTGATGCTGGGGCCGGAGCAGTTCATTGCTTCTAAAGCGCTTTTCCCTGCAGACTGGGTTAGGTCTCGCAAGGAAGGTGTGACGGCTACCCAGGTATCTAAGGCTGCTACTCCTGCAGGGTTTGAGCAGGCGGTTCAGAACTGGTTTGAGGACTTCCAGGAGATAGATAATCCTTTCATGAAGTTTGGTAGGGACATGGAGCCGGTCCTGGCCAAGTATGTTCATGAGCGTTTTGGGATTCTCCCTAATGAGTGGCTGATTGCTAACAGGGATATTGTGTGGCATCTTGCCACTCCCGATGGACTTTCCCTGGATCATGAGTTCATTGCGGAGATCAAGACCACAGGGCAGGACTGGAACTGGGAGAACCTGAGCATCCCCATCCAGTACCGGAGACAGGTGCAATGGCAGTTACATGTAACAGGTGCAAGCCGGTGCCTGTTCGCGTACATGCTGCGCATTGATGTGAATGGTGTCTTTGCTCCAGCCTGGTTTGAGCCACAGGTGTTGTGGATTGACCGAGATGAGGACATGATTAAGTCATTGATTGATACAGCTGACCGGTTATGGGAAAGGATCAACTATGGATAAGAAAGACCAGGCGGTTTTGAACATTGCAACAAAGTATGTGCAGGATCTACGCGAGACTCAGCGACCTGAGCTGTGGCGCGACTTTTGGAAGCTTGAAGCAAAGATTTTGGAACAGAAGAGAGGGAAGTAATGAGTGTGAAAGCTGATGTGACAATCCTGATGACAGCGGTTGATGAGGAGCTCTACACGCGCCTGCTGGTTATGGCGAACAGTATGGGTGTGAGTGTGTCTGATGTGGCGATGCTGGCTTTGGCGGCGTTCATGGAGGAGAAGTGATGGCTCGCTTCTCGCTTGAAGACTATGAGACCGTTGAAGAGCGCATAAAACGCTTTTATGGGGACTGGCCTGATGCTCGCATCCTTACGGAGAACGAGACGATCCCTGAGTATCGGCAGGAGAAGATTTGGGTTGTCCGAGCGCTGGTCTTTCTCACTGGTGAGGATGTGGAGAGGAACTGTCCTAAAGCTTCTGGGCTTGCCTATGAGGTGGACAGTGTTTCTGGACCACAGGCTTCCTCAGCGCTGGAGGTCTGTGAGACCAGCGCGATAGGCCGCGCCTTAGCTAATGCAGGCTATTCCGGCAATAAGCGAGCTTCTAGGGAAGAGATGCAGAAAGTGCAGCGCTTCGAGGAGCGCAAAGTCTCAAGGGACTGGCTTGCAGAGGCTGAATCACTGAAGGATGTGGACCAGTTGCGCTTATTATGGGCTGAAGCATCCAAAGCAGGTGCGCCACCGGATATCCTGGAGAAAGTGAAAGCTCATGCTTCAGCACTTGCCACTCCTGGCCTCGGTGAGGGAGCTGACACAAGCGTACCTGGAGGCGCAAAGAGCAAACGATCTAGTCCTAAGTGAACTGTTTAGGATTGAGTTATGCAGAAGGTTGGTGAGTGTGTGTGATGCCATCGCAGATAGCGAAGGATCTACTTGAACTGACTCAGACTAATAAGAGAGGGGTGGAGGCGTTATATGAAGCTGAGATTGATTTGGCTAGAGCTGAATCTGATTTGGACAAAGCAGAGGCTGGCGCGTTTATACAGGCTGCAGGCTCGGTTGCTGAAAGGCAGGCGCTTGCGAAGCTTGCGTGCTCGGAGCTCCGCTTTGAGCGAGATGTAGCTAAGGCTAAAGTGAACAGGGTGCGCATGAAGATGCGATCTATTGAGTCTGAGCTGATGGCGATTGCTACTGCTGCGAAGGTGATGCAGGCGGAGATGAAACTATGAGCTTGATTATTGAGGATGATGGGGAGCTGTCTGAGGAGGAGTTCCTCGCATGGTTGAACAGTCTGGATTCCTCTGAGGACATTGACGAGCAAGGCAAGTCCTGACGGTTTGCAACATTCAAGCCTGCCGAGATGTCTAGTTCGCTTCCGCTGTTATGAGTGAGCGCACATTATTTGCACATTTTGGGGCGCTTCAAGGTCGCTAATCGCCACTTTCTGCAAGCTCGCGCACATCACTTAGGTCGTGGACTTGCGGAGAGTCGAACTCCGGTCCCCACCAGATCGCTTGCGCGGTTTGCTGACAGGTCGAATCCATCCAAGCCCTCCCTAAGTGTAGCCTGGGGCTTATGGCTATCCCTAAGAAGGTTCTGAAGCTACTTCAGCAGCGTGATGATCATTGCTGGCATTGCGGTGTGGAGGATGACCTTGTGCCACACCATGTTAAGAATCGTGGAATGGGTGGATCTAAACTTTTGGACACTGTTGACAATCTTGCGATGATGTGCGCCAGGTGGAACGGTGACATGGAGAGCAATGTGACTGCGGCGCGACAGGCTAGGGCGTGGAATCATAAGCAGGCTGTGTGGGAGAGGGAACACTTGCCACTGTTTGATGTGCAGGGTGGCTGGTGGTATCTTCAGGCTGATGGTTCTAAGACACGCGCGACTTGGAAAGATGCAGCGTTCTAGGGTGTAGGGTAATTAGAGATGGGGCAGGCTCCGCAAGAAACCCACCCCATCAGAAAACCGATGACATGACCATCGGCTAAGTCCAGACTACCAGGGCTAGCCGGTAGATAGGACTAGCAATGAGCGAACACATCAACACCGATTTACGGTTCAGCATCATCCCTGAGTGGGTGCTAGATGCGGACATCTCGGACAGAGCTGTCAGGATGTACGCAATCCTGGCCAGGTACGCAGACAACGAAACGCTGCAGGCCTTCCCATCGAGAGAAACTCTCGGCAAGCGAGCCTTCTGCAGGCTGAAAGCTGTCACACAAGCTATTGACGAGCTTGTCAGTATCGGTGCTGTTATCAAGCAACACCGGAAGCAGGGAGACAGCTATCAAAGCAACCTTTACACGCTCAGGAGGGTAAGGCCAAATTTGACTCTACCTAGGGTCATTCCTGACGGGGGGGTAGGGTCAGATTCGACCCTACCTAGGGTCTCAAATGACTCACTAACTAGAACCACTGAACTAGAACCACTTAACGATATACAGCATTTAGATGAAGAACGACAGCTGAAACTGCAGCAAGAGTTCAACACCTTCTGGGAGATCTACCCAAGGAAGCTTGGCAAGGGTGAAGCTAAAGGCGCTTTTGTGAAAGCGGTTGACAAGTTTGGTGCTGATGTTGTCCTGGAGGGTGCGACAAGGTTTGCAAGTGATCCTAATCTTCCTGCACCACAGTTCATACCGAGGGCCGCTACTTGGTTGAATCAAGAGCGCTGGGATGACGAGCCTTACAGTCCTATGGATCCTGTACAGATTCCTGGTGTGACTAAAGGTTTGAGTCGCTCACCTTATGTGGGTGGTCCTAGGGAGTGGGTTAGGGATTTGCATGACATGGGGGAGCATTTTGAGTGCAAGCCTGGAGAGTTTGGGTGCAACTGATGACCGGTGACTCTGAGCAACCCATAGATAAGCGTTTCACACCGGAGGCGCTCGCTAATGAGGACAGAATGAAGGCAGACTTGGAGCAGGCTTGGCAATGCACCCTGCACCACATGCCTATGTATTACCACGTTGACTTCTATGCTGAGCGCGATCACCGGCTGGTGGCCTGGGTTGAAGTGAAGCAGCGCAACTGTCCTTCTACGCAATACCCCACAGTGTTCATGAACGCTGACAGAAAATACAAGCATCTCCTGGCTCATTCTGAGACTGCACCTGCTTTCTTTGTGGTTCGATGGTCTGACGGTGTGACACGCTTCATTGATGTGCGTGATGTGGATCCGGCTTGGCTTGGTGAGGGCGGCGAGAATGATAGGTGGGGACCTGGTGAGCATGAGGTTGAACCTGTGTTTCTTATTCCGATTGATAAGATGAGGGAGTTATGACGGCATACTGCGACAATCTTTGGGCTGATTGCCTTGGCATAGATCTAAACGAGCTTGCTAGGGAGCACCCTAACCATCCTGACCAGCTCAGACTGAAACGGATTATCACTAGAGAGTCAGAAAGCTACTGGGCGAGAGAGAGATTCCTGGCACGCTTAGAGGGCAGCGCAAAGACTGTCATGCCACACACCATCACTGAGACTGAGAAGATTCGGAAGAAACGCGCTAAAGTGGGGCGCTATGAGTTCACAGAGAAACAGTTACAGATCGCTAGGGCTGTTCTAGATGCCCACAATCCGCTGTGAGCGCTGCGGTTTTGAATGGGAGCTCAGTGGCAGTAGACAGAAAACGATTCTCTGCGGTTCTTGCAGGGCTAAGAAGGTGCAGACAGTTCACACCAGGAAAGGGAAGTGCCTACCCTGGCATGGAAACTTTCTTGCTGATGACATCACACCCTGTGATGATGAGGGGAAGCCTGTGATGCCTGGTGTCAGGCGTTGCGGTCACAATGATTGTACGAATCCAAGCCATATAGAAAGGGAAAGCAATGATCAAGAATGAGGCTCAGGTTGAGTTGACTGGCTGGTTGAATGATGTGAAAGCGTTTGACTGGGGGACCGCGTTGAAGGTCTCCATTGATGTAAGAAAAAAGTCACATCAGGGTGAGTGGGAGACGGTAGACAAGACTGTCTATGACATCACAACTGATGGCCGGACTGCTTTGGAGGGTGTGAAGCAGGTGACGGTGAAAGGCCGCATTACTGGGACCAGCACTTTCCAGAAGCGTGACGGATCTGCAGGCGCTGCCATCAAGGTTAGGGCTGACAGTGTGACGGTTGCTTCAGACAAGATTTTGGAGGCAGCGATCATGGAGACTTGGCCCACAGCAAAGATTGGTCCTGCTGTTGATGAGAGTGCTCCTTTCTGATGGGGACAGAGTTGACTGAGACTGAGATTAGCGATCTAGAGAACTCGGCTTATCGGGCTGGTATTGCTTTGGGTGAGATCATTGAGCGCAAGAGGATAATTGCCATGCTTCTTGAAGATTGGTGCGATGATAATTCTCCGATGATTGCCGCCATCAAAGGAGATCAACTCTAATGCGTTGGTTTCTAGGCATTATCTTGAGCCTCTTTGCTACCCTGTATTTTCTGCTCGCTCAGACAACTGACGGATTCCTTGCAGGCTTTGGTTATACAGCTGCTGCTCTGATGTTGATGCTGGCAATGATGAACATGCTGACACGCAAGTAGACTGGTTAGGTGAGCCTAACTTTTGAAGTTTTTGGGAGACCAGCACCACAGGGCTCTAAGCGCTTCATAGGGCAGTCACCTAAGCAGGGTGGCCGGTTCATTGAGGCTTCTAAGTATCTGCCAGCGTGGAGGAAAGCAGTCACCACTGCAGCTTCAGAGGCTATCCCTGATGACATTCTTGAACCGTTGCAGGGGCCAGTTGAGCTTGAGGTTGTGTTCTTTCTGGAAAGACCAGCAACTATTAGTGTGAACCAGAGGCCTTGGCCAATCAAGCCACCTGATGTTGACAAGCTTTTGAGAGCTGTTTTGGATTCCTGCACTGATGCATCTATCTGGATGGATGACGGCCAGGTGGTGAAGGTGACAGCGTGGAAGTGTTACGCGGACACGCGAGAGCCTGGAGCGACCATCACAATAAGACCACTATTTGAGTCTTTCGGGTTAGACTTGCCCTAGTCTCAAGGAAAGGTGGAATGTTTCATGCTTGAGGATTTAGTAGCACCCAGCAAGATACGACCTTGCATGATCAGCACTGTCCTGTCCGGTTTAGATGAGTCAGATCAGAAGATTCTGAAGGCAGCGCTCGCAGATTATGATTCTTGGAGTCATAGGGCTTTGGGTAAGGCTTTGGGGCAGAAGGGTTTGCCTCTTGGCGAGAAGATTATCAGGGACCGCAGGGCGAGACCTTGCTCCGAGTGTGTCTGTAGGGTGGACTGATGCTTGAGGAATTGGAGCCAGCACGCAAAGTCCAAGCGCCAAAGGACTTTAGGCCTGGCTTGGAGTTTGACGGTAATGAGGGGACCGCGACCACTGAAGGCTTACCAGAGGCACCTAACTTTGATGAGTTCTTGGAGGAGCGCGGTTATCCTGCTGATGAGTATGAGATTGTGGGGACACCACGCACTTCTCAATGGCAACGCTGGGATGGCCAATGGTTGACGGCTTACCGCTTCCACTTCAGGCGGAAGGTCACAACCTTTGACCTCCCTACCTTGTACGCACAAGCGAAGAAGACCACACCTAAGCCTCTGAAGAAGTCTAAGAACCAGCGGACCTATGTGATCGCGCCAGCAGACTTCCAGATTGGCAAGTTTGGCAGCCGAGGCGGACACCTGGAGTCAATTGAGCGCATCCAAGCGTCTTACGCTCGCATTGAGGAGAAGCTGAAAGCTGGCAACTATGACCACATTGTCATTTTGGACATGGGGGACATTGTGGAGGGCATCAATAACAAGGCGGACATGGAGCAAGTCATCATGTCTACTCTCAGCCCGATGCAAGAAACTGATTTGGCGGCTGCGTTGATTTGGGATTTGGTGAAGATGGCGTGCAAGTATGCGCCTGTCACTTACGGATCGGTGGCTTCTAACCATTGCCAGTATCGGGTGCAGAAGCAACATGTTGGCAGACCTGGTGTGGATGACTGGGGGATTGTGATTCTGCAGCAGGTTCGGAGACTCGCTACCGAGGTGGGTTTGCCTGTGGAGCGCTGGCTGGTCCCACAACCGCATGACGAGGGCTTTGCTTTTGATGTGTTCGGTGACGGCTCACATATCTTGGGCGCAATTCATGGCCACCAGGTTGCTCGGCCTGACGGGTTCCAAGCGTTCTGGACTAAAGCTGTTTTCAATGACACCTATCTTGCAGCTGCAACACTGATGGTCACTGGTCACTTCCACCATCATAGGCTTGAACAGTTCTCTGGAACTCAGGGCCGAGAGCGCTGGTGGATCCAAGCAAGCACTATGGACAGTGGATCTGACTGGTTTACCAGAATGAATGGCGGCGGTGGGGATTCCACACCAGCTGTCACCTGCTTTGAACTGGTGAAGGGTGAACCTTTCAGGGGAAAGATTGACCTGCTGTGACAGAGGAGCAAGACTTTCTCCGCGTAATGCGGTCTATGTATTCTGCGGACCTGCCACCGGTTGAGGTTGCCACAGATAAGTTTCGCGCTGTCGCTAAGAACTTCTTTACACTTCCAGTAGCGCTGCTGATTGAGTTGAAGGAGGCACAGGTTCGGCAGGATGGTTCGGACCTTCTGCTTCTGTTTGATGCTGCAGAGCTGTCTTTTGAGGACAAGGACTGGGAGAAGATGAAAGAGTTGAACATCCGAGACTTTCTGAATGTGATTCAGGCTTGGGTCTACTTTGACAGCAATGTGAGGTGAAGATTGCGCCTAACGCACTTCTATCATGTGTACGCTGATGGGGACTGGCTCGAGCCGGCCACCGAGCATATTGAAGAGCTGGCCATGTCAGGCTTGATTGACAACCTTGATGATCTATTCCTTGGCATTGTGGGGACATCGGAGAACCGCGACAAGGTGAAGGCAGAGCTCCCTGGTGTGTGTGTTGCAGAGTCCGCAACAGGCTGGGAGCAAGTGACCTTGCAGAAGCTCCACGACTTCGCGCAGTCTGATGACGGTGCTATTTTCTACGCTCACACCAAAGGCGCATGGTCTAACAGCGAACTAGCAAGACAGTGGCGAGTATCCATGACTCATGACACTGTTACACGCTGGCAGGAGTGCGTGAAAGCGTTGACGATGGTGGAGGCGGCTGGTCCTTACTGGTTGAAGTCTTGGGAGCCAGAGCATGTAGATCATGACTTCTTTTTTGCCGGCAACTTTTGGTGGGCTCGCTCGGACTATATACGCACACTTTCACCTGTTAGTGTAAGCAATCGGTACCAGGCCGAGGGTTGGATAGGCTTGAACAAACCAACTGTCAAGAACATGCGTGACGGCTACTCATTTTGGGGGAACTTTTGGCAACCACACTCATAACAGCGTTATACGGTGACTTTGAACCTTTGCGACCTTTGCCAGCGACTCATGGCTTCGATGATGCTGTCTGCTTCACTGACGATCCAGAGCTCCAGGCTGACGGCTGGCGCGTCGTTGTAATGCCAAGCGACAAACACCCAAGACTCGCCGCTAAAGCTCCCAAGATGTTGCCCTTTGACTATGTGAAGTCAGAGATAGCAGTGTGGATTGATGCAGCCTTCGAGATTACTGCTGCGTGGGGGTTCCGAGAGTTCTGTGAGCAAGCGCTTGCGGATAAGGACCTTGTGGTGTGGGAGCACCCTGACTTGTGGCATAGATCGTGCCTGTATCAGGAGGCTGCGTTCTGTCAAGACTGGCCTAAGTATTCGGACTGGCCGATACGGGAGCAGACAGAGCATTACCGGTCTGAGGGTATGCCGGAGAAGTTTGGGCTGTGGGCTTGCGGTGCGATTGTGTGGCGCAATAACGACAGCGCGAGAACCTTTGGGCAGGCTTGGTATGAGGAGAACCTGCGCTGGTCCATCCAAGACCAGGTGTCTTTCCCTTACCTTCTGTGGAAGCTGAAGCCTAACCTTGGCCTGTTTCCTCACAGAGAGTTCCACAATCCTTACCTAACTTGGTGGAAGCACCCTAAAGATGTTTGAGCGTATAACAGGGGAGCAACTTCCACAGCAGGCTGGTCATGTGTACCGGTATGAGTTGGCTGCTGGCTGGATGAAACCCGGTGACAAGGTGCTAGATGTTGCTTGCGGTGTAGGTTACGGTGCCAAGCTAATCGCAGACAAGGTGAGCGTTGACTATGTGGGCGTTGACAAGATAACTCCCGAGCAAGAGTTCACCAGCTTCGGCAAGTTCCAGTCCGGTGTAGATCTCATGACCTGGCAACCAGACCACCAGTTTGATGTTGCTCTCTGCTTGGAAACCCTAGAGCACCTGGAAGACCCAGCACATCTTGTGTCAATGCTGAAGCAAACTAAACGCATCATCCTGGTATCAGTGCCGACAAGACCCACCAAACACTTCAACCCCTACCACCTGCATGACTTCACAGTTGATGACATCCTCACCATGTTCGACAATGTAGAACTGCTACACCTAGAAGACCAGCCAGAAGAACTCTCACACATCTTCGTTTTCTCAACAGAAGGGATATAGTTGCACCATGAGTAATGATTCTTATCTTGACCGGTGGGGTTCTTGGTATCGCAAAGATGCTTCCCTCGCTGAGTACGGTGACACAGTGACCTACAAAATTGGCGCTGACTTCCTCAAGGGTTTAGCTGTTGAGGACTGGGGTTGCGGAAGAGGCTGGTTCAAAACAGTCCATGACGGACCCTACATTGGCATTGACGGCACAGCCTCAGAGCATGCGGACATTGTCGCTGACCTGCGTGAGTACCGGTCCAACACTCCTGGCCTATGGATCCGGGGAGTGATTGAACACAACAGAGACTGGAAGCTTGTCCTTGACAACGCTGTGGCCTCAGCTCAGGAACGCATTGCTATCGTTGTGTTCACACCTGATGGCGACGGTGAGAAGATTGGTTACACAGAGGAGCTTGATGTTCCCGACATTGCTGTCTCTCACAAGGTCATTGCTAAAGCGGTGAAAGCTGCAGGCTTTGAGCTTGAACAATACACAATGCCGACAGGAAGCTACTACAAGGAAGAAACACTCTTTCTTGGCAAGCGACCCTAAGGGAGAGTCCGGTGATTCCTAACCTGATTGTTCCGGTCCTGAACCGTTACGATCTCCTGCAACGATTCCTGAACAGTCTTGACTATCCCATCGGCCACCTGCTCATCATTGACAATGGTGCAGCCTATGTTGATAAGGACCAACAGCTGAACATCCCACGCTGTGTGGAACACACCACCTACCTGCCTATGCCATCTAACCTTGGTGTGGCCGCCTCATGGAATCTCGGCATCAAGCTCTTTCCTTTAGACACTCACTGGACCTTCGCATCCAATGACATGTTCTTCCAACCAGGGGAACTCAAGAAGCTTGCCAATGCGCTACCTGACGAGCTGACGCTGATGGCAGACTTCCCACACTTCCACGCTTTCGCTGTCGGTGAACAGGTAATCCAGAAGGTAGGACTTTGGGATGAAGCGTTCTACCCTGCCTACTTTGAAGACTCGGACTACCTGAAACGGTGCGAATACCACGCGATCTACATCAACTACATGGATGTCAAAACGCATCATGACAACTCCTCCACTATCAAGTCAGACAGCACCTACAGATTCCGCAATAACTTAACCTTCCAAAGAAACCAAACATGGTATGACCGCAAGCAAAGAGAGGGTGACCAATCCCAAGGAGGCTGGGAACTGTCTATGCGCAGAGAGAACGACTGGACACCATGACCTTCAACAAACCTTGCATCGAGTGTGGGGTTCTGTCACGCGCAGCTACTTGCAGACCATGCCACCTGAAGAGCGAGAAAGCTCGCAATAGAATCCGCGACAACGACCCAGCAAGAAAAGCAAAGAAAGCCACACTATATGACAGCTCATATAGAAAGAAAGCAATGCTTTTGAAAACCAGGGGGGGTATCTGCTACCTGTGTGGGAGGGTAGTGCCACCTGGAACCGGACAAGCAGACCACATCTACCCATCAGATCCAACATCCCCACTAGCCATCACTCATGATTTCTGCAACCAAAGCAAAGGGAACAAAACAATCACATCGACCAGGTAGGGGGAGGGGGAG
>Ga0247833_1006761_pt1 | contig 12548 bp, 8 predicted proteins | sample LaCruzMarch2015__7_FD_187117 | JGI IMG/M metagenome (GOLD analysis project Ga0247833, IMG submission 187117) | Freshwater microbial communities from meromictic Lake La Cruz, Castile-La Mancha, Spain - LaCruzMarch2015_8m | ecosystem: Environmental > Aquatic > Freshwater > Lake | place: Spain...
CGGCAGCTGACTGCCGACGATGCGCCCGATGTCGTCACCGGAGAGCTCGTCGCGCTCGCAGAGCTCGTCGGCGATGGCGATGAGTGCGGTGCGGTGCTCGAGGATCATGCAGGCCACGCGGTCGGCCGTGGTGCTGAGGATGCTGTCGACCTTGGCTCGTGACGGCTCGTCGGCGAGCACCTTGGCCACGAGGTTGGCGGCGCCACCCATGTTGGCCGCCTCGAGGCTGATCAGCGAGTCGCCCGCGCCGAGCTGGCCGACGAGCTGCGAGGCCAACGTGGTCGCTACGGCCAAGTCGGAGGCGATGCCGCTCGAGGCCTCCCCGAACTCCTGCATCTCGGCGGCCCGCCCGGCGAGGGCGACTGCGATCAGGTCGGCACCCTCGGACGGGGTCTTGAGATAGCGCTCCTCGGCGTCGCTGTGCACGACGAGACCGAGGGCGCCGCCACGGCGCAGGATCGAGGCGATGTGGATGTCGCGGCCGACGAGGGACGCCACGAGCGCATGGCCCGCCTCGTGTACGGCCACGCGGCGACGCTCGTCGGTGTGGTAGCCCACCGGATGGGAGAGACCGACCTCAGTGGTGAGCTGGGCCTCGACGATGTCGGCCAGGGTCATGACCGCTCGGCCGTGCCGTAGTGCCACGATGAGGCCCTCGTCGAGCAAGCGCTCGATCTTGACCGGGCTGTAGCCCGGGGTGAGGTCGGCCACGGCGAACGGGTTCACCTCGTCGGTGTGCGCCTTCTTCGCCAGGTAGTAGCGGGCGATCTCGACGCGGTCGGACCGCGGCGGCAGGTCGAAGTGGATGATCCGGTCGAAGCGGCCCGGGCGCAGCAGGGCCGGGTCGAGGTCGGCGGCGCGGTTGGTGGCTGCCACGATCAGGAAGTTCGCCGGCTCGCTCGACACCCGGGTGAGGTGGCGGTGGGCGGGCAGGAACTTGTTCGCGAAGTCGATGAAGCGGTTCTTCATCTTGGCCTTGCCGGTCGGCATGTCGAAGCTCTGCATCTGGACGAGCAACTCGTTGACGACGCCGACGATGCCCTCGCGCATCGAGCCGGAGTTCATGCCACTGCGGGCTCCACCGATCGCGTCGAACTCCTCGATGTAGCCGATCGCGCCGCCCTCGTCGCGGGCCGCCTTGCGGATCGCCTTGAAGTAGGTGCGGATCTTGCGGTTGGTCTGTCCGTAGTACATCGACTGGAACTCACTGGCGGACACGAACAGGAACGGCACCCCCGCCTCGGCGGCGAGCGCCTTGGCGAGGTAGGTCTTGCCGGTGCCAGGCGGCCCTTCGAACAGCACGCCGCGCCGGGCGCTGCCACCCATCTCGGACTTGAACGTCTTGTGTGACAGGAAGAGGTTCAGCGTGTCGATCGCTTCGCGTCGGGTCGCCTCGGCCCCGACGACATCGGCGAGGCGAATGCTCGAATCGCTCGGGCGCAGCAGTACGTGTGGCGACTTCCCGGCGCCCAGGAACGGGATCAGCACCATGCACATCAGCATGAACAGCAACCCGATGGAGATGAGCAGGTTGGGATCGGAGGGCAGCCAGCCGGGTAGGCCCCAGTGGATCGGCTCACCGCGGAGCACCTTGCTCCAGAGGTAGGCGCACGGGATGACCAGCAGCACGAGCAGCCGACGAAGTCGACGTTGACGGATCCGTTCCCGCGCAGCGGTCGCGTCGACTGCCTTGCCCTGCACCAGTTCGCCGTTCTGCAGCTTCGAGATGTCCATCATCGCTCCTGTCGTCAAAGCCGGACCATAGCAGCATCTCACGCTCAGTGGGAGAGATTCACTGTGCGTGGTGGTGGGCGCGCCTCCGGCGAGCCTGCTTGAAGACCGCTTGACCGGTGCCGTCGGCACACGGTGGGTACGTTCGAGACCCCCGCTTGACCTGAGCGGAGTGAACACACGGAATATGCTCACCGGATGGAGATCACGACGCGGACAACACCTCGCCAGGCTCGCTCGGCGAGATCGGTCGACCTGATCCTCGACGCAGCCGAGCAGGTTTTCCACGCCCGCGGCATCAGCGAGACGTCCACGGTCGACATCGCCTCTGCTGCGGGTGTGTCGGTGGGGCGGCTCTACTACTGGTTCCCCGACAAGGACGCCGTCATCGACGCCATGATCACGCGGGCCCAGACTCAAGCCACCGACATCATGTCGGCCATGGCCTCCAACGACGATCAGTCGGGGTACGCACTGCTCCAGCAGATCACCAGCCAGCTCGGTGTGTTCTTCCTCGAGCGTCCCGGCACCCTGGGCGTGTTGCAGCGTCCCGAGCACGCCGAGCCCGGCACCGCAGCGGCGTCGCTGCGCGATGGCTTCGTCCGGCTCATCGCCGCCATTCTGGTCGCACGAGTACCTGACGTCCCGGCGGCCGAGGCCGAGCTCGTGGGGGCGACCTGCCTGCGTACGAGCATCGCTTTCTACGGTGACTTCCTCCGCGCCCCGGTCGAGGAGCGCCCGCTCATGATGCAGGACCTGCAGTACTTGCTCGCTGCGTACCTGTACTCGCGGTACCCCATGTCGAGCGATCAGCGTTGGTCCGATCCGAGCCACCCGATCCGCCCAGCCAGGCCCCGCGCCGCTTCGACGTCGTCGTCGACGGTGCTGCCTGCCATCATCCCGTCCGCGTGACGACCGCCGGTCTCACTGCGATCGGAGCGCTGACACCACGTCGCCGAGTCCCCTGATCGATCGCTCGTCGATCGGGTCGGCCACCACGATCAGCTCGTCGGCCCCCGCCTCGGCGATGTCGCGCATCGACGCGGCGATGGCGTCGACGCCGCCCGTGAGCGCCGGTGCGGCGGGGTCGATCGGCCGTTCGCCCGCCGAGGGGTCGAGCACCACGAGCACGCAGGCGCTGCGCTCGACGGTGGCGGGGTCACGGCCCACCTCGGTGGCGATCTCGGTGACGCGGCGGTCGAGCCTCGCGAACCCGTCGGCGCGGTTACCGAACTCGGTGAACCACGTGTTCCACACCTGCGCCGTGGGCAGGGTGATGCGCAACATCCGCTCGCCGTTGCTGCCCACCATCAGCGGGATGCTCCTGCCGTCGGCGGCGGGTGGCAACAGCACGGCGTCGTCGGCCGTCCAGTACCGGCCGGACCGGGTGACCCGGCCGCCGTTCACGAGCGGCTGGATGATCGCGTACGCCTCCTCGAAGCGGTCGACGCGGTGGTCGAACGGAATGCCGAAGGCGTCGAACTCGGCGCGGTTCCAACCGGCGCCGAGGCCGAGTACGAAGCGACCACCGCTGATCTCGTCGATGGTGGCGGCCATCTTCGCGATGACCGCGGGCGGGTGGAAGCCAGCGCAGGCCACGAGCGGGCCGAGTTGCACCCTGGTGGTGACCGACGCCAGCGCAGCGAGCGACGTGAAGGCCTCCCACGGGCCGCGCTCGGGTCGGCCGTCACCGCGGTAGAGGAGGTGGTCGCCGAGCCAGATCGAGTCGAAGCCCACCTCTTCGGCGGCACGTGCCATGGCGACGTAGTCGGGCCAGCGCACGACGCGCTCGACCTCGGGGAGTTGGATGCCGATGCGGACGGAGCGTGGGGCGGACACGTCAGCAGGGTAGACAGCGCCGCGGCGGCTCACAGCAGGCGGCGGAGGGGCGAGTCCGGTGTCGTCGTCGACGACAGGGTGAGCAGCACGTCCACCGGGTGGCAGCCGTGGGCGCTGACGATGGCCGGGTTGATGTCGAGCTCGGCGATCTGCGGGTGGTCGTAGACCAGGCGGCCGACGCGCGCGATCGTGTCGACCAGCGCAGTGATGGGGATGCCCGCCTGATCGAGCGCAGCGCCGGCGCGGGACAGTCGGACGAGGTTCTCGGCCGACGCGTGCGACACGGGAGCGAGGCGGCTGGTCTCGTCGCCGATCGCGTCGGCGGTGCTGCCGCCGAGGCCGACGGTGACGACCGGGCCGAGGCGGACGTCCGTCGTGCACCGGATGCGGACGTCGACCCCCGGGGGCACCATCTGCTGCACCAGCACGCCGGCGGCATCGGTGCCGAGGCTGGCCCGCATGACAGACAGCGCGTCGCGTACGGCGTCGTCGTCGCCGAGGTCGAGCGCGACGCCCGCCTCGGCCGAGCGGCCAGGTCGCCGGTGACGCGCCTTGATCCCGACCGGGTAGCCGACCGAGCGGGCGACGGTGACGATCGCGTCGGCATCGTCGTCGGCGGTGAAGGTGGTGGGCGGCACGGTGATGACGTAGGCGGCGAGGATGCGCGCCACGTCGAGCGGACCGGCGATGGTGTCGCCGCGATCGGCGATGGTGTCGAGCACGGCGGCGGCTTCCTCGGGCATCACGTCGACGAGCTCGTCCATCGACGCGTCGGCCTCGGTGTCGAGCCACCGCCGGTAGCTGTACATGCGGCCCAGCGCTGCCGCGGCCGGCTCGGGAAACGCGAACGACGGCACCCGAGACCGCTCGGAGACGGGGCCGTCGCGGCGTCCGAGCATGACGGCGACGACCGGCTTGATGGCTCCGGCCGCCGCCGCATCGATCTGGTCGGCCGGGTGGTCGGCCGACGCGATCGGCGGTGCATGGATGACGAGCACCGCATCGACGTCGGACGACTCGACGGCAGCGCGGACGGCGAGTCCGAAGTCGCCGTTCGTCGAGCGCCAATCGAGCCTCATCGGAGCGTCGACGACCGTCAGGCCGGCGGCCTGCACGGCTGCCGCGGCCAGCACGCCGGGGCTCCGGGCGTTGGTGAGCACGGCGACGCGCGGCCCCATCGGCACGGGCTGGCACTCGAGCACGCGTGCCGTGTCGAGCAGCGCCTGCACGGTCGGCACCTCGATCAGGCCGGCCTGCTGGTACAGCGCATCGCTGGCCGAGCCGATCGCCGCGGCGCCGGTGCGGACCGCGACGATCGGCTTGCGGCGCGCGACCCGGCGGGCGATGCGGGCGAACTTGCGCGGGTTGCCGAAGGTCTCGGTGTACATCGCGATGACCGTCGTTCGCTCGTCGTCCTCCCAGAACTGGAGGAGGTCGTTGCCCGACACGTCACCCTTGTCGCCCAGCGACACGAACCACGAGAGACCCATCGCGAGCTGCGCCGCGAGCTGCAGCAACGAGGCACCCAGTGAGCCCGACTGCATCGAGATCGCGATGCGGCCGACCGGCAGGTCGACCGGCACGAGGGCGGCCTGCACCGCGTTGACGCCCTCGGACCGACTGGAGGCGAGGCCCATGCTGGCGGGCCCGATGATGCGCATACCGTTGCGGCGCGCATGCGCCACCAGTGCGGGGACGTCGACATCGGTGCCGTCGGTGGCCGTGATGACCACGGCGCCCCGCACTCGCTTCACGATGCACTGTTCGATCACGTCGGACAGCGTCTCGGCAGGCGAGGCGATCACAGCCAGCCACACGTCGTCGTCGATGTCGAGGACGCTGGCGAACGAACGGTGCCCGCCGACGGTGGCGTGACGAGGGTTCACCGGGAAGACCGGCAGGCCGACCGAACCGACGATGTTCCGCCAGAGCTCGTGACCGATCGATCGTTCGACGTCGGACGCGCCGATGACGGCGATCGAGCGGGGCAGCAGGAGACGTGCGACCGAGCGGCTGTCGGCGCGGTGCTCGCGTTGCTCGACGGAGTCGACGAAGTGCTCGGTGTCGACCAGCGGGAACTCGAGTTCCATGACACCGCTGTCGAAGTGCCGACGGACCGGCCAGCCGGCCTTGGCGAAGACACCGAGCATCGGCCGGTTGTCGGCGAGGACGTCAGCGGTGAACCGGGAGATGCCGTTGCTGCGAGCGATGGCCGCCAGGTGCTCGAGCAGCAGGGTGGCGATGCCTTTGCCCTGCTGCGCATCGTCGACCAGGAAGGCGACGTCGGCGTCGTCGCGGCCGGGCCAGCGCTCGTAGCTCGCCCAGGCGACGAACTGGCCGTGCAGTTCGAGCACGAGTGCGACCCGATCGACGAAGTCGATGTCGGTGAAATGCCGCAGCTCGCCCTCGGTGAGCGACGGCTTCGGCGAGAAGAACCGCCGGTAGAGGTTCTCGCGTGGTTGGCGTTCGTGGAACGCGAGCAGGTCCGGCGCGTCGGCGGGGGTGATGCCGCGCACGTAGCCGGTCTCGCCGTCGGCGAGCACGACGCTGGTTGCCCAGTCGCCCCTCGACATCATGTCGTCGGCCATGACACGAGTCTGGCAGGACGTTCGGCACGGTGCGGACCGATCGGATGACCGACGAGCGGAGTGCCATCGCGTCACCGTGACGCGCTGGGACTCCGTGTCCGCCGGGGCCCGGGTCAGCGGTGGGTCTCAGCCGGCGGTGAGCTGGGCGCGCAACGTCTGGGCGGCGACGGCGCCTTCGCGGTACACCGTGATGAAGCGGGCGAGCTCACCCGGGCGGAGCACTTCGAGTCGGGCGAGGTCGACGCGTTCGTAGGCCTCGAGCGCCTGGAGCAGTTCACCGATCGGGCCGGATCCGTTGCAGAGGGCGTCGGCGACCATCGGGGCGAGGGGGAGCTCGGTGACGAGCTCTTCCATGGCGACCCTGAACAGCACGTCGATCACCGACAGCAGCCCCGCCGTGTAGGCCGCATTTGTCAGCTCGGGCACGTCGATGAGCGCCCGTGCCATGTGGGCGCGGGTGGCTGCCAGCAGCAGCACTTCCTCGTTGCCCTTCGACCGGTTCGCCATCGTGATCAGCGTCGCCATCTGGCGGACTCGCTCGACCCCGAGCAGCACGAGCGCGTGGTACACGGACTCGACGCGGGTCGACAGTCCGACGGCGCTCGAGTTCACGAGGGCGAGCAGCCGGTAGGCGAGGGTCGGGTCGGCGATGACGAGCTCTTCGAGACGCTTCAGGCTCACGTCCGGCCGCTGGACCTCGACGAGCAGGGCGATCGCCGCGGTGCTCGTCACCGAACGGCCCTTGCGGCTCAGCACCTCCGGCTTCGCGAAGAAGAAGCCTTGGAAGAGGTCGAAGCCGAGATCGAGGCACCGCTGGAACTGCTGGATCTCCTCGACCTTGACCGCCATCATCTTGGCGTTCGGGGCCAGGGCGCGGAGGTTGGCGATCGCTGCCGGGAGCGCTTCGGCAGTGGTGGTCGACAGGTCCACCTTCATGATGTCGGCCAGCCGGATGAGGTCGTGCCGAGGCAGGGAGTCGCGCCCGAGCGCGTCCGAGAGCAGGACCGTGAAGCCCGCGAGCTTCGCGTCGATGACGGCGAACTTGTGCGCACCGTCGATGTCGACATCGTCGGCGAACTCGAGCGCGACCCGGTCGGGCGGCAACGTGAGGTGCAGCCCGCTGGCGAGGAAGTCGGCGTCGACGCGGATGTGACCCGGCACGCCCCCGAGGAGCTGGTCGAGGCCCCACTGGAGCAACGAGTGCTCGACGAGCTCGCGGGTCGCGTTCCCGTTCATCGCCGGCTCGGCGGTGTTGATCGTGCTGCTGCGGTGCAGGAGTTGGTACGCGACCGCCTTGCGATTGCGGTCGAAGACCGGCTGCCGGCCGACGTAGACCTGTTCGTTGGCCGCCACGTCGGCGGGTGCTGGGGCGATCGGTGAGCCGGACATCGAGAGGACAGATCGGCATCCCCGTCGGGTGGCGTGAGTGTGATCTTCGGGTGATTCCGCCGGTCATCCCACGGCCTATGGTGCGCCCATGAGCGGCAGAGGCCTGAGTGACCCAGCAGTGCAGGACGACCCGTTCGGCTACTACGCCGAACGGCTCGGGGTGTGCCCCGTGTGGCACGAAGACGACCTCGGGCAGTACGTCATCGGCGGCCACGCCGAGGTTCGAGAGAGCCTCATGGACGTCAGCACCTTCTCGAGTCGCCCCAACCGCTCGCGTAGCTCGAGCGAGGCGGCCGTCGCCTACCACGGGGTGCTCGCCGAGCGGGGCTGGTCCCGCCAGGCAACCCTGCAGCGGACTGATCCGCCGGTGCACACCCGCTACCGCAAACTGGTGAACCGGGTCTTTTCGCCAGCGGTCGTGCGAGGTCTCACGCCGCACATCGACGAGATCGCACGCGATCTCGTCGCCGACATGGCGGCGAAGGGCAGCTGCGAGTTCGTCGCCGACTTCGCGTTGCCGCTGCCGGGCATCTTCATCGCCGAACAGATGGGCCTCGACCGCACCCAGTACCGCACGTTCCGTCGCTGGGCCGACGCGATGCTGGCGCTCGCCCAGCGCCCGCTCACGGTCGAGGAGGCCATGGTCGAGGTCGAGGTCGAGCTCGAGGCGCAGCACTTCCTCGCAGCCGAGTTCGAGCAGCGCCGCGCGCATCGCACCGACGACCTCATCTCGCTGCTGGTCCACGCACACGGCGACGACGAGGAACCCCTCACGATGCACGAGCTGCAGGATCTGATGCACCAGCTCGTCACCGGCGGGTTCGAGACCACGACGGCGGCGTTGTCGGCCGGCATGTGGATCCTCGTGCAGCACCCCGAGCTCCAGGACCGGCTGCATGCCGAGCCCGAGCTGCTGCCGAACTTCATCGACGAGGTGCTGCGCTTCGACAGCCCGGTGCAGGGTCTGTGGCGCACCACGACGTGCCCGGTCGAGGTCGCGGGCACCACGATGCCGGCCGGGTCGACGGTGATGGTGCGCTACGGCGCCGCCAACCGTGACCCTCGGGTGTTCGATGATCCCGACGTGTTCGACATCGATCGACCGAACGCTCGCAACCATGCGGCTTTCGGCTTCGGCGCCCATTTCTGCGTCGGTGCCTCGCTCGCCCGGCAGGAGATGCAGAGCGCGTTCACGGCCCTGATCGACGGCCTCGCCGACATCCGTCTCGCCGAGCCGCTGTTGTCGCCCGTGCACGAACCCAGTGTCATGCTCCGGCCGATGAAGCGGCTGCCGCTCACCTTCACCGCCCGATAACCGCACGTCTGACTTCGTCGCCGCTAGGGTAGGCCACGGCGGTGCCTCCATTCCGGACGCATCGCGGTCGCAAGCGGAGCGCTCCTTCGAGCGCATGGTTGTCCCCTGTGGGGGACGGGCTGCCCCCGGGCAGTCGGCCACCTGCAACATCGGCCACCCCACAACCGAAGGACATCCCCCCATGACCACCACCCCTGCAGCTGCTGGGTCGCGCCGCGGGCGCACCCGCCGCCGCCCCTCGTCGGGCGCCACCACCGGCCAGCCGCGCCGCCCGCAGCACGACTCGTCGGGCCAGGCGTCCGTCACCGGCGGCGAGTCCGACCTGATCGGCGCCTCGGTCACCACCGCCAGCCCCGTGCCCGACGATGCGACGTTCGCAGACCTCGGCGTGCCCGCCCCGATCACCGAGATGCTGGCCCGTAACGGCGTCACGTCGCCGTTCCCCATCCAGTGGGCCACGCTGCCCGACTCCCTCGCCGGGCGCGATGTGCTCGGCCGTGGCCAGACCGGCAGCGGCAAGACGATCGCCTTCGCGATCCCCACGGTGGCGGCGCTCGCTGCGTCGTCGACGAAGCGCCAGTCGGGCCGCCCGCGGGCACTCATCCTCGTGCCGACGCGAGAGCTGGCGAACCAGGTGGCCGAGGTCATCACACCGCTGGCGACGGCGATGTCGCTCCGCGTCTCCACGATCTTCGGTGGCGTCGGTCAGAACCCGCAGGTGAATGCGCTCCGCGCCGGTGTCGACATCGTCGTGGCGTGCCCCGGCCGCCTCGAGGATCTCGTCTCGCAGCGGCACTGCAAGCTCGACGCTGTCGAGGTGACGGTGCTCGACGAGGCCGACCACATGGCCGATCTCGGGTTCCTGCCCGTGGTGCGTCGCCTGCTCGATGCAACGCCGGCCAAGGGCCAGCGGCTGCTGTTCTCGGCCACGCTCGACGGCGGCGTCGATGCGATCGTGAAGCGCTACCTCACCAGCCCGATCGTGCACTCGGTCGATCCGGTGTCGGCACCGGTGTCGACCATGGAGCACCACGTCTTCGCGGTCAGCGTCGTCGACAAGCCGACGGTCGTGCGCGAGCTGGCCGCCGGCAAGGACCGCGTCGTGCTGTTCACCCGCACGAAGCACGGTGCCAAGAAGTGGGCCAAGCAGCTGACGGCGTCCGGCATCCCGGCGGTCGAGTTGCACGGCAACCTGTCGCAGAACGCTCGCGAGCGGAACCTCGAGGACTTCACCACCGGGCGGAGCACCGTGCTCGTGGCCACCGACATCGCTGCTCGTGGCATCCACGTCGACGACATCACCCTGGTCGTGCACGTCGATCCGCCGGCCGAGCACAAGGCGTACCTGCACCGCTCGGGCCGCACCGCCCGAGCCGGCTCGGACGGCGTCGTGATCACGTTGATGACCCCCGACCAGGTGGCCGACGTGCGTTCGCTCGCCAAGGCGGCAGGCATCACCCCGACGATCACGCGGATGGCCCCCGGTCATGCGCTCACCCGGTCGTTCGTGGGGGAGGAGGCGCCGCACGTGCGCCCGGCGCCCCCCGCACCGGTGCAGCAGCAACGGCCCAACCAGCGTCAGCAGGAGCGCGCACGCGGTCGCGCCGCTGCGTCACCCTCGGGCTCGCGCCAGCAGCGGCACCGCGGGCGCTGACCCGGAGCGCTCCAGCCGCCAGTGGCGAGATGCTGCGTCGGTTCGGAAGCCCGTGCCGACCAGGTCCGTCAGACGATCGGTGCCCTCGGGCGTTCGAGCCGACGGAGCAGCGTCGACACCGTCACCCACGCGGGACCCGCCAGGAGCAGCAGGCTGGTGACGAGGTGGCGCTCGCGGTCGACGATGGTGAGCACGACCATGGTGAGGACCCACGTCGTCATGAAGCCGATGTTCTGACGGCGCCACTGGCGGGCCTGCACCGGGTGGGCGAACTCGACGTCGGTCATCGACAGCAGCGACAGGCCGATAATGGTCGTGATCGCCACCCAGCCCGGCGCGTCGAGCAGCCAGAGCGTGGGGATGACCATGTTCCAGACGCCCGGAAAGCCGCGGAACCAATGGTCGTCGGTCATCATGTCGGTGCGGCTGAACCACATGGCAGAGGTGATGAGCATGAGCGCCACCGACACCTCGCCGGACACGCCGTGCGGCACGACGACGAACTGCCACGCGAACACGGCCGGCACGAGCACGCAGGTGACGTAGTCGATGACGAGGTCGAGGATGTACCCGTCGTACTTGGGGATGACGGTTGCGATGTCGAACCGGCGAGCCAGTGGGCCGTCGACACCGTCGATGACCTGGGCCAAGACCAGCAGTAACACCGCGGCACGGGGTGAACCGTCGAGCACGGCCATGAGCGCCAGCATTCCCACCAGGATGCCGCTGACCGTGAGCCCGTGGATCGCACGGCAGACTGAGACGTCGGAGACGGCGAGCCGCGTGGGGGTGTTCACTGCCGACACGCTACAGACAGAGCAGCTCTTGGAGCGGGCAGCGACCACGATCGGCTGAGGCGAGTGTCGCTGCACGACGGCGGGGGGTTGCGAGGTGGGGTGACCATCGACTCGTGGGCCGCACGTGGGGCACGCAACGAGGAGATCAGGTTTTGAACAATGCATCACCGGTCGGTGACCGGCGGACCACAGGGGTGCCTGTGGCGCCCCCGGCCGAAGCCGAGGGCGCCGTCAGCAGATCAGATGACGCGAACCTTTTGGGCCTCTTCGCCCTTGCGGCCGGGAGCCACTTCGAACTCCACCTTGTCGCCCTCTTGCAGCGACTTGTAGCCGGTGCCCTCGATGTTGGAGAAGTGGACGAACACATCGTCGCCACCCTCTCGTGAGATGAAGCCGAAGCCCTTCTCTGCGTTGAAGAACTTGACAGTGCCTGTAGCCATAGCGTTTTCCTTGTTCAGTCGAAACGCCACCTGGCATTCCACAGCGAACCCTACCCAGATCGAAGCGCAGATGCGCGACATTGCGGCAGAAGTCCGTCAGGTCTCTTCGTCGAGCGAGCCGGTCAGCCGGTCAGTGTGGGCGCCGATGGTGGGTGTGCCGGTGGTGGAGGTCGGGGACGTGCGGATGTGCGTGCGTCTGCGCGTCGTGGTCGTGCGGGTGCGCATGTCGTGGAACGACCGGCTCGTCGACCCGGGCGTCACGCTGGTCGTCCCGGTCGTCCCGGTCGTCCCGGTCGTCCCGGTCGTCCCGGTCGTCACGGTGCTCGTCATGGTGATCGTCATGGTGGTCGTGCTCGTGGGTGTGGTGCATCGGCTGGTGACGGTGGACGTGGAGGTGGTCGGACCGGAGCGAGAGCGCGACACCGGTGCCGGCGAGGAGGAGGGCGACCACCTGTACGACGGCCACGTCGTCACCGAGGACGACCCACGAGATCAGTGCACCGACGAACGGCGCGCTGGCGAAGATGAGCTGGCCCCCGAGCCCCCAGCAGGCGCAGGCCCCGATGATGAGGAACGCGTCGAGGTCGGCCCGTGCGCCGGGCTGCCACACCAGCAGGACACCGGCCCCGGTGACCAGCGCAGCGGCGGCCAGCATGCGCCGGCCGAGGTGCTCGTGGAAGAGCGTTGCGGCGAGCGTGAGCGTCATGACGAGCTCGAGGTTCAGCAGCAGCGACGCCGTTGAGGCCGGTGTACCGCGCAGGCCCGCCGTCAGCAGTGCCGGGCCGATGGCCCCGC
>Ga0247833_1006773_pt1 | contig 12529 bp, 10 predicted proteins | sample LaCruzMarch2015__7_FD_187117 | JGI IMG/M metagenome (GOLD analysis project Ga0247833, IMG submission 187117) | Freshwater microbial communities from meromictic Lake La Cruz, Castile-La Mancha, Spain - LaCruzMarch2015_8m | ecosystem: Environmental > Aquatic > Freshwater > Lake | place: Spain...
TGGTTTGACAGCGAGCTGCAAGACACCTCCCCCACCGACCTGATCCCCGCCGCCTTCTCCGGCGGCATCACCGACGATCTCGCCCTGTTGGACTCCGGCAAGAGCCGCGTCATCGAAATCTTCCAGCCCGCCGACAAACCACCGCCCGCCTGGGGCAGCGCCATGTACTTTCGCGTGTTCGAGACCGACCCGCACTTCCGCGGCAAGAGCGGCCTGGAAAACGAACCCCACGACTACGCCGCGCTCGACCTCAACAAGGACGGCAGGCCCGATCTCTGCCTGCTGGTGCATGACCGCATGCTCATCTACCTGAGAAAGTAGGCTGCCTCTGCGCATTGTAGTCCCGGCTTCAGTCGGAAAAAGGGTTCATCTCCGCAGAAGCCGCCACTCCCCAGGCAGCAGGCCGTCCAGTTCATAGGGGCCAAAGCGCTCCCGGTGCAGCCCCTCCACATGCCAGCCCTGGCTGGCAAACATGCGCCGCACCTGATGGTAGCGCCCCTCGGTGAGCGTGAGGCGCGCCGTGCGTGGGGCGGTGATCTCCAGCCGCGCGGGCAGGCACGGCTTGTCCTCCCCCCGCAGCATCAGCGCGCCGCTGGCGAAGGTCTCAATCAGCGCCGCCTCAAGGTCACGGTCCACCTCCGCGACATAGACCTTCTCCACCTCCGCCTTCGGTGAGGTGTAGCGATGCACCAGCTCCCCGATGTCCGTGATGAGCAGCAGCCCGCTCGTTTCCTTGTCCAGGCGGCCGATGCTCGTCACCGCCGGATTGCGGTTCAGCCAGCGCGGTGGCAGCAGCTCATAGATCGTCGGCCCTTCGCCATCGCTGTGCGTGCAGACGTGACCCACCGGCTTGTGCAGCACGGCCAGGAGACCCTCCGGTGCCTCCAACGCCTCGTCATCCAACGTGACCTGTGCCGCGTCCACGCGCTGGTCGGCTTTGGTCAAAACCACATCGCCCAGCTTCACACGCCCCGTCTTCACCAGCGCAGCGGCCTCGCGGCGCGAGCAGTAGCCCAGGGAGGAGAGGAGCTGGTCGAGTCGGCGCATGAAGTCACAGGCAATGCCACCGAGCGGCGGCAAACTCAAGCTAGCAGAGATTTCCTCACACGTGGGGCAAAGCAAGCTGAGGGTGCGACATGGTGCCTTGCCTCGTTTCGTCTCGAACGAATGGGGGCAGGATGTCCGTTTATGCTGGTCATGCGCTACTCAATCTTTCTTTCCTGGCGTGGGTGGCATTGTGCGGTAAGGGGCGGGGAAGGACGCGGAGGTGGTGGCTTGCACGTCGGCTCGGCTTTGCAGCGTGGTAGTGGTTTCTTGCGCCAAGGCTTGGCCTGCGGCCCAAAGTGCTGGCTAAAGCGGGCGAGCCATTCGTCTGCCGCCACAGGGCTCTCACCGATGCCGGAAATCATGCGGCCGGTGTTAGCATTCTAGATTCAACTTGGCAATCACTTCGCCGCTAGCGACTGGCGCAGGGCCTCGCGGAACTTGGCGTAGAGGTCGTCGAGGTAGGTGCGCATGGTGGCGGTGCGGGTGGACCATTCGACTTTTGTGTGAGCACATTGGATGGCTGGTGCCACGCTCTACGGGCGTGTGGAAGCTCAATTGCTGCGCACGCCATTCTTTTCAGCGATCTCCAGCAGGCAACGGGCAAAGGGCTCAGCGAGGTACCAGTGGACGATCTCGTGTACTTTCACCGGCCAGGGAACGGCTCCTGGCGTCGTGGGATTCACCATGGGCATGGGAAATCCTGGTGGCAGGCCCGGGCGTCCGGGCCGTGCGGAGCCGGGGATCTGAGGCAGACCATTGGGGACATCATTGGCAAAGTCGCGGAAGACAGTCTGGATGCACTTCACTCCCGGGCTGCCACCGGGCAGGATGGCATAGATGACCTCCTTGGAGGTGCTGGCGTTATTCGTGAGGGTGAAAAAGTTGTAATAGGGCTCCAGCTTTCCCTGAATCTCATAGGCTGTTTTTCCTGGAGTCTGCAGCACATACTCGACGCCCACGACCTGCCTCTTTAGGTCCAGAAGGAGGTGCAGGAGATTGAAGGGTTTTCCTTGGTCCTGAAAGCTCTTGAACTGGAATGTGGAGATGGTCAGCGAGTTCGCTGGGAAGCAGTTATTGTTCACTGCGCGTTCCCCCATCTTGATGACACGCCCCGGCAGCTTGGCTAAAGCCTGATCAAACGGCATGAGCCAAGTAATGCCAGAACTTAGCTGCGAGGGGGCTTTCTCCTGACCTGCGGGCGTGTTTCCCAGCACCTGCTTGGCATAAAAAACAACGCATTCCAACAACTCCCGCTTCGTCTCGTTACGCTGCGGTATCCAACTGGAGGCAAGGGCCATGCCGCCGTGGCTGCTGGACGCGCTGGCGGCGGTCTCTGCGGCTGGCATCGGCGCAGGCGGGCTTTTCCCGGCATTCCCCCTGACATGCTGCTGATCCGCCATGCTCAGGGTAGAGAGCGCTAGCGGGAATTGCCGCCCATCGGGTGTGCGCAGGATCACCTGCTGGCCGTCGAATGACACAAGGGATGCTGTGATGCGCTTCCCCTGGTTGTTCGTGTAGGTGCGGTATGGCGCATCAGCCAGCGTGGTGATCGTGGTGAGCAAGGTCAGGAGCAGGGTGATTAGTGGCAGTTTCATGAGGATTGTATTTCAAGTGGGGTGTGCTGGTGTATTCGGGATCACGATTCGCTGGTTGCAGCTATCGTGAAAAAGAATGCGGATGCTTGAAGGCGTTCAAGGCGTGACCACCTTCGCCTGGATGAAGAAGAAAACGGCGTGGGTAGGCTTGCCATCAAGTTTGGCCTCCTGCTTGAGGTCAGGCTTCGAGGTAGCAGCAGGGAGCGAGCCGCCATTGGCTCCGCCTAGCACCAATACATGGCCGCTGGGTATGCTGACACCGATGGTCGTCTTGATGGTGCTGAAGACGGGCTGGAGCACTTGGTTCTCGGTGAGCACGGCTTCGGTGAGCTTTCCGTCTTTGTCCGCAGCGACGGCCTTGATGGGGCTTCCGTAGTTGACGAAGCCCTCAAAGGTGACAAGCTCTGGCGCAAGATTCATCTCAATGATCGTGCCGTCTGGGTTGATGGTGAGTTCCAGTTCCAAACGGAAGCCCGTCGTGCGCATCTCGAAACTCCTGGGTGTCGTAGGCGTGGCGGCAATGACTTGGCCGGGGGTGAGCTGCACGGCTTTGTCACTCGATTCTGTGGAGAGCTTCGGCGGCGTAAACTCCGTGGGATAGATGAATTCACGCACGCTTTCGCAGGTGGAACGTACGCCGCTCTTGGTGACCATGCTGGGCGCGTTAAGCAAGGTGTGCCCAGGCATTTTTTCAAGCTTGGCAAGCAGGGCGGCGGCTTTTTCAGCCGGGATGATGCCGAGGTTCGAAACGGTGGCTGCGCTGTCGAGCGTGAGGCCAGCGTCACGCAGCGCGACGGGATCGAGCGGCACGCTAACGACTTTGGTGTTGATCTGTACTTCCTTCACTTGTGCGGCGAGTGGAAGAGCGGTGATGAGGAGGAGAGCAAGGGTGATGTGGTTTGTTTTCATGGTTTGAGTGTGGAGGATGTTGTGAGAGTTTCAGCGTGGGATGATCTGATAGGCAGTGCCTTGAAGGTTCAGGCGTGCTCCCGCTCGATAGGCCACATGGTCGAGGGCCTCTCTCAGCGGGATAGTGTGGGCATCAAGGCTGATGCTGCCTGCTTTCGCATCGACGCCTGGGTCCAGTTCAATCTGCACATTCAGTTTGGCTTCGGTCGCACGCTGGCGCAGCAGGGCCACGGCGTCCCCGATGTTGGTGCCCGTGAACTGAACCATGGAGATCAACTGCTGGGACTCGCGAGTCGGCGGCACTTCCTCCTGCACATGCACGCCTTGGGCGTCGATGGTGACGGTGGTTTTGTCAGCCTTGGATTCGACGAGGCCGAGGCGGCCACCATTCTTGTCCGTGATGAGTCGAACATGACCGATGTAGGTGCGCTGATTGGTTGTTTTCCCGGTTTTGAGGCTCGACGCGGAGCTGAGCTTGCCATCCTCCCTGACAAACTGAATTTTCACCTCTTCGGCGAGCTTGTTGATGAAGCGCACTTCCGAAGGATCGCCGCCCTCGCGTGAGGGGCGGATTTCGATGTCACGGGCGGGTGTGGCAGGCAGCGCAGGAGCCGGACGTGATGACGCGACCGAGGATGAGGCAGGGATGACCGCCGCCGTACTTTTGTTCGAGGGCCACTTGTCCGATGCCGTGGGTGTTGCGGGGCGTTTCTGGCTGGAGGCGGTGAGGAGGGTGGGGAAAGCCCAGTGGGAGTGGTCGCCATAGCCGTTGCCATTGTTGGCGGATAACAACGTCAGCACCTTGGAGCCTGCGGGGAAAGTGACATCAACGGCAAACTGCTTGTCTTTGTGGGTGGTGAGCACGTTCGACTTTTCGACGATGCGGCCATCCACCATCACGGTGTAGTTCCAATCGGTCAGCCCCACTGGTTCACCCGTCCGCGGATCGGCGTATCCGACGCCATAGGCGGTGAAGCGGGTATAGCCTTCGGGAATGCCGAAATCGATCCGACTGTCCGCGTGTGCCCAGAGGAACTGGCTGCACGGCATGCGGTTGCCCATGACCACCACGTTATCCCTGATGGCGGAGGCCGTGAGCGAATTCATCCGATAGGCTTCTGAACCCACCTGCGCATGCAGTGGCGAGAGATCGCCGAGAAAGAGATCGGGGTGCTCGCGGGTCTGGGGGGTCGGCATGGTGGCGGGATCGGCGGCGAGGGCTTGCCAGTGGAAGATGCCAGCGGAGAATCCGTCCTGACACTGCACGGCGATGCGTAGCGCGGAGGTCTTCACCGGGGTGAATTTCACGCTGTTCCATGTGTCGCGGGTCGCAGCGGGAATGGTGGCGTCCACAGGCACCCAGGCTCCGGTGGACTCCTCTCGGTAAAGCAGACGCCAGAAGGCAGGCAGGGCGCAGCCGTTACGACGAACTTGGCTGTTATCATACCAGAAGACGCGGCACTCGCCGATGGCTTGGGGCGATTCCCATTCATACTGCACCCACTCGGCGCTGCCTCTGCGTGGGTGCCATGCTTGCAGTGGCAGACCTTCATCAGAGGATTTTCTTCCGGCGTTTTCTTGTGACGCATTGAGATGGCGAACGTGAACTTGATTGTATGGGCTGCAAAACGAAGCACTGGGCTGCGCATTGACGGCGATGTTTGCCCCAGGCACAGCCGGAACGGCGGCGCTTACCGGAGGCTCAAGCTGGAGATAGTCGAGGCCCACGCCGTAGGCGTCTCGTTTGTCCATGTTGATGACGCTGGTGTCGAGGATGCCGATGCGCAGCACATGCGGCCCGGCGGCGAGATCGTGGAGGCCAAGGTCGCGTGCACCGGAGATGACAGCCCCAATAGCCTGAAGGTCGAAGACTTTGCCTTTGAGCTTCCGCCCATCCAGGCTGACCTCGACGGTGCCGTAGTCGTAGGAGGAGGTGAAGGCGGCTTTGAGGCGCTGTTTGCCGCCCTGATCAGGCTCGACGGTGAACTCCAGGTCGAGACTGTAATTCGCTGAGCCGCCGTGCCACCAGAGATGGGCATCGCAGCTCCAGAGGGCATTGGTTTGCTTCATGGGCTGCGGCTCCACCTCACCCCCGGTGACTTTGAGAACCTTCAAGGCCTCGCCTTCCAGGCGCTTGATCGCCTGGCGCTGCGGTGGGGGTTTCGGACCCAGGAAATGCCAGCCGAGCAAGCCGACGAGCGCGATCAGAGTGCCTAACACGAGATTGCGCTTGTCTTTGCCGCCCTTCACCACGCGTTGTGGTTGCGGTGGTGCTTTGGCGGCGGAAAAACGTGCCTGGGGCGGTCCGGCTGGGCGTGCCACAGGTGCTGCGGCAGGCCGTGCCATAGGTGCGGGCGCGGCGGGCGGCGGCGGGGCAAAATGCACAGGCATGGGTGCCGTAGGTGCTGCCGCGTGGGGCAGGTAACCGGAAAACGGTGAGGCATTCACCGTTAGCCATTCATCCGCGCCTTCACGCATGATGAAGTGCTCCCCTACGAGCTGCCCGGCCTGGATCATGGCCACGAGCTGTTCTTTGGTGACGGGGCCGAAGGTCTGTTGGGTGTCGGAGTAAAACCAGGTGTTCATCGGGAGGAGAGTGGGTTCAAAGAGCTACTTCGAGAATGGAGGCAGGCGGTTGCAGATTGGGTGAAGATTTTTTCACCGTGGGAGATTCAGCCACCGCAGAGCACCTGAACTCAAGGCGGCCTGCTTTTGGGACAGGCAGTCACTTCCAGCAGATTGGCTTCGTCTGTCTCGCAAGCTCGGCTCGGGGGGCAGTCGGTTTTTTCAGAAGGCAATCTGCTGACCTCCTTGAATCTGCTGAAGCTTTTCGGAGTTTCTGGGCGTCCGCAGAAGTTATTCGGGAGGTTTGGCTGGAGAGGCTTGGGACTCTGCGGTGTCTTGACCTCTTGCGGTGTGAAAGGGCCTGAGAGTTCAGGCTCTGAAATTCTTCACCGCAGAGAGGTTTAGACGTCACAGAGGTTTGGTCGGAGACCTGCCTGGGCCATTGTCTCCGCGCCTGCGATTTGCCTGCCTCGTGATGTCATGCACCGCTTGCTTCACGTCCCTGGGGCGGGCGTGGGTGCTGGTGCTGGCGTGGACTCGGCGGGTTCACCGGGGCGTAGGGCATAGACCACGCCCCACTCGCGGGCTTTGCGGCGCAGGTTGGCGGGCTCCTCCCGGCGGAAGGCGAACTCCACCTCGTCCCAGGTATCGCGGATGGTGTCGTCCACTTTTTCACGCAGGTTCACCACATCTCCCTGTTCCTTATCGAAGTGGTCCTTGCTGTCGGACTGAACCTGCTGCTTGGCGGTGAAGTCACTGTAGGCTGCGGCCACCTGTGCGGCACTGGGCATGGCCATGGGCAGGCCACCGGCATCCGTGCGGGCTTTTTCTCCTTCCGCGATGCGGCGTGCCCACTGGTCCACCTCTGCCTCCCGGCCCAGGGTGGGCACGGACTCGTCTCCCACATCGATCTGGTAGAGCGCACGCGCCGCAGCGGGGATTTCTCCACGCACGATGGCGAAGTTCATGACCTGGAAGTAATGACTCACCAGGGTGCGCAGACTGACCACGGCCTTGGCCAGCGCGGTGCTGGCCGCTGACTGGGTGCTGAGCGCCGTGCCGCGCTCCAGCACCTCCTTGTTGAAGAGCGGTGCCAGGGTATCCAGCGCGGTGCGCGTCTCGGCAGTGATGACCTGCTGGGCCGCGTTGGTGGTGGAGGAGTCCGCCTTGGATTTGGCGGCGTTCAGGGCCTGGGACCGGCCCGCATCAGAGGAGGGAAGTTGGCGGAATGGCATAGGTCGGGATTGCACAAAGAGCCGATTCTTTTGGCAAGAACAAAAACAGCGCGCAAAACCGCATAAAACATGCCCCCCAAGGGAACCCCTTTGCACCCCGGCATCGACTTCTGGGTGGCCGAATCCACCCCCTGGCATGCCAAGGGGTCGTCTCCGGCAGTAGGAATCGGTTTCGGACACGCAAGGCCCCCCAGTCAGAGGGCGGAAATCCCTCCCGTAAGGGCCAAAGGGTGCACTTGGTCACCCAAAACCCGCTTTTTGACCGCAAAGGACCTTTCTCGGCCAGTCAAAACCTCTTTTTAAACTACAAGGCCCCCCTCCGAGGCTGCCGAAAGGGGGCTTTTGCAGGCGAAATGCTGGGAATCAGCGCCGCATGCCGGGAACGAAGCAGGGAGGTAACATGCCGGGCGGGTGGCCCGGCTACATCGAGCAGCGATGGCAGCAGATGAATCGCGAAGCGCAGTGGGTGGTTGTAGGGAATCAGCTTTTTTTATCAGCAAGGGCTTTGGCTATGGCGGGTTCGAGGCCGGTGCCGCGCGCGTCGGTGGCGAGGATGCGCCCGGTATCGCCATCGATGAGGAAGGTGGCCGGGATGGAGCGGACGTTGTAGAGCTTGGCGATGGCGGCTTTCCATCCCAGGCCGTCGCAGACCTGCTGCCAGTTGATGTTTTTCTCTTTGAGGAAGGCGGCGAGCTTGTCTTTATCCTCATCAAGGCTGATGCCGAGGATTTCAAAGCCTGCGGCGTGGTGCTTTTGATAAGCAGCGAGCACATGCGGCACCTCGGTGACACAGGGCGGGCACCAGGTGGCCCAGAAGTCGAGCAGGAGCACCTTGCCTTTGTAGGACGTGGGCACTGCGACCTTGATGTCGTCGAGCGTGGTGGCATCGAACGGCAGGGAGGGCTTCCCGGTTTCGAGAATGGGCAGTGGCTTGGATTCGGGAGCGCTGCGTGTGGAGGGGATGATGCGAAAGTCCGCACCACTCGGCGAGAGGTCGGCGATCTCGTAATTGGTGCCGCCGATGTTGAAGGCATCTTTGACGAAAAAACGCTCACCTTTGAAATCAAAGCGACCGTCCCCATTGATGTCGAGGCGGAGGCTGCTGGTGGGGGCGCTGAAGTGGCCTTTGCAGTCGTCATCACAGAGAAGGGCGGGGATGGACTTCCCGGCGAGCGTGACGCTGCCGGCACGGACGTAATCGGAGTAGTAGAGGAGGACATGTTCCGGGCGGTTCGGCATGCCGGTGCCGAAGCGGTAGGCCTCAATGTTGACGTTGAGCTTTTCGTTATCCCAATGGAGTTCGAGACGGAATCCACCATGGGCGGAGATTTCTTCTTTGCCGTCGTCGTGCTTGTAGATGCGGCGTTCCCACTTCGCGGGAGCATCGTCACCGAAGTCGCCATTGGCATTGCTGTCCACAAAGAGGCGGGGCTTGAGGCTGTCCGGCTGGTCGATGATGAAGGCGAAGGAGCGCTGAGTGGCCGCAGGCCCCAACTTGAGGGTGCCGTACTCGGCCTGGGTGATGTCAGACGGCACTCGGAGCAGGCCTGCGGGCTTGGTGGTGGTAGTAGGGGCCAATTGTGGTCGATAGCCGCCCATCTTGCCCATCCCTCCACTGGAGAGGAGGGGTAATTTCACATCGACTGGCGGCGTGGAGGTGGTACCTGGAGCATTGGGCTTATGCTCAGCGATTGGTGCCTCGATGCGTGTGGCACTTGAATTCAGCCAATAAGCGAAGCTCACCAGTCCGATCATTGCCGCCACGAGGAACAGATGCGTTTTTTCACGTTTCTTGGGCACGACTCGTTGTGCCGATGATGCAGGTGAACGCGATGGAACGGGCTGAGGAACTGCGGCGGGCTCATTCACCTGCTTCATTTGCTCCACAGGCCGCGTGAGGATGGCATCCAGATCACGGCGCATCTCCAGCGCACTCTGGTAGCGCAGCACACGGTCATTGCGCAGAGCGCGGGTGATGATGCTGTCGTAGCGTGGGTCCAGGCCGGGCACTTGGAGAGAAGGGAGTTCAAACAGCCCCTGCGGCAGGTGCCCGGTGAGCATGTAGTAAAGCATGACGCCGACGGCATAGAGGTCCGCACGGTGATCCACCGTCGTGCCGCGCGTGAGACACTCCGGTGAGATGTAATGCAGCGTGCCCATGGCCATGCCGCTGCGGGTGAGGTCTGTCTGGTCACTACGCGTGATCTTGGCCAGGCCAAAGTCGGCCACCTTCACGCTGCCGTCGTAACTGACCATGATGTTGGCGGGCTTGATGTCACGGTGGATGATGCCGCGCTCATGGGCGTATTGCAGGGCGTCACACACATGCGCGGTGATGGCGATGGCCTGCACGGAGGGCAGACGGCGCTGCTGGTGAACCATGTGCGCCACGTCCGTGCCATCGACGAATTCCATCACGATGTAGCGCATGCCATCCGCCGTCTGGCCGAAGTCATACACGGAAATGATGCCGTGATGATTGAGCTGCGCCATCGCCAGGGCTTCTTGGCGAGCGTACGGCGTAGGTGGCGTCGTGTTCCTCCATGCCAGGCGGCAGGATCTTGACAGCCACTTGACGGTCCAGGCTGATCTGTCTGCCCCGATACACCGCGCCCATGCCGCCACGGCCAAGGAACGCGGTGATTTCATATTCCGGGAGCAGCGCCTGCAGCGCCCTAGGCTCCGGCGGCTGCCAGAGTCGCGGATCGGAAATAAGTTGCGTGACATCCTGCTCCAGCGCGCCGTTCAGGAGATCACTGGCGGCATTGCCGAAGAGCGGGTCAGAGGAGGAGGGAGCGGGAAAGGTGGGCATCGGGAGGAGAGGGGTGAGAATGCAGCAGAGAGCGAAGGGCGAAGATGCAGAAGAATCGTTCTCGTCCTCCTACTCGAATTCGTACTCGATAGTGGCAGGCAACGAAGGCGGAGATAAGGGGCTGCAAGCATGGGCGTTCATGAATTCGGGGTTCAGACAGCTACTTCGTGAAAAGCAGCGGGCGGTTGCAACACATTAACGTTTTTTGTCAGCAAGGGCTTTGGCGACAGTAGGTTCGATTTGAGCACCATGAAAACCGATGGCTAGAATCTTGCCGGAATCGCCATCGATGAGGACATTGGTCACTGAATTGATTTGGAAGACCTTTAGAATGGAATTCCCAGAAGATTTGAGGGCCTGTGGCCACGAGATCTGCCGCTCCTTCAAGAAAGCCTTGAGTCTATCAGGCCCTCCCTTGATCCAGCATTCACCCAGGACATCAAGCCCGGACGTGTGATGCTTCTCATACACGAGTTTGATGGCGGATAAATCTTGATGTGCACGTGTCCCTTCAAATCCCCAAAAATGAACAAGCACGATCTTGTGGCGGTAACTTCCTGGCATTGAGATTTTTTCTCCGTCAATCGTAGATGCTTCAAAGGAAGGAACCGACTGGCCGACGGGTGACTTGCTCGGAGTAAGCTGGAAGGACTCGCCACTGGGAGTTAGGCCTGATAATTCGTAGATTGATCCATTCACATTGAAATGGTCGCTAACAAAAATAATTTCTCCTTCCTGGTTTCGGAACTTTCCATCGCCATTGAGATCAAGACCAAAGTTACATGTTGGGTGGCTGAAGTCGCCTGTAAAACGATCATCCAACATCAGCGCCCCAATCTCCTTGCCTTGAAACCGCACACTGCCCTTCCTTGCATACCAACCCATCAAGTAGAGGTGATCCGGTGAACTCCCCTTCTTGCACGGGATAAAGCATTCAATTTTTGCCTGAAACTCTGTCCCCATGTTTTTCAACTCCACATGAGCGTCAATAAGTATGTCTCGAGAACCGTCTTTTCGATAATCAGGCGCGAATTCAATGCGGCAAACGGGATCATCGGTCAGATCGCCATTAGCGTTGCAATCCAAGTAGCCTTTGGGATTGGGCGTGCCGATGCCGTCGATAAGTAAGCAATGAGTGCGCTGGTTTTCAGGAGAGCCGATTTTTAACTCAGCGTACAAGGGAGCGGCGACGCCTACGGGCATTTTTTTCACGAACGCTGGCCTGACGCTTCTGACAGGCACTTCCGATGCATCTAGGATCTCGTTTCCAAAACGCGGAAAGCCGATCCCCTTCGGGTCGAGATTAATCAAGCCGAGTTTTACCTGAATGGGTTCAGGTGAAGTAGTTGATTGCCACAAGTACCCCCCCCCCGCTGCCGCCAGTGCCAGCACCGCTGCGATGGCGACCCAGAGTGATTTCTTTTTCACCGGCACCGGGGCACTCTTGGCCGACGCGGGGCGCAGCTGCGCAGGCCGCTGAACGGGTGGGCCAGGACGGGCTGCGGGAGCTGCCACCGCCGGTGCTGCTTGTGGCAGGTAACCCGAAAAGGGTGAAGTTCCCAGCGCCTGCCATTCCTGGGCACCATTCGCCATGATGAAGTGCCCGGCGACAAGCTGCCCGGCCTGAATCATGGCGATGAGCTGCTCGGTGGTGATGGGACCGTAGGTATGCTGGGTGTCAGAGTAAAACCAGGTGTTCATTGGGAGGAAGGCGGTGTGAGGAGGGAGGAGGAGAAGGCTTCAGAGAGCTAATTCGGAAACGGCGCGGGCGGGTTGCAAAATCGGGGAAGCAAAGGCAAAAATGGAGGCGCGCCGGGTTACAGGCCATGCCCTACGCTTATGGCATAGATGCAAAAGCCAGGTTCAGAGGTGTTGACGGTTTCCCGCGATGTATCCTTGATCGTGATTCCAGTCAGGGGCGTCGCAGCTTTCTCGGCAGGAAGTCTGATTTCCAGCATGTCCAAAAAGCCTTTGGCAGGACGCCCACGATTTTGAGTTTCGGCCAGGACATTGCTCCAGGTGACAGCGCCGTCTGTGACGGGGCCCTGAGGATTGTTCGCATCATCATAGCCCCAAGTTTCTGCTCGGAGTGTCATGCCCGCTTTGATCTCTGCCTCGAACTCGGTGCGGTCCGCAAAGTGCATGACGATCAGCCCCACTTGCTTACCTTTGTATGTGGGATCGCCCGCAGCCGAACCCGTGAGCACCGCGTAAATGCGGAGCGGCTGTGGGATATTGGTCTCTAAATGTGCTGACTGCGGAGCATGAGGTGCTAGCTATTTCTGGACCAAAATTTAGTTAAGCTTCGAGTGCTAATTGAGCCTCGAAGGCTGTTGGTGAAAGGTAGTTGAGGGAGGAGTGGCGAC
>Ga0247833_1006785_pt1 | contig 12508 bp, 10 predicted proteins | sample LaCruzMarch2015__7_FD_187117 | JGI IMG/M metagenome (GOLD analysis project Ga0247833, IMG submission 187117) | Freshwater microbial communities from meromictic Lake La Cruz, Castile-La Mancha, Spain - LaCruzMarch2015_8m | ecosystem: Environmental > Aquatic > Freshwater > Lake | place: Spain...
AAGTGAATCAGTTGCAAACCCTAAGGGGCATGGCCGACCTCCTGCCTGCTGCCACCAGCACCTGGCAGTGGTTAGAAGCTGTTGCCCGTGAGCAATTCCGCTGCGCTTGCGTGCAGGAAATCCGCACACCTTTGCTTGAGGCCACTGAATTATTTGCCCGTGGCATCGGCGAGGCAACTGATGTGGTTGGTAAGGAGATGTATAGCTTTATCGACCGTGGTGAGCGCAGTTGCACCCTAAGGCCAGAGGGCACAGCTGGGGTGGTGCGTGCTGCCATCCAACAGGGCCTATTAAGCCAGGGGCCGCAACGGCTTTGGTATGGCGGGCCGATGTTTCGCTATGAACGGCCCCAGGCGGGCAGGATGCGTCAATTTCATCAGATCGGCCTTGAATTCATTGGTTTTAATCAAGCCGCCAGTGATTCAGAAGCGATTGCAATTGCATGGGATTTATTGGCAGCTTTAGGTTTAAAAGATCTCAAATTACAACTCAATTCCCTCGGCACTAAAGAAGATCGAGCTAACTATCGCAGTAGTTTATTGGCTTGGCTTGAGCAACATCAACACCAGCTTGATCCCGATTCGCAAGAACGCTTACACACAAATCCATTGCGCATATTGGATTCAAAAGATCTAAACACCCAGCAATTGCTCACAGATGCCCCAAATTTACTAGCGGCCCTATGCCCCGAAAGCCAGGAGCGCTTTGAGCAGGTGCAGGTTGCCCTTAATGATTTACAGATTCCCTATCAATTAAATCCACGCCTAGTGCGCGGCCTTGATTACTACGGACACACAGCCTTTGAAATCACAAGCACTGCCCTCGGCGCCCAGGCCACCGTATGTGGGGGCGGCAGATATAACGGTTTAGTGGAACAGCTTGGTGGTGCGCCAACGGCCTGCATCGGTTGGGCCATGGGCCTAGAGCGTTTGGTGCTCTTGCTTGATAGTGCAGAGGTTGCAGCACAACAGCGCAATATCGATCTGTATGTGGTTTGCCAAGGCGCAGCAGCCACAAGCCTTGGCCTGCAGGCAAGCCGTTTATTGCGTAATGCTGGCTTTGCCGTTGAGTTAGATCACAGTGGGGCGGGGATTTCAAAACAATTAAAACGAGCTTCTAAAACCACTGCCCCATGGGCACTTTTGATTGCTGAAGCAGAAGCCAGTAGCGGCCAGCTGCAACTAAAAAATCTGCATACCAACAGCAGCCAACTGTTGGAACTGCACCAGCTCTTGGCTTTTATGCTTGAGGAGCAGATAAAATCAGTTCAATAGCTCTAAGGCTGGTTTGTTTGCATCTTCCCTATTGCTGCTGCTGGCGGTGCAATGGAAACCGGTTGTAGATGCCGCCCCTGTTTTTACGCCTGTTCCCACCCTCGTACCCGTAAGCGAAACCAATAACGAAACCAAGCAAGAATCAACTGCTTCCTCCACACCCCGTTGGCAACGGGTAGAACCACCCACGAATGGTTCAGCAACATCCAACCCAGTGCGTTGGGCCCAGGCACCCACCAGTCCAGAACCCATACCCACACCAATCAAGCCGCAGCAGCCACCTAAACCACAAGCAATTGCCCGTTCAGTTGGTAGAGCTTTTAGTTATGGCGGTGTTTTATATCCTGAAGTTGGGTTTTGGGTGCCAACAGCTTTTAGGCAGGATGTGGCCCATCGGGGCACACTTACTTTTCAAATTGAAAGTAAAACAAACCCATATAATATTGGCACTAATCGCTGCGGTGGCTGGCGTGTAGATACAAGTAACCGCAATTGCTCTGATAGTAGATGGTTGGCTGAATTCACCCCTCTTATTATTGGTGATTTTTCTCTGGGCGTGAATGCAAACATGGCAGAATCAATTGTTAATCGTGATACTTCTTCTTCTCCTCTTGCTGGAGATGAAGGGCTTGGATTGGCCTTTGGTTTTCAATTGAAAGCAAATCTGGATCCAACTCTTGGTGCTGCTTGGATCGGTGAAAAATTAGTTAGTACCGACAACACTGGCCCCATTGGTACCACAAGAGTAAGGGGAACTGTTGCAGCTGATGGTGGTCAAAGTTATGCAATTTTATTAAGTAAACTATTTGATCTTGGCCCTATCTTTGGATCCAAAGGTGATCCACCAGCAGTTATTAGTGTTAGTGCGGGTGTTGGCAATGGATTCTTTAAGCCAGCCAATCAAACAGCTGAAACTGGCCTTAATTATGGCACCTATGGTCCTATTGCTAATATTGGTTTTAGTTTTAATCAGCACCTATCAGTTTTTGCAGAATATGCCGGTTTGTTAGCAGGTTTTGGCGCTAGTTATAAACCTTTTACCAAAATACCGCTCACAGCATCAATCCTTTATCACAGTTGGCGTGGGCAAGTTACTGATTATAAGGAGGGACAGCCATATAACAGTTCATGTGGAACAGAGTTAGACTTATGCAAAGGTGCATTAAATACTAGGCTTACATTTTCTTTCTGAGTGATTTTAGGTAACACTTGTGAATTCTGAATACCCAATTAAATTGCTGCTTTTAGCAGATACCTCAACCCCCGAAGCATTAGGAAGCAAACTGGTAAATAGTGCTAAAAATTTTAATTTAAATCCTAGTGTTAGTTATAACAGCGCAGCTAGCATTTTTTCGCCTTCCATGGCTGTACTGCCAGGTAAAATTTTTTATAGGCTTGCAGATCGACGCAGTTGGGAGTGGTGGAACTATCAAAAGCAACTTATAAAGCAAATTGCTGCGCTAAAACCTCAATTAGTGCTAGTTACTGGTATATTTCCCCTTAAGGAAAGTGTTTTTAAAGCGGTGGATGCCTACGGAGGTAAAATAGTGAACTGGCTCACGGATGATCCTTGGAATCCAATTCATAAACGAAAATCTTTTATAGTTAATCTACCTTATTATGATCATATTTTTAGTACCAAAGTAGCTTTGCAGCAGCGCTTGCATTCTGTAGGTGTAAGCTCAACAAGCTGGCTGCCTTTTGCCTACGATTCAACATTGCATTACCCTCCGCTACCGCTTGATATTGGGGACCAAGATCTATTCTCTTCAGATATTACATTTGTTGGTACGGGGGCCCCTGAAAGACTTCCTTGGCTAAACGCTGCCCAAAGTGCAGCCGATTCCATAGGTTTTAATAAATGTAGAATTTATGGAGCAAGTTGGCAGCAACTTTCAACTCCTGGCTGGCAGCGCGAAAATATAGTACGCGGGATTAACTATTGCAAGGCACTTTTTCATGCGCGGGTGGTTCTGGGTTTGTTGCGAGCATCAAATCATGATAAGTCAACCGACCGTTCCTATGAAATTGGCGCCATTGGTGCCTGTGGTTTAATGCAAGATACTGATGAACATCGTGCTTTGCTTCCAAACTATCCTGATGAAGGATTTTTTCTTAACCCCCAGCAGCTAGCTCAACGCTGCAAGGTTCTTCTAAGGGATGATGATTTGTGCAATGAATTGCGTAAACTTGGAAGGATATCTTTGCAATCAGATCAGCATACTTACAAGTTTCGTATGCAAACTATTTTGGAATGGTGGGCATCACATAAATGACAATAAATCAACTTGTAGTGATTCTGCCTGTATACGGAGATTCAGAGTTTTTGCCAGAGGCTTGGGATAGCTTGAAAACTCAAACTGATCCCGATTGGCAATTACTACTTGCTGATGATGGCTGTGATGCTAAAGCACACGCATTTATTAAAAGTGGGCCTGCTCTTGATAAGCGCACTACTTGGATACGCAGATCAAAAAATCTTGGCTTATTTGCTAATTTAAATGAGGTATTAGGTGAATACGTTTCCGATTGGTGGCTCCTCCTTTGTAGTGACGACAAGTTGTTACCTAATGCAATAGCCAACTTGCGGCATCTGCATGAGAAATGGCCTCAATCACACTTGATCATCAGCACACACCTTTCAATAAATTCAAATGGGACTCTTCGCCCATCTATCTCATCTATGTACCATGATCAATTATGCAAGCACACCACGCTCATACCAGCTCAAGTGTTTATTCCTGCTCTGTTGCGCTTGGGTAGCCTCAATGGGAATCTAACGGGCATGTGTTTTTCTGGGGCGCTTTGGAATTCAGCTGGCTGTTTTCGTGGCGAATGGCGTCATGCAGCTGATTGGGAGTGGCTTATTAGAGCCTCAGAGCAGGGTCAAGTTCTATTTAATAGAAACCCTATTGCCTTTGTTAGAACCCATGACAAACAGCTTTCAAATTCCAATCGACGCAGTGGAGATGAGTTGAAGGAAATTCTGGTTGTGCAACAGCTCTTGCTCGCTCATCCAATGTTGCAAAATGAATCAAAACGATATAAATGGGCCTTCCATTGGCTTCAGTTTCAACTTTGGAATCTTTTCAAACAGGCAGCAACAGGGCATTGGCAGGGATTCTGGCCTGGCCTATTGGAAATTCATAAATCTGTTGGCCTATGGCCTGTTTTCATTGCTCTTTTGGCTTGGTTGCCTAAAAGATTAAGAGCTTTAAGAGGTTCTTCGTTTCTTTAATTACTGTACTAGTATCTCTGCTCTTGGCATTGCTATGGCAGATTTAAAGGAGGCTCATCTGTTCCCAAGCCTTGAGGCACAGCAGAATCATTGGTATTATCGCGCCAAGGTGAGGTGCTTATATGATTTACTCACACCATGGTTGAACAAGCAACAAGCTAATATCAAACTTCGGGGACTTGATTTCGGAGCAGGTAACGGTGTGATGAGTAAAAGTCTTGGTTGTATTATAAATGGAGTATCAATAGATTGGGATTTAGTGGATGAAGCTTTTGTTGATAACTGTCAAAAAGAAAAGTTAGGCTTTACGAATTTGCAATGTGTTCCCAGCGATCAAGAATATGATTTGATTATTGCAATTGATGTTATTGAACATATTCAAAAAGATTGTGCAGCTTTGCAATTGCTTCGAGCAAGGGTGCGACCAGGAGGTATTATTGTTGTATGCGTTCCGGCCTATGAGTTCCTCTGGAGCGACCATGACCGATACCTAGAGCATTGTAGACGCTATAATCCGTCTCGGTTGATTGAGGTTCTTAACGCAAGTGGTTGGGATGTTGAATATAAGCATCCGTTCTTAACTTTGTTATTCCCTATTGTCTTAATTCAGCGCTTATTAACTAAGCCTGCTAAGGAACCAGTATCTTCGTTGAAAATTCCTAAGCCTTGGCTAAATATTACTTTATTTATAATTTTAGAAATCGAGCGCAGGTTATTGAAAATAATACCAGCTTTATCGCGTATGCCAGGTTTATCCATATTCGTTGTTGCAAGACCCTTCAGTAACTAGGAGGTTTCTGATTACATAGATTGGCCGCTTTTTACTCTCAATAAATATCCTTCCAATATATTCACCAATTATTCCTATGCCCATTAACTGGATTCCGCCAAGAAAGCTAATAATGGCAACAATTGAAGCGTACCCAGGTACATTGATGCCCCCCAATAGTGCTGTTACTGTGATACATATTGCATACGCAAAGGAAATGGTTGCCATGCTTAATCCAATATAAGTCCATATTCTTAGTGGAATTGTAGAGAAGCTAAAAATGCCATCTAATGCATAGTTCCAGAGTTTCCATAAACTCCATGCGCTTTTGCCAGATATACGCGGAGGCCTATCATATTCAATGCTAATTTGATTGAATCCTGCCCACGCTACGAACCCTTTGCTAAATCTTACTTGCTCCCTACATGAACAGATTGCTTTGATAACAGTTTTATCAAGTAGGCGATAGTCGCTACTATCTAGCCTAACATCAAGCCGACTAATCTTTTTGAATATTCGGTAGAATAAAAAAGAACTTAAATTTTTTAACCATCCATCTCCGGCTCTTGTACGACGTACGGTATTAACAACTTCAGCTCCTTCAGAAAGCCATTTTTGAACTAGGTTAGGTATCAGCTCTGGTGGATCTTGTAAATCAGCATCTAAAAATATGCAGGCATCACCTTTACAATGGTCTAAACCGGCTATGAGAGCAGCCTCTTTGCCAAAATTTCGAGATAGTTCTAATATTTTCCATTTAGCCAAATCGTTATTGGCTTTTGCTAGCTTCAAGGCAACATTAGCAGTTAAGTCGCGGCTGCCGTCATCAATTATGATAATTTCAAGATCTATTTTCTCTATAAATTTAAATTTTACATTTTTCAAAGCATCAATTAGGATTGGCAATGAACTCTCTTCATTGAAGCAAGGAATTATCAAAGACAGAACAGGCATCTATTTCTCCTTATACCAATGAGTACGCCAGAGTGTTATGTCTTCAAATTTACCTATCTCCTCAGCACCTAGGGCTCTAATAAGTTCTTGTCTTTGTTTAAGCCTGGGCGCTTTCCAAGCTGCATAACCGGGGATTTCTAGTTCCGCTTTGGTCAACGGTAATCGCTCTAAAAGGTAAGGTAATTTTAGCTTGTTGATTAAATCCAGCTGCCTTTTCAGCCATTTACTTCTTCCCTGGGGGGTAGCCTGCCTCCAGTCCCATTTTTCGCGAAAGTCGCCTTTTCCTATCTCTTGATTTCGAAAACTGATACCCATTGTATTGGCAATAATTTGTACATCAACAAGCCCAGCAAAATCTCTTTTTACCTCCTCACTATTCCAGCAATTTTCTAGCGTTCCATCTTGTTCTAAGACCTTTATATTGCCATTAGTAAACAAAAGTTTAGATATGCTTGTCTTATTATTGGATATTAAACAAAGTTTTGGTAGTGGCTGTTGTTGGGTTAATAGCCGGCTGTTATAGCCTGGTTGTTTTTCTAGATTACGCTGCACATAAGCGAAACTCAGCCAGTTAGCTATAAGGTATCCCAGAAATCCAATTATTATCATTTTTCTCTTTCTTAATGCTAAGGGGATATCAGACAAACTAATAATAATTCCGGCTGGTAGGATAAACATTCTATGCGTTAGTCCCCTTCCAAGACTTAAGCCCACTATAGATGTGCTAATTAAAAATAGAATTGCAGTGGCATGACGCATTGTTGTTATTCCGCCATCCCGCAACTTCCAGCTAGACCAGCACAATGATATCCAATATAGAATTACTATGGGGATAAATACTAGTACTCCTGCTTGCAAATTTGATATGGCCTCAGGTAAATTAATTTGCAATGGGACTTGAAATAACTTTAGCCAATTTGCTTGAATAGTGGCTTGTGATTTCAATACATTGGCATAGGTATCGATAATATTTGGATAAACCCCTCCGGGCACCCTTATTATTATGCTTAGGAATATAGCCATTGCTCCAGCGCCTGTTAACACCCAAGCAACCCCCCTTGCTGTAGCTTTAAAGCTTGGCAATTTTCTTCCATAAGCTTGCCATAGAGTTAAGAAAATCCAGATCGCGCTTATTGTGAGTCCCGGAACGCTATTATTAAGCTTAAGTGTTAAACCATACGACAAACAAGCCCCAGTGATAATTCCGAGCCATGCATTCCATTTGCCTAGCTGCATAGCTAGTATAAGAGCTGGAAGTAGAGATACTAAAAAGCTGAGATGATCGCCAACCCATCCACCTAGGGGTGGTTTAAACCAAAGTGCTGTAACTAGTGCTGCAGCTATTATTAATGTTCGATCCATTTGGATCTGTTTGCATATTTTCCATACAATTAAAGTCATCGTTATATTCAACGCCATACCCACAATTGTTATTGCTGCTTCTGGCTGTCCAATCTTTTTTGCTATTTCTCCTAATAGTAAGTCTAAGCCTGGCCAAACGCTTAGCCATGGACCATCCCTATCCATCCAGAATCTGGCACCATAAAGTACAAAGCTCACATCCCAGTTTGGGAAAATCAATCGGCCAATTAATTCTGATATGGCTGCAAAGAAACCTAGCAACCATGGATCCCATCGTGATTGAGGCAAGGCCAATCTGATATTCATTTTAGGCCCTGACAAATTTTCTTATAGTTTGGAGCATAAATTCCCTGTTTTTTATTAGTGTTGCCAGCAAGCCCCCTAATATTAGCACCATAAGAATTGGTTCAGTTCTGTTTTGATAACAGGTGATCAGTAGAATTGAGGATATAATCAGCTCGGGGGCATTGTTGTCGTTGCCTGATATTAGTTTTTCCCCCAAGAGCGCTGGTAGGAATATAATTGTTAGTAATGGACTAATAAGAGTAATGCTTGAGTAGGCGATAAGACCATTCTGTATATTGGGCACAACAATCATAATCAAAGCCGCCGCAATTAAGCTCACAACTTGCAGCATGGATATACGCACTAGCATTTTTGTTGGCATTGGCCGTTGTAAAGGTATTTGACTAAGGCCTTGAACCCCTGCGGCGAGTACAAAAATTCTTGCGAGGCTGATTGCTCCCCCAGATGCGGAGCCAAATATAAACGGCAGTAAATTTGTATCCAGTAGTGTGAACAGGCTAAAGATTATGATTGAAAGCAGCCAGCACACTTTGAAAGATTGTTGATTTAATAACTTGCCACTTAATTGATTTTCGCTTGATTTGATAAGTAATACAGGCATCAATGAACCACTTATTAAACCTAATGACTGAGCGCAAATCTGAGCGATTCTTAGGCCATCTAAATTGTTGAGGCCTTCGGTGTTTACATAATTAAGTAGGATTGGCCATAGTATCATATTTGTAGCAAGTGGAACGCTAAAAAATGGCAATCCTTTCGCACACAATGTGCGAAGCTTGCTAAAATGGTAGTACCTTATGTTAAAAATTGATCTATTTGTCTTTTCTAAATCGTCCTCGATAATTTCAGGGTATAACATCCTAATTGCAATGCCACAGTTTAGAAAGCTTGTTACGCCAAGCCCCAGCAGAATTCCTATCGGCCCAAGGATTAGACACCCAATTAGAGGTAAGGTGCCTTTGCTTAGGGCCACCCAAACATCTCTGAGGAATACATATTTGAACTTCCCCTTTGCAAGATGAATACTCCAGATTGTTTCAGAGAGTGAGTCGCTTAGTAGATAAGTGAATGTTAAAATATTTATGGGAGTTATTTTCTCTAGTAAATAAGATGGAATTCCCCCAGACTTGTTAAGTTGCCATATGGCAAATATTGCAATAATTGCAGATGTTGCTAGGCTTGTAATGCTATATGTGGATGTTAGCTTGTTGATTTCATTTGTGGATGTTTGCTGCGGGAGCAGTACAGCATAGGAGTAGTTTGTTCCAATTCTACCGAGCGTGCATATCAGTTGAGCACTTGCTATTAGTAAGGTGTAATAGCCAACACTCTCTTTTGAGGCTAATCTTACCAGTAAGATAGATAGCCCCAGGTTTAATCCTCTTGTTGCCACTTGAGTTGCGATGGAAAACTTTGCCGCCCTTGTTGCTGCAATTATCATTTTATTATTTATTCAGTTGTGATCACTTTGATGTATCTGGGTATTTGTTGAAGTTGCATCCTCTTTACACAAATGACTAAAGCGGGATCTTAAGGATCTTATGGCCCTTCTTTTGAGGATTAAGGCTTTATCAGTTGCGCTGAAATACGGCCCATTTATCGATTGGTGTGGTTTGGCAAAAACGTGATCAAATAAATTGGCAACTTTCACGGAATCAAATTTCCGTATTGATTTTTTTATTTCAGCTTGATTCCACTCCTCTGGATCGAAAGCTAGAATTTTTTTGCTTAATTCTTTAGCGGTTGTATATCGCAATTTCCTCTGACAAAAATGTTCCAAGTGGTGCCTTTCTGGCGCATGTTCCCAAGCTAAAATTGGTTTACCAGCTGCGGCGAATTCCGCGCAAGCAAGCCCAAATGTTTCGCCTTGTGCTCGCCCATGAAGCATTGCATCGCAACTATTTATGAATCCAGATTTAATTTCCTGGTCGTCTGTGCCGGGTAGAAATAAAGCTCTTTCATGATTAATGAATTTGCGATGATTTAATGCAATGAAATATAGATTTTTATTGCATTTAAGCGCATCGAATAACCCAGTTTGCGCTAATTTCAAATCAAAGCTATCTCTTCCACCTAGGCTTCCTATAACGACTGCATCTGATTTGATATTGTATTCTTCTCTCCAAGCTTCTTTGCTCTTGTATCCCTTTGATCTGGTTACAATATGTGGTACGTGTGGTATTCGGTTATTGAATGATTCTTTGGTTAGCCAGTCTGATATACATGCATATCTATCGCCGTGGATGTCTTTAATGTTGCTTGGGAAGACTGCATGTATCCAAATTGGAACCCTTAAATTGCTAAAGCGTTCTTCCTTTTGGCCTGAGCATAGTATATATAAAGCTTCTATTCCAGCACTCCCTAATATTGAATCTAGCTGGTTATTCGAATTGTATCTAATGATTTCTAGGTTCTCTGAATGCCAAGCTTGATTTATTTCTTTTCTTTGATTTGAATAGTTGTCGTATTTGATTAGGATGCTTTTATGTCCTAGTATTTCTGACCATGCCTTAGCGTAAGCAACTGTTGCAACTGTTACGCCTCGTAGGGAGAATTCGTCAAGATGAAAGCCCACTATCATTGAATGGCTTTTCAATTGCTATTATTATATACTCCATTTGGTTTTGTTATGCTAATCTCAACTCCTATTGTAACAAATTTTTCCAGATTTTAGTTTGATGTTGCGAATTCTATTCCTAACCGATGATCGTGAAGATTACTTGGCTGATGGCCTGCTCCATGGCTTGAGGCAGTTGCCTGGGCTGGAAGTTGTTGATTATCCCCGAAAGGAGTGCATGTATGAAGGGGGCCGTAAATGCAAAGTTGCACCAGAGTTTGGTGTGCGCGGTGGTGGCTTCAGCCTATATGGCCTTCTAACGGAACCTGAGGGCGGGATTGATCGTAGTTTTATTTGGCAACGGCTTGCGGCCGGTTGGTTTAACGCTGTGTTGGTTAGTAATGTTTGGCGCCAATGGGGATCTCTCTTGCAATGGCATGAATTGCTTGCAACACAACCATTGCTTTTACTGGATGGTGACGATGATCAGCGCCTTTATCCCCGCAGTGGCACACGCGTACGTCAATTTGGCATTGGAACTGGCTTATCCAATTTATTACAGCAACCAACCACCCATATATTCAAGAGGGAACTTACCAACAGAAGCAGGAAGTGGGGATTACGGCTTAATATTCATCCTTTGGCCTTTTCAATTCCAGAATCTCTAATATTATCACAACTGCCAATTAAAAGTTTGCTTTTTTCTTCCCATATTGTTGATCGGGATTTATCTGCCAAACTTGGGGCTAGTGCAAATTATGTTTTTGTTGATGAACAGTCTTATCGGAGTGATTTAGCTAGCTCCAGATTTGGCATTACTACTCGTCGCGCTGGTTGGGATTGTTTGCGCCATTATGAAATCGCCGCTGCCGGGGCTGTTATTTGTTTTCGTGATCTAGATAAAAAACCAGTTGGTTGTGCTCCCCATGGCTTGATTGATGGTTTGAATTGTATTTCATATGGATCCAGTGATGAATTGCTTGGCCGTATTGAGAGTGTAAGTATTCAACAAGAAAATGAATTGCAGAATTCAGCATTGGCTTGGGCCCATGATAATTCTACTTTAAATCGTGCGCTTGAATTCTTGTTGTTGGCGGGCTTAAATGCTCTTCCTAATTAGTTTGCTTTTCTATCCATGGGTGTAGTAAAATTTAATCACTTATGCTTTTAAGGTGTTTTATAACAGGATATTCGAATCTTTCGGCCGCAGGTTGCTTGGCATTAAGGCCCCAATGGGCGCAAGCGACTGGCGCCCAAGCTTGATTGCTTCCTTAGTGGATGATCCTGCAAGCCAAACCCATCCTGAACTGGCTTGGATCTTGAGGGCAGTTGCCAATGCTGCATCCCTAAGACTGCCAGATGCTCCTTTTTTTAATGTGTTTCCCGGTGAGCATTACCGTTTATTGGCGGGCATGATCCTGGAATTACAACCTGAATTAGTGCTTGAAATCGGCACCTACACGGGCATGTCTGCCCGGGTTATCTGTGATTATAGCCCAGCAAATTGCTCAATTCATACTTTTGACCTATTGGCTTGGGATGGTTTTGAAAGTTACTTAAAACCTGATGATTTTAAGGGCCAACGCCTGCAGCAACATCTGGGTAATCTTGCAAATAGCGAGGTATTTAATCGCTATTTCCCCCTCTTGGATCAGGCGCAACTGATCTTTTGTGATGCCCCAAAAGATGGCATATTTGAACCTGCCTTTCTTAGCCTTTTGGCAGCGGCTAACTTATCTCAACGCCCCCGCTGGTTATTACTTGATGATATTCGTTTACTGCCAATGGTTGAATGTTGGCGATCAATTTCATCACCAAAGCTCGACCTAACATCATTTGGCCACTGGAGCGGCACCGGCTTAGTTGACATAAGCCTAGGTTTGCATTTGCGCTGAGCTTGCTTATGCCAAACCAATTGCGCATCCTCCATGCCCTACCTGTGTGGGCCCCCGCTTGGCAATATGGCGGGCCGGTGCGCAGCGTTGGTCGCCTTTGCGGCGCCCTTGCTGATAGGGGCATCAAGGTGGAAGTGATCACAACCACCGCTG
>Ga0247833_1006786_pt1 | contig 12506 bp, 11 predicted proteins | sample LaCruzMarch2015__7_FD_187117 | JGI IMG/M metagenome (GOLD analysis project Ga0247833, IMG submission 187117) | Freshwater microbial communities from meromictic Lake La Cruz, Castile-La Mancha, Spain - LaCruzMarch2015_8m | ecosystem: Environmental > Aquatic > Freshwater > Lake | place: Spain...
GAATTTGTTTGTGCGATGAAAATAATGAGTTGACGAGGAGGTGCTCTAGGTACGTAAATACCTCAAACGCGCCAAGTTTTGTGTTGTTGTTTTGTCCCTCTGCTTTTCTACTTGTTGTGTGAGAAGACACATTATCCTTATCAGTCATGCTCAAGTACCACTACCACTCGAAGCCAGCAGCTACGTTGCACATGTAAACCACTTCGCTGGGTTGTGTTGGGCTAGGGGTTGGGTGTTAGGTGTTGCAATAGCAGTTGCTAGTAGTACTAGCCTAGAGTACTTGTACTTGTACTAGTAGCAGTCTGAGAACAGAATGGCAATACATATTGGATATTGCCAGCACTCCCCCTCTGCCACTGACAGACTGGCTCTTCCCCTGTTAGATCATCATATTCGCCTTGACAACTTCTCAAAACTGTCTTCATCTTCATCTTCATCTTCACCTTCACATTCCATTTGAAATATAAGTATAAGTAGCAAATTGTAGCAATCGCATGGTATAGGTATATATAGTATATAAGTTCCAACAACAAGATACTCTTCCTGGGCACAAGCACAAATAATCATACTGGTTAGCTGAATTCTGATTAAGTTGTAATTGTAATTGTAATTGCTTGATATTGATACACATCACATCAGACGATATAGGTATGCAACTCCTAGATATTATTACTTTGGTGGCTAAGGTAACATTCATAAGTTATCATTATGGATAGATAAGGCAGAGCAGTAGGCAGTAGGAGTAGGAGATTGTATTGTATTGTATTGTATTGTTATTGTTATTGTTTTTTTGTTTCTCTCATTTATTATTATCATTTATCATGCAGTTACATTATGACTGAGGCAACCAACCTGCTTCATACTCAATACTCATATCAAGTCTAAATCTAATATATAGTCCTCACAAGACCAAAAAATTGATCTCCCAAATTAACTACTAATTAGATGTTTGTACTGGATCTCAGATGCAGTTTGATTTGTTTGTAATTTTTACATTGATCTCCTAAATTGTAAATTGAACTGCTACTGAGATATTTGTACTGGATCCCAGATGTAGTTTAATGCTTCATGTATTATTTAAATTGATCTTGTAAATTATAATTTTACCTGATATTTGTACCAGATCAAAGATGTAGCTAAAACGCCTGCACCAACACCCAGTCCTATGTCGATTCCAATTTCCAAGTGCAATGCTTACGTCTAAATCGACATCTGATCCAACACCCCAGCCCACGTCTACTACTCTGACTTCCAAGCCGTTGTCTCAGCTGACTTCCAAGCCGTCGTCAATTCCAAGTTCTAATCAAGGGAATAACAATGGGGGTAAGACATGTCCATTTTCCCTTGTGCGTGCTGGAACGACTTGTTGTTAATAAAATTCCCCAGGGTTAACCTAGACTTTTTCATTTGTATGTATTTACATACAAAATCGTCCTAATTTCATATTGCCGACTCTTCACGAATTCGTTTCCATTTTCTAATCGCCGGATATCACAGTGTTCCTCTCTCCAAGCCCAACAACATTCGTCTATTCCCCATTTCAAAATTCCTCTTCGTTTTCGAGAGCCAGGCCTCGCGAGCTGGGGCAGTCCCGCCGACGGGAGGCCTCGTTCTTGGAAACGAAGAGGAATTTTGAAATGGGGAATAGACGAATGTTGTGGGGCTTGGAGAGAGGAACATGGCATTACCCGGCCATTTGCAAACGGAATTAATCTCAAGGCGCGACGTCAATATTAAAATGGGTCGATTTGGCTCGCGAGCTGGGGTGGGCAAGCCTCGTTCTCGAAACGAAGAGGAATTTCGCACTGGAGAATAGATGAATGTTGTGAGGCTCCAAGAGAGGAACATGGCCATATACGGTTACTAGCAAATGGAAAGGAACTCGTGAAGAGACGGCAATATTAAAATGGGTCGATTTACAATGGGATTACATTGATTTGTGAAAAGCTAGCTTTTTTTCGCTTTTTTTTCAGGGACAAACCTGGGAAATTTATTAACAACAAGTCGTTCCAGCGCGCACCGCCTCATTTACCCCCATAGTTATTCCCTTGTTCTAATCCAACCATGAAGCCCACATTGAATCCAACAGCAAAGCTCTCCGCCACTCCAACGTCCACACCTACGTTGACACCAACATCAAATTCAAGTGCTAATCCGACAACCAAGCCAACCTCGACTCCATCATCTCAGCCAACTTCCACGCCAACGTTGATTCCAAGGTCTAATCTAACCTCAAAGCCCACATCAAATCCAACAGCAAAGCTCTCCGCCACTCCAACGTCCACACCTAAGTTGACACCATCATCAACCCCAAGTGCTAATCCGACGACCACGCTGACATTGACTTTAAGTTCTATAATCCAACATCCCTCTGTAGACCAAAAAAATGATCTGTCAGAATAAATGCCGCTCAAGAACTTCAGAACTTCTTTGGGTGTGGAATCATCATCTAATAATGATTCATCCCCCCCGCACCGACACCGTCTGCAAACGAGATGCTTCCTCCACTTTCATACAACTAGCATCTAGCATCTCATAGCGGAAACAAAACGACGTAATCTAAACCATGTAAACAGGTCACGTACAAAGACACCACCATTCATTCTTCTCGTCTAAGTAGTTTACCTTTTAGATTTTGATTGCAGGGATGTATCGATGAAACATCGTCGCAATCATTCTCTGAGAGACGTCGTGACTGAATTCTAAATTCTACGATCTGTCAGAAAGACAGGGCAACCTCCAATGATCATTGACATGGCACCACCCGATCGGATCGAATGGGTTCCTACTTCGGACGTCTTGATGTTTAGAACGTCTTCACCGATCACTCTAATCGTGTCTTGCAATGCACTTGTCATTTGCTTCGACGTGACATTACTATTTCTGCCTCGTATGGATACACTAGAGATCGGCGTATCGTCGTTGGAGTCCTTATAGTTACGAATCCGGCGCACGATGCCAGCTGCTGCACGGACTGGGCACATATTGGCGTTGTTTGTCGCTTTGTGATGTACGGTATCACTCTTCTCGTCTTTCTTCTGCATCTCGAACGTGACGGCGATGCAGTCTGAGAGGTGGAGTAAGGCACTATCGTGATGGAGTACTTTGCCGTTCTTGACGAATCTAACGTTCCGAAGTCGTAGTATATCGGTGCGACGCTTCTCCGCTTGTGGGACTTTCAAGTACTCACACGACCTCATAGCAAAGAAGAAGCTGAGTACTGCCAATTGTGATACGGCGATTTGGAGTTCGGTGATTTGTACTTCGGTTAGTTTGGCGATGACACAAGGTGGGATGCAACATTGTTTTTGAACTTTATCTAAGTACAATAAATTGTATCACAAAAAATATTTTTCAATTTAGTTACAATTTATAAGAATACAATATTTTTTAATACAATTAGATACAATTAATATTTACTTTTTGATACAATTAATTGTATCACATAACACATTTACATTTTATTGTTTCACCGCTAATCTATACTGATTTGTCAGATCAGTTATTGTGTATTGATTAATGCATATTATGTATGAACAGAATAAAGATAACATTAAATTTAAATCCGTTGCAATTTTACAAAAGGTTCCTATAATATCTCTAAATGTCCAGCTACTGCATCTACCTCTTGTTGGATTCAAAGCCCGCACTCACATAGTAGATATTTGTGCGTCTCCTTCCTTCTCACTCGTTGTTGTCATCATCATCATCGTCACTGTTGTCGTAGCCATCGGCCATCGGAAACCTGCTGAAACCTGTGGGTGGGCGTCCGAGTTGGATTCTTTGTCAGCATCAGCATCATACTCCTCGTTCCCGTCTACGTTGTCAGATTCCTCCTCGATGGACTCATCGTCATCACTGGTGCTACGTCAGGTGCGACGTCCTCCTCCACCACCACCTCCTTATTCTGCTTCCGCTGCCGACAATGCAACAACAAAATCAACATATCCACTGTAAATAAAAGGAGCGCGATGAGATATTTGTATTATCAAATAATGAACTTAATATAAACACATGACATACCTCTCCCACTCGATAAAATGATTCATTCCGCGGTGTCAAAAACATCAGAACCAACGGTAACGCCACCTAACCAGACCACCATTAAGCATTCGAATCCGTAGGAAGCAGCGGAGCCATGATACAGGGGCGCTTATGATGCTGCTGCCATTGTCATCACCCTTCACTGCCCGCGGCGGCGGCCGACCGCTTCCCAGTCACAGAGCTGCTATCCCTCTCGACCACGGTTTTTTTAATTTGTTGAATGGATTCAAACGTTCCAAACGTGTGTGAAATCGCCTCATTTTCTGAAATCGCCCCATTGTTCTTTATATGTCTAATAGTAATATGCTAGGCCGGATCACACCAGATACAAGTATTGGAGAAGCTATTAGGTGGTCAAAATAGCGTGTTGGGAAGTATGTGAATACTTCATGGGCAATAGAAATACAATCAAAATAGATAGTCCCAATGAATTCTATGTAAAATTTGGCTCTTGAATGATATATCAAACACTATTTCTTTCATATGTCTTCCTCGCCAATTTTGTCATTGAACTTGCACCTTCAGTGGGCATGATCGCAGATAGGGGCTCCGCCAAGTAATTTTAGGCGAGTTGATGGCGTGAATACCAATATCTCATCAATATCATGAATTAGAGAAAGTTATGGTATACCCAATGCTCACCAGATCATGGGCTTTGATATGATGTACTGATATCGAATTTTTATTTTTTCGCTCCCATTGCCATTGATGAACTTGTGTGGTCGAGAGGGATAGCTGCCCACGACCACTGCGCTGCCACAATAAGAGTCCGCTAGTCCCATGCTGCTACACGTCATTATGCGGCCGCTCCGAAAGCGGTTCAACGATGAGAGGACGAGTTGTTGTTATCTAGTTGTGTGTCGTGAAAAAAACAACGAACATTTGTGGCCACGCAGTTGTTTGGCCTCTGTGGGGGTAGTCGTTGTCGAAACATTCAATTTTTGGTTAGAAACCAACGGAAATCTGTTCAAATATTTAGTTTTCTGTTTTTCTTGCAATTTTTCAAATTTAGGGAGTATACTAGTTCCCACTTGTAGAAATATTAATATTTTGTTGTCTTTTCTGGTTACAATTTACTGACAGCCCACCTCATCTCATAATTTCTCTCGCAAATGCAAATTTGTATCTAGTACAATTGTAACAGAAAAATTGCATATGAAATTATCTACATAAAAGTTAATTTTTGTCAGTGCTGTTTTTTTAACAGGTAGTTTCACTGTCTTTAGTTTTTTAACTTATCTTTTCACATATTTATTTTTATTTTTAACGTTTATTACTGTTTAGTTACTGTATTTTAGTTTTTGTGATCTATTTTATTACACTGCAGCAGTAGGTGAAGGTTACTCAATGGCGATGGTGGTGATGAAGATGACATCAATGACTATGCACAATGACAATGACAATGACAATGATGACAATGAATTGTCAAATTACATATGTAGATTTATTATTTTACTCATAACTCGGAATTAAATACTGCTTGTAGGTTTAGACTTGTTAGATATAAACAAACATTAATTACAATAAAACGGTACTGTATAAAACGTTTAAGACATTAGTTACATTAAAACGGTACTGTAGAACACGTTTAATTTGCCAGAAGGATTTGTTGATCTTGTGAGGATATTGAGTTTTGGGGAGTAATAAGGATGCAACCTCAAAACCTGATATGCTTGGTGTCACACTCCAAGTCAAAGTCACTGTGGCAGCAGTAAGAGAGTACTTGCAGCATGCTGTAGGTTATGATTGAGGCACCCCAACCACCTCATACTCATATGGTAGCAGGTCAAATTCATACATATATAATGCGTTCAGCATCTTCCACTGTGGCTGGTGGTCATGAGGACACAACCTCAACCTGATATGAATCACTGTGGCAGCAATAGGAGTAGGAGAGTCTCTCTCACTTGTAGCATGCTGTAGGTTATGATTGAGGCTCCCCACCCACTTCATACTCATATCAGGTCAATGTCATACATATATCATGCGTTTCAGCATCTTCCACTGTGGCTGGTGGTCATGTGGACACAACCTCAACCTGATATGTGCTTGGTGTCACGTAGCAGCAGAGGAGATTCACTTGGTCTCTCACTTGCAGCATGCTGTAAGTTATGATTGAGGCTCCCCACCCACTTCATACTCATATCAGGTTAAAGTCATACATATATAATGCGCTTCAGCATCTTCCACTGTGGCTGGTGGGCATGAGGACACAACCTCAACCTGATATGTGCATGGTCTCACATCACAGTGGCAGCAGTAGGAGATTCACTTGGTCTCTCACTTGCAGCATGCTGTAGGTTATGATTGAGGCACCCCACCCACTTCATACTCATATCAGGTCAACTTCATACATATATAATGCGCTTCAGCATCTTCCACTGTGGCTAATGGTCATGAGGACACAACCTCAACCTGATATGTGCTTGGTGTCACGTAGCAGCAGAGGAGATTCACTTGGTCTCTCACTTGCAGCATGCTGTAGGTTATGATTGAGGCTCCCCATCCACTTCATACTCTTAACAGGTGAAAGTCATACATATATAATGCGCTTCAGCATCTTCCACTGTGGCTGGTGGGCATGAGGACACAACCTCAACCTGATATGTGCTTGGTCTCACATCACAGTTGCAGCAGTAGGAGATTCACTTGGTCTCTCACTTGCAGCATGCTGTAGGTTATGATTGAGGCTCCCCACCCACTTCATACTCTTAACAGGTGAAAGTCATACATATATAATGCGCTTCAGCATCTTCCACTGTGGCTGGTGGGCATGAGGACACAACCTCAACCTGATATGTGCTTGGTCTCACATCACAGTGGCAGCAGTAGGAGATTCACTTGGTCTCTCACTTGCAGCATGCTGTAGGTTATGATTGAGGCACCCCACCCACTTCATACTCGTAACAGGTCAAAGTCATACATATATAATGCGTTTCAGCATCTTCCACTGTGGCTAAGGGTCATAAGGATGCAACCCTGACCTGATATGAATCACAGTGGCAGCAATAGGAGATAGGAGAGTCTCTCTCACTTGTAGCATGCTGTAGGTTATGATTGAGGCACCCCACCCACTTCATACTCATATCAGGTCAACTTCATACATAAAATGCGTTTCAGCATCTTCCACTGTGGCTGGCGGGCATGAGGACACAACCTCAACCTGATATGTGCTTGGTGTCACGTGGCAGCAGTAGGAGATTCACTTGGTCTCTCACTTGCAGCATGCTGTAGGTTATGATTGAGGCTTGAGGCTCCCCACCCACTTCATACTCATATCAGGTCTACTTCATACATATATAATGCGTTTCAGCATCTTCCACTGTGGCTGGTGGTCATGAGGACACAACCTCAACCTGATATGTGCTTGGTCTCACATCAGAGTGGCAGCTGTAGGAGATTCACTTGTCACTTGGTCTCTCACTTGTAGCACGATTTAGTTATGAGTCACCCCACCCACTTCATACTCACAGCAGGTCAAAGTCATACATATATAATGCGTTTCAGCGTCTTCCACTGTGGCTGGTGGTCATGAGGACACAACCTCAACCTGATATGTGCTTGGTCTCACATCACAGTGGCAGCAGTAGGAGATTCACTTGGTATCTCACATGTAGAGTAGCATGCTGTAGGTTATGAGGCACCCCACCCTCTTCATACTCACAGCAGGTCTACTTCATACATATATAATGCGTTTCAGCATCTTCCACTGCGGTTAGTAGTCATAAGGATTCAACTTAACACTGACATCTTCTTGGAGATGGAGAGGTAGAATCAGCAGTCAGCAGTTGGTGATCGTGATTCTTTTGGTTTTTGACATAGGTCTCACATGGTACACTGTTATTGAGACCCCCTACTCATAGCAGGTCTACTTCATTCATGTACATAGTGTTTCAGCACCTTCTACAGCGGTCAATGGCAATGGTTGTCAAGAGGCAACCCCACACTGATATCTGCTATAAGACCATGAGTACAACCACAGCCATGAAGAAGATATATTGCTGAGGGAGGTTGAGCTTAAAAAGGGGGGTTTACAATAAATATATATTTTCTATTCCACACATAAGTTTAGGCGACAGACAGAGTGGCTCCACTTCCTTTCTGAAGAAGTAGGGGGTATTTTCTTCGACTTGTTGCACCCAATGTCGCGATTCTGGTGTAGTGTCTCTCACTCTTGAGCATGCCTCATCAATCACAGCCATCCTGGCGTAAGTAGAAGGAGCTGTTGTAATGTGTTCCTCCATTATGCAGTCCTGTTTGCCAAAGAGCCAGCGCGAATCTTGGCTGAGTCCCGTCTTCCACAATGCCTTGTTGGGCCTCTCCAGCAGCACATCAGCACAATTGAAACACAAAGCATTGCCAGGAAAGCTAAACTCGGTCCGACCTTCGGAGGGTCGGACCTTCCGGAGGTCCATTTCTTAGGGTTAACCCTATCGTAACTCCTCGCGTCAACTTGGCCAAAATTGACGAGTTGCCACATCTGTTGGTGCACATGCCTCAAGGTGCACGATGCCTTGATCGAGGTGCACGATACCTCCGCAAGGACCTCGAGGTGCACAATGCTCATCTATCTCGTTAATCCAAAATATACAATATATTCCAGAGTCGACTGTATATGTTGTCGTATATAACGTGCTCTGGGATTGAGTGTATTATTGGACAGTGATTACGATCCATTCCTTATTCGACCGAACGCGTCCAACGCTTTTAACTGAATTAAGGGATAGATTGTAATCGCAACTGACAACTCCCATGTACTCAACTGACTGTAGTAGCAGCATCATCATCATCATTGTCATCAGCATTAACTCATCGTCATCGTTGTTCTACAACCATCATCATCATCATCATCATCATCATCATTGATTTAGCAGATTGAACAATTTGTCGATATTGTGCTAGTAGTAATAATGAGGAGGATAAAATAATGGAGGGACCCAACAATGACGAGGAGGAGGAGGGACCGATTGTCAAGGGATCATCGCGTGGTGGTTCTGCTGCAGTCGATGATGCGGTGGTTGGTGGAGGTTGGTTTGAAGCCACAATGAGCGCAGGCAACACCACAATGTGCACATTGCCAACCTCACCTCATCTTTCAAGGCAGGATGGAGAAGCTGTCAATACATCCACGACACGTTTCAGCCCTGCTACTGCTACTGCTTCTGTAGCTGCATCAACAACAATTACACAGCCATCAACTCCCAGTCAAAGTGCTGACACACAACCTACAGCTGCATCACCAACTGATGCCTCTCGTCGCAGCAGTCCCCGGAGAGACCCAAGTGCATCTGTGTTAGAGATTAGAACAAGAGTCAATCTCCGTACTCTTGCTGATGTTGAGTCTGGGTGCAAACAGGATACTAGTGGGCTACCGAAGGGCCCATGGAAAACCTTTCAGGATGCTCTTGCAGATATTGCACAACATGCACGTAACCTCTCCACTGACGGAGGTGGTTGGAGTGTAAAAATGCAGGGGATAAAACAAGGTAACAGTAAGGGTGGAATAAAGAAAGATATACGCTGTTCTAAGTACCTCAAGGTAGCTGAAGGTGGTCAAGGTTTAAGGAAAAGTGTAGGTAGAGGATGCGAGTGCAAGTGGAAAGTCACTCTAGAGGAGTGTATTGACAAGAATAACAATGGTGATTTATGTTGGTCATACCGATCTGCCAATTTGACCCACACTGATCATGACCTAGCGCAGAGGACGACAGAGCTCATGGCAGAAGGTGACAAGTTTATTCCTGCTGACCTTGAGACATTGGCAGAAGCAATGCATCTTGCCAATATGAGTGCAAGTGATATTCACCATACCCTCCGACGTAATGCAGAAGAACAGAAAATTCCGATCACATTTGATTACAAATATATCGCAAACAGATTCAAGCCTACAACAGTTGAAAAGACCATGGATGCGTCCAACTTTTACAATTGTCTTGAAGAGAGGAAGAAACAAGGGCTTGCAGGTAGCATCCGTCTTGACTCAGCAGGTCGACTTGAATCTGCATTTTGGCAAGTGAAGGGTAGTGAAGACCACTACGCACGGGCATTGGAATGTAATGTGTTATTGTTTGACACTACTTTCAATACTAACAAGTATGGAATGAAACTTGGATGCTTAACTACTATAAGTGAGACAGGGAAGACAATCATCCTTGCATGCTCGCTTGTCCAGAGTGAAAGCATAGCATCATTCTTGTGGGTCTTTCAAATGTTTTTGGAATGCTTTAAAGTCCGTCCTGCTGTCATCTTTACAGATGGCGATCCTGGCATGCACAATGCGATCAAAAAAGTGTTGCCCGAGACAGTGCATCTACTATGCACTTATCACTTGAGCCTTAACCTTCACACTCACTTTTGTTCACTGTTTCCCCCTCTAAAGAAAGGTGAGACGGGTGGAGGAGGATGGAAGAAGTTCAAATCTAAGTGGTGGAAAATTGCATTGATTCATGAGAGATCATCGTGCAGTAATTTCGAAGCTGAGTGGGCTGAACTATTACAGATGTTACCAGCTGAACCTGAAAATGAAAAAGCAGCAAAGAGGTATCGAGATGCTCTCACCTGGCTAGAGGGATTGAAGAAGAAATCACCTCAATGGGCAGCCCGTTACACGTGGGCTTTTGCCACCTATTGTGCTCACAGTACACAGAGAGCTGAGGTTATTCATAGCTTCCTCAAGCAATATTTGTCATCAAACTTTTTGCTTGTGACGCTTCTCAAATCAATCGACAAATATGCCGAAGACAGCAAATTCAGATCTGAGCTTCAAACTCTGCGACGGACTCTAGTTCATGCAAGCCAAGCTTTTGCCGAGAGCCCTATTGTGAATTGGGCAAGGAGACACCTCCAGCCTTATGCAGTGGACATCTTGATTGGTCAAGTGCAAATGATGCAGATGTACACTGCACAGGCCCATCCTACCAATACTGCAATGTATATTGTGTCACGATTGACACTGCCTGATCAAGCTCCTCCAACTGAATTGACATTTACCACAGACGAAGCATCTGCTTTTGAGTTGGGAGTTGGCGAACATGTTCACACTCACCCAACTACTCACAACACTACGCGTAGTGACTGTTCATGTCAGTTTCCCACAAATGCAAAGCTTCCTTGTGTTCATACGATGGTTGTGTGGTATCAATTAGGTATAACTAATTATGACTTGGTGAAGGAAGTCTTTGGTGATCATTGGTTGTTACATGATAAAGATGAGATGCAACAGAGGGTGGATAAGTTGCGTCAATACCCTTCTGTGCGGCAATCAGTCCCTGACAATGACAATGGCAGTGACACTGATTGGAATGATATGACTCAGTATGATCGTCATAAGGTACTAGCAGACGAATATCGCAACATAATCCATGCTGTAAGTCATGACCCACAGCTGGCACATGCATTGTATTCTCATAATGCAACACTGCGTGAAATGGTCTTAGATCGCTCAATTATAAGTGGTCGTGATAGTGGTGGCAAAGGAGGGGGTGGAAGAGGTTATAATGGAAAAGGCCAGGATGGTTGTGGTGGTCGTGGTCGCGGAGGTGGTGGTCGCCGCCACAGTCGCGGTGGCAGAGGTCAGGGACAGGTTGGTGAGAGTGTCGGTGGGAGTGGTGAAAAAATTGGTGGTGATGGTAGCCTCAGTGAAGTAGCAGGGACTGCCCTACCTGGAAAGGACCCAAACTGGGAGGGGATGACAATTGTCCAGCTTCAGCCAATCTGCAGTCAACATCAATTGGGCGTAACAGGGAGTAAGCACGATCTGATTGCAAGATTAATTAAGGCTGGGGTACAATTTCCAAATGTGGCTAATGCCACAGGCCCACCTGTGATTCTGAATCCACTCTGCAAGAAAACAAAGGGTCGTCCACAGAGCAAAAGGCTTGAGTCCACAGGGAAAGAATGGGGTGTGGTAAGGACTAGTGGCAGGAAAAGAAAGTCGAGGACATGGAATTGAAATAATGATGGGGTGTGATAATGATGACAAATCTAAATGGAGGAGATGTGGGTACATTATATAAATGCAAAGTTTCTTAATTAGTTTACCTCCACAATGTCTCATTTGTCGTAGCCTGCAATAATTGTACCTCCTTCACCAACGCTACTAAAGGTTTCATCCCACGTTTCACTCGTACTTTACTCGCAATCTTCGTCTTCGCCCGTGCTCTGATAGTATCCAATGCCGCTGCTGCAGCCGGCGTCGTTGTCGGACTCTTGATACTGCTAGTTCTGCTATTCTCACGCTGCAGCATCACCTCCCCAATCCCCGCCGCCTCTCCTTCGTTTGCCTCCTCCGCGATTGGTAACAACGACGAGGATGAATCCTCCAAACCGACATCTCCTTCTTCCTCCTCGGCCGCAGCTGTTGCCGTTTTCTCCTCCTTCTGCCATTGGACCGCCGCTGCCGTTTTCTTCTTCGTCGACGACGTGGCCGTCGTAGTTGCCGCCGATGCCGGAGACGAGGGCTC
>Ga0247833_1006787_pt1 | contig 12506 bp, 10 predicted proteins | sample LaCruzMarch2015__7_FD_187117 | JGI IMG/M metagenome (GOLD analysis project Ga0247833, IMG submission 187117) | Freshwater microbial communities from meromictic Lake La Cruz, Castile-La Mancha, Spain - LaCruzMarch2015_8m | ecosystem: Environmental > Aquatic > Freshwater > Lake | place: Spain...
CGCCTATCTCGTGCGGGAGTATCTGCGGCGTGGCCATGATGTGTCGGTCGTGACGACGATCCACCGCCTTCCAGCCCCCTTCTCGTGGTCGGGCGGCCGGCTGAGCATCGACGCCTTTCCAACCCGTCGGGCCTACCTGTTTTGTCTCGATGCGTTTCGGGCCGAACGCCGTCAGATGATCGCGGCCCTTCGCCGCCGTCAGCCGGACGTCGTGCATGCGCAGTGGACCTACGAGTTTGCCCATGCCGCACTCGGCAGTGGCCTTCCTGCTCTGACGACCGCCAGAGACTCGCCCCGCCAGATCCTCCGGTATGCGCCGTCGGCATACAACCTCTACAAGAAATGCTACGCCGACTGGCTGATTCCCCAGATCGCCCACCTCTCGGCGGTGTCGCCCTACATGCGGCATGAGTTGCGTGATGCCTACGTGTTAAAGTCAGACCCGGTCGTCATTCCCAACGGGATCCGGCCGGAAATCTTCGCCACCACTGAACGCCAGCATCGGTCTCGCCCGTTCACCTTCACAAGCGTGGCCGGCTGGGATCCCCGCAAGAATCCCAAGCCGCTACTGACAGCGTTCGCGTTCCTTGTCCGCATGTATCCCGACTGCCGACTCAACCTGATCGGGAGGGGATTCGAGCCGGGTGGACCGGCAGCCAGCTGGGCGGCCGACCGTGGGCTCACGGCCGGCGTGGTGTTCATGGGCCACCGCACACACGCGGAGGTTTTACAGCACCTCCGGGAGCATTCAGACGCATTCGTCCACCCGACGCGGGAGGAATCGTTCGGGTCGGCGATCCTGGAGGCGATGTCGCAGCGTCTGCCGGTGATCGCGGGTCATGATTCCGGTGCGGTCCCTTGGATTCTCGACGGTGGCCGCGTGGGCATACTCGTCGACGTCACCGCGGCCGAGTCGTTGAGAGGCGGCATGGAACAGCTGCTGACCGACGCAGCGCTGAGGGCTCGACTCGCCCGCGACGGATACGAGCGGGCACTGTCGCACTTCACGCTTGCAGCCGTCGCGGACCGCTATCTATCGGTGCTCCAGGACATCCATGTGGAAAAACACCCCCGCCTCCCCGAAACGCTTCCATGCCACGCCTGAGGCAGCTCTTGTCGCCTGACTTCAAACGCTTCCTGCTCACGGCGGCTTATGCGCCGCGGTGGCCGCGGGATGCGGTTGCGTCGCTGCTGTGGGGGCTTCCCTGGCATCCCACGTGGCGGTTCTACGGGCTGCCGCGGATCCAGACCCGGACACGAGGCTCGATCCGAATCGGCACGCACTTCACCGCCAACAGCCACTGGCGGCACAACACGATCGGAATTTTCCAGCCAGTCACGCTCAAGACGGTCACCTACGAAGCCACGATCACAATCGGCAGGAATGTCGGCATCGCCGGGGCCACGATTTCCGCCGCGGAGCGGATCGTGATCGACGACGACGTGCTCATCGGCTCCGGCTGCCTCATCGCCGACAGCGACTTCCATCCCATTGCCTATGAAGACCGGGACTGCCCGGAAAAGACCGTCAGCAAGCCGGTTCACATCTGCGAGGGCGCCTTCATCGGGGCCCGTTCGATCGTTCTAAAGGGAGTCACCATCGGCCGCGGCTCAGTCATCGGCGCCGGCAGTGTCGTGACTCGTGACATTCCGCCGGGGGTGGTGGCGGCGGGCAATCCGGCCCGCGTGGTCCGGCACCTATGACCGACCCCCTCCCGGTCACCGTCGTGATCCCAACGCTCAACGAAGAACGCATGCTTGGGCAATGCCTGTCGCGGCTGTCGCGGTTCGCCCACGTCGTCGTGGTCGACTCCGGTTCGACGGATCGGACGGTTGCAATCGCCAAAGAACATGCCGCCGAAGTGCTCACGTTCACGTGGAACGGCAGGTTCCCCAAGAAGCGCAACTGGACCCTGGCGCACCATGGCTTCCGCACGCCGTGGGTCTTGTTTCTGGACGCCGACGAGATGGTGTCGGATGCCTTCTGTGACGAGCTTGGCCGGATCCTGCCAACGACGACCCATGATGGATTCTGGATCAGCTACACGAACTGGTTTCTGGGCCGCCAACTCCGGCACGGCGAGGCCAACCGCAAACTGGCCATCTTTAGGGTGGACGCGGGCGAATACGAGCGGATCGACGACACCCGCTGGAGCAGTCTCGACATGGAGGTGCACGAACACCCCGTGCTCGCGGGAACGACGGGCTGCCTGAGTTCGGTGCTCGAACACAAGGATGACCGCGGCTACGCGCACTGGCTGGCAAAACACAATGAGTATTCCAGCTGGGAGGCGCGGCGGCTGAACTCCCTGCTGTCTGCGGACGCCGGTCAAGGGCCTGCGACACTCACCTGGCGGCAACGTGTCAAGTATCGCGCCGTCGGTTGGTTCTGGTTTCCCGCGGTCTATTTCCTGTCGACCTACCTCTGGCGGGGTGGGTTTCTCGATGGATACCCGGGATTTGTCCATGCCGTGTCGAAGGCGATTTACTTCTGGCAGATCGGCGTGAAGGTCCGCGAGCTGAAGGGCCGGGGTCGGTAGGTGACACAGCCCATGCCGGCTCCCGCCCCGACCCTGCTGATCATCACGCAGGTCTACGTGCCCGACCCCGCGGCGGTCGGGCAGCAGATCTCAGACGTCGCCCGGGAGATGGTGTGCCGAGGCTGGCGAGTGGTGGTCTACACATCGGCACGGGGATATGACGATCCCAGTCAGCGGTATCCGTCCCGTGAGGTCCTCGACGGGGTCGAGGTCCGCAGGCTGCCGCTTTCGAGCTTCGGGAAGCGTTCGATCCCGATTCGCCTGCTCGCGCAGGCCTGCTTCATGATCCAGGCGATGGCCAGGGGCATCTTCACTCGTGGGCTCGGGCTGATCCTAGTCAGCACCAGCCCGCCCTTCGCCGGCTTTGGCGGGGCGGTGCTGTCGTTGCTCCGTCGCACACCCCTGGTCTGGTGGGTCATGGACCTCAATCCCGACCAGCTGGTGGCGTCTGGAAAACTGTCGTCACGGTCTACGGTGACGAAACTCTTCGACTGGATGAACCGCATCACGATGCGACGATCGCGGGCGATCGTTGTCTTGGATCGCTTCATGCGGGATCGCGTGCTCGCGAAACTCAGCGTGCCCGACAAAATCCACGTGCTGCCGCCATGGCCGCATGACGACCTTCTGCAGACGGGCCCGAGTCGGCCAAACTCGTTTCGTGACGAACACGGCCTTGGTGACGCCTTTGTCGTGATGTATTCCGGCAACCACGCCATCCAAAATCCGCTGGACACGCTGCTCGACGCTGCCCGCTTGGCCGAGGATCGGGATGACTTCGTGTTCGTGTTCATCGGCGGCGGGGTCGGCAAACAGCAGGTGGATCGCCGGATCGCCGAGGGGGCGAAGAACCTCCGCTCCCTGCCGTTTCAGCCGCTCGCCCGGATCGGCCGGAGCCTGTCAGCGGCCGACGTGCATGTCGTGAGCCTCGCCGACGAGGTGGTGGGCATCATCCATCCCTGCAAGATCTACGGGGCGCTGGCGGTCGGTCGTCCGGTGCTGTTTTTCGGTCCCGCAGAGTCATATGTCGGCGATATTTTCAAAGGGGTCGATATCGGTCGGATCGTCGGGCATGGTGACGTTTCCACGGCTTTTGCGGTTCTCCACGAGTTCCGTGAACGTGGCGACGAAGGCCTCGAGCAGATGGGCCGCCGGGCGAGCCGGCTGGCTTCGGAGTCGTTTTCGAGAGTCGGGCTTCTCGCCCGATTCTGTGACATCCTCACGGATGCTGTCCGGTCAACGCGATGAGAGCGCTGTCGCTGTTCCGCGCCCCGCGTCGCTACCGCAGCGGTGACGACGCATTCTCGCAGGCATTTGCCCAGGCGATGACACGCCACTTCTCACCCGTCATCCTGTCGGACAACTGCCCGGAATGGCATGACGACCTCCTCGAATCGTTTCCTGTATCGCTCATTCCGTTTCGCCACGGGATCTACAGCCGTACGGTGCGTGCGATGAATATCCGCGCAGCGATTCGACGGCTGGCTCCGGGCGGTGTGGTCTGCGTCCGCGACGAAATGTCGCGCGGAGACGCGGCCGCGGTCTTCGAACACGAGATCTCGAAGCGGAATGCCTACGTCTACAACATGTTCGACAACTGGTTCGCCGACCCGACGTTGGCTCCGCGGGCAAAGTCGCGGTGTGAACTGGCCGATGCCGTTGTCGTACCCACCGAGAGGCTCAAGGCGGCCTGCCAGCAGTTCCACCCGGGCAAGAGCGTGTTTCGCATCGAGGAACCTGTCGACTGCAGCCGATTCGCAGAAACGGCGGGCGTGAAGGCGGATCGGCCGACACTGGTGTGGGCAGGCAGTCCGTTCAGCCAATCGGAACTGGTGCCCATGCGGGAGATTCTGGCGGCCGTGCATCGGGTGGTGCCATTCGATCTCGTCATTCTGTCGGGCTACCGCAAGCCGGACCTGTCGCTGCCGATACCCTGGAAATGGTTCCCTTATTCCCCCGCCAATGAGCAGCAGGTCATCCCCATGGCCTGGGCGGGCTTCTGTTGGCTGGGCGATGACGCCTATGCCGCCGCGAAAGGCTGCTACAAAACCAAAACCTACATGGCAGCCGCTACCGCGCCCGTGGTCACGGATCTCGGCCACGCCCGGCAGGTCTTGAATGCCGCGGGGGCGGGATTCCTCATTCCAGACAACAACGCCCAGCAGTGGATCGACGCGCTCGTGCACCTGCTCTCGTCGCGGGAGGCAGCCGTTCTGGAAGGCGGCAAGGCCCGGGCTTTCGCCCGCGATGCCTTCGCCTACGATCGGATCGCCGCGGAATGGGCACACGCTATCCACGAAGTCTGCTAGCACAAGAGAATGATCTATCGACCTGAAATAGACGGACTGCGGGCCATCGCGGTGGCGGCGGTGATCCTCTTTCACGCCGGCTTCACGCTGTTCGGCGGCGGCTTCGTCGGCGTGGACGTGTTTTTCGTCATCAGCGGATTTTTGATCACTTCGATCATCGTCGAAGATCTGAAGGCGGGCCGGTTCTCGCTGCTGCGGTTCTACGAACGCCGCGCGCGACGGATCCTCCCCGCCCTCTTCCTCGTCATGGCGGTGAGCGTGCCGTTTGCGTATCGGCTGCTGAGCCCGGACGATCTCAAAGACTTTGCCCAGAGCCTGGCCGCGATCTCGCTGTTTGCCTCGAATATCCTCTTCTGGGGCGAGAGCGGGTATTTCGACACGCAGGCCGAGCTCAAGCCGCTGCTCCACACCTGGAGCCTTGCAGTGGAGGAGCAGTTTTACGTCGTCTTTCCGCTTTTGCTGATCGCCGCATGGCGGCTGGGGCGGACAGTCCTCGTGTCAGTGCTGGGCCTGCTCGCACTGGTCAGCCTCGCGATTTCGATCGGCGAGGTCCGCGACTATCCATCGGCGGCATTCTATCTTCTGCCGTCCAGGGCCTGGCAGCTGTTGGTGGGTGGGCTGGCGTCGTTTCTCGTGGATCGCTGGCAGACTGCGGCGGGCCGTCAGCCGTTCGCTCGCCATGCCAGCGAGGCTGCCGGCTGGCTCGGCATGGCGATGATTCTGTTCGCCTTGTTCCGGTTCAGCGACCAGACGCCCTTTCCTGGGCTCAACGCCAGCCTGCCCACGCTGGGCACGGCGCTCGTCCTGCTGGCCGCGTCGCAGCACACACATGTTGGCCGGCTGCTGGCCTGGAAGCCGCTCGTGGGGCTGGGTCTCATCAGCTACAGCGCGTATCTCTGGCATCAGCCGCTGTTCGCTTTCACCAAGCATGCGTTGTTCGCAGACCTTCCCGCCGACCTCGCGGTCGTGCTGTGTGCTGCAACCCTTGTGCTCGCATGTCTCAGTTGGAGGTATGTAGAGCAGCCCTTCCGCGACCGGAGCCTCTGTGGCCGCAGGGCGGTATTTGCACTTTCGGCTGCCGGCATGGTGGCCTTCGTGGGGCTTGGGCTTGTCGGGCATCGCCTGAGCGACCGCATCACGCAGGTGCGTCTGCGGAGCGTGGATCCCGCCAGACGCTCGCAGTTTCTCACCAGGGAAACACTCGTTGCCGATCGCAATGCCTTCGTGGCGCGGTTCTTGCCGGACGCCGCGAATGACTTCTCCACCGAACCGGCGACCCGGAAGATTTTGATCCTCGGGGATTCGGTGTCGGAGGATCTCTACAGCGCGCTCATGGTGAATCGTGAACTGTTCCCCGGCATCGAGTTTCGGCGGCTGATGCTCGACGAGCCCTGCATGAAGGCGGCGGCAGACCTCGTGGCTACGGGCGGGTTGCCTGAGTCTCTCGATGAGACGACCTGCCGGGCGGCGCTGGAGCGTTTGCGGGACAGACCGCTCCTCAAGGCCGCCGACGTGATCGTGCTCTGCTCCAACTGGCCACGTTACATCACGCATTCCACGCACGAAGGCGGGATGGAGCTGGCCGAGGCGCTGGCCCTGCAAGGACGTGAGGTGCGGATCGTCGGACTCATGTCGATGCAGGAGGCCTCCTCGACGGCCTTCCTCGCGATCAGGAACGGGCTCTCGATCGATCAGGCAAACGGCGCGGCCTACCACACGGTGCAGCGAAGCAAGCTCGACCGACCGAATGCCGATGCCCGCGAACTCACCGCCCGCTTCGACACCATCCGCTACCTCGACAAGTATGCCGTGTTCTGTGACGATGTCGCCAAGAGCCTGCTGTTGTACGACGCTATGGGCCGGATGCTTTTCGCCGACAACTTTCATCTCACGAGCGTCGGCGGGGTGTATTTCGGACGGCAGATAGCCGCACGCCGATGGTTCGAGCCGTTCTCACCAGACGCCGACACGCTTCCGATCACTGGGCAAAGCCATGCTCCACGAACCCCGGATTGATTTCTACCGCCGCACGATCGACAGATGGATCCCGGATCGGGATGCGACCGTGCTCGTCGTGGGTGGTGGCGAGAACGACCGCGACGTCTTCGAGTCATTGGGCTTTCGCAACGTGACGATCACGAACGTCGCCACGGCGCTTGAGCGAGCGGATTGCGGCAGGTTCCGCACCCGCGTGATTGACGCGGAGCGGATTGATCTGCCGGATGAATCCTACGACTACACGGTGGTGCACGCGGTGCTCCATCATTGCGCCAGTCCGCACGCGGGCCTGCTAGAACTCTACCGCGTGGCCCGCAAGGCCGCGATCTTCTTTGAAGCGAGAGATTCCTTCACGGTTCGGCTCCTCGGAAGGCTGGGGCTGTCGCAGGTGTATGAATACGGCGCAGTGATCTCAAACCGCTGCGAAGCGGGCGGCGTTCGCGACACTGAAATCCCAAACTACGTCTTTCGCTGGACGGAGCGCGAGGTCGAGAAGACGATCTCCTCCTATGCACCGCATGCGACCCATGTCTACGCCTACCAGAAGGGCAACACGGTCGACTGCCAGCGAGGCTGGACGGCCAAGGGAATTCTCGTGCAACTCCTGGTGCCGGTGTACCGGGTGTTTGTCTGGATTTTTCCCGGACAGCAAAACCTGTTCGCCGCACGCATCACCAAGCCGACCATTCCCCGCGACCTGCATCCCTGGCTGAGGCAGCAGGACGGCAGGGTCGTGTTCAACCGCGAGTGGGCGGCCGGCACGCAGCCTGCGCAGTCCGCACAGGCCGTGCAGGACGGGTCGCAGTGAAGGTGATGCTGGCGGTGCGAATGGCCCTGCGGCAGCGTCCGCTGGCATGCCTGTTGCTGGGCTATTTTGTGCTCTGCGGAGTGCTGCTTCCCTGGTTTCTGCATCGGGTGGGGCCCGACGCCGCGTCCTACATCACGATCGCGCGGAAATACCGGCTTGGCACTCTCGGCGATGCGATCAACGGCTACTGGAGCCCGCTGCTGTCGTGGCTCTTGGCACCCTGTTTATTGCTCGGGGCGCCGTCGGAGGTCACCGCCAGGTTTCTGCAGGTGGCCATCGGCGGGGGATCACTGGCAGCCGTGTGGTGGCTGGGAACGCGGCTCCAACTTTCCGCGTCGCAGCGTCTGCTGACCACATCCAGCCTTATCCCGGCGGTAGCCACGTATGCGCTGACCGACACCACCCCGGACCTGCTCGTGGCCGGCCTGCTCGCTCTCTATGTCGGCGTCGTGGTCGGAGCGGAGTATCCGACCTCACCCCGGCAGTCGGCTGCCTGCGGCCTGCTCGGTGGGCTTGCATACCTCGCAAAGGCGTATGCCTTCCCATTCTTTCTCACGCATTTTGTCGCGGTGTCGGGCTACCTGATGCTCCGCCGTCTCTCCGATCCCCCGGCGCTTCGGCGTGTGGCGGTGGGTGCCGCAGCAGGCCTGCTCGTTTTTGCCTTGGTCGCGGGCAGCTGGGCGGGCGTCATCAGTCGGAAATACTCCCGGCTCACGATCGGTACGACGGGTTCTTTGAATCTCCGCCTCGGCGGCGGCGTCAATCCGACAGAGACCTCCGGCCTTTTTCCGCTGCCGAATGAGACCGCGATCAGTGCCTGGGAAGATCCATCGAACCTGCGCAGGCCGTCCTCCAGGCCCGTCGCCGAGGCCGCTCCCAACGCGGGTGCGTGGACCCGCATGATCCTTTCCCGCGCAGTCCGGGCTCCCTTGCGCAATAGCATGTTGTTCCTGTCAACCCTCTCGCGACTCTCCCCGGCATGGCCCCTGATCCTGCTGGGATTACTGCTGTCGTGCCGCGTGGCACGTGGCAGTGCGCATGAGCGCTGCATGATCCTGCTGGGCACACTGCTGATCTACCCGTCGGGATATCTGCTGATCTTCATTCAGTCCCGCTTTTTCTGGATCATGACCTTTCTCTTGGCGGCGTCGGCTGGGCTGGCCGCAGCCACCCTTCCCGTGCTCGGTCGTCGGCCGTGGTACGGCTGCTGGGCCATCGTGACAGCCATATCATTCATGCTCTGGCCAGCCTGGCTGATCTTTCGGCTCCACGAAAACGTGCTGGAGGAGACCCCTGCTGTGGCGGCCCTGCTCACGCCCACGCTCCCTCCCGGCACGCGGATCGCGTCGGACCAGGACTGGGGCATCACCAACGCCGTCGCCTACTATCTCGGTGCCAGATACTACGGTTCCCTTCGAGCGGACGATTCGGCCGCCGCACAGGAGGAGCAACTCCGCGAGCATCGCATCCAATACATACTGCTCTGGGGCGATGCATCCCGTTATCCGTTTCTTGCCGCCGCCCGCGAGGTACCGCTCGAGTCTGGCAACGCCCTCGGAATCCTGCGGCTTCCGCGGCTCTTCGAACTACCTGCCGTGCCGGAGCATCCGTGACGGCCATCCTCGCGGCCGCCGTCGGGTTTGTGGGTGTCTCGTGATCGGCAGAACTCTATGATGCGGTGCCCAGACCGAGGCAACAGGCCACCCCGTAAATTCGCGAATCGACAACGACTGTCATGAAACGCCACGCGGTGCTCAGCATGGATGTCGAGGACTGGTACCACCTCGACTACTTCTCCGGCCTGCCTGTGGACCGCACGCAGAGCATGCTCGACGGGCTGGATGTCTATCGCGACCTGCTTGAGAGCCGCTCGATTCGCACGACGTTCTTCGTCTTGGGCGAATTGGCCGAGCAACTCGGCGGCACGCTCAGATCGCTGGCGGCTGCCGGTCACGAGATCGCCTCGCATGGCATGGCGCACAAGCGGCCCCTGCAGATGACGGTCGACGATTGCGCCGTCGATGTCCGGCAGAGCAAGGCCACGATTGAAAACGTGGTGCAGCGGCCCGTCGACGGATTCCGTGCGCCCTGCTTCAGCATCGATCGGGAGCGGCTCGAGCAGGTGAGGCTCGCTGGCTACACCTACGATTCCAGCCGCATCGATTTCACGGGGCATCCCCTCTACGGCAGTCTCGATGTGGAGGATTTCACCGAGGTCTGTGACGGCCATGGCGTGCTCCGGGGCTTTCACGAATTCGAGGTCAGCACGCTGCCGGTGATGGGGAAGCGGCTGCCGGTGTCTGGTGGCGGCTACCTACGGATCGCTCCCTGGGCGATCATGCGGCCGCTGTTGAGTTCGTATGCGGCCGGTCATCCGCTCTACGTGCTCTACATCCATCCGTTCGAACTGTCGACACAGCCGGCTCCTGCCGACGCGGCGAAGCTCTCCCTGCCACAGCGGCTGCGTTTCACGCTGGGACGGGCGGGCGTGGCCCGGAAGCTCGAGAAGCTCATCCTGCTGCTGCAGCATGCGGGATTCTCGTTTACGACATTTCGGGATCTCTGCCGGGACGGAACGCAGGCGTGAGGGTTCTCGTCACCGGCGGCTCGGGATATCTCGGTTCGGCGGCCGTGCCGGCGCTTGTCGCCCGGGGCCACGAGGTCGTGACGATTGGCCGGCATCGGGGCGTTGATGCCTTGGTCTGCGATCTGACCGACCCGAAGGCGGTCCGCCAGGCCGTGCGTGCAGCCGGGGAGATCGATGGCGTGGTGCATCTCGCAGCCCGTGCCCACGACTTCAGCGGCCTTACTCTCGAAGACTTCCTGCTGGCCAACACCACCACGACCGGGAATCTGATCGCCGCCTTGCGGGAGTCCGGGCACAAGGCCCGCGTGCGGTTTGTCCACGCTTCGTCCGTTGCCGTCTACGAAATCCTCACGGGTTCACGGCAGATGGATGCCCGGCAGGCCCCCTACGCCGCATCGAAACTAGAGGCGGAACAGCTGCTGTTTGCGGAGCCCCTGCTTTTGCCGGAGTCCCTACTTTCTGCGGATTCGTTCCAGAGCCTGTTCGTGCTCCGCTTCGCCCCGATCTACGATCCCACCAACCTGCAAGACGTTGCGAAGCGTGTTTTCCTGCCTGGCACGCGGCTGAAACTGCGGCTCCTGCCGCCCCCGGTACACAGTCTGTGCGCACTGTCCACGGCCGTCGATGCCATCGTGACGGCCCTGGATGAGTCACGTGCCACACAGCCACGGATCCTCAACGTTACCGACGCGATGCCGATCAGCCAGGGCGAATTGGTGTCGTGGTTTCCGGGGCCGGCGCTGCCCGTCCCAACGGCGGTGTTGAGGGCCGTGGCCGCCGGGCTGACGCTGTGCGGGCGGCCCGGCCGAAAGCTCTCGCGATTGATCTGGAAGTTCGCCGCTTCGAGCATCTATCCAGAGCCCGCATCGCCGTCACGGGTTGCGGCTGCCGCGACGGAGAGTCTCGATGAACGCCAAGACCTTCTCGGCCTCGGTTCGCCAGGTGACGCCCTCGACGGCACCGCGGGCACGGGCCCCCAGGGCTGACCGGTCCTCCGCCGGAGCGGCCACAACCCGTTCGATACACCGAGCCAGCCCCTCCGGGGTCTCGTCATCGAGCACGACAACCGCGTCGCCGTAGTGCTCTGCCACATCGGAGGTCGCCGTGGAAATGATGGGCCGGCCAGCCGCCATGTATTCCATGAGTTTTGACGGGAAGTTGTAACGGTTTTCCAGGAGCCGCGACGGTCGCGGATTCACCAGCACCGTCGCCAATTGCAGCATGTCGCTGTATTGTTCCTCGCTCACAAATCCAAAAAATCGAATGCGGGGATCGGTCGCGGCCTGCTGCTTCAGGCGGTCTTCCAACGGGCCCCGGCCACTGAACCAGAACTGCAGCGTGGTGTCTTTGACGAATGGTATGGCATCGAGCAGCAGGTCCACGCCAGTCGATTCGGACAGTGACCCGGCGAAGTAGGTGGCGTGGGCCGCCGGTTCCGGAGGAGGCTGGAGGAGTTCGAGCAGATATGAGGCTGGTGGTGGAATCATCCGAATCGATGGTTTGCCACGGCGAAACTCGGTGGCTGTATGTGGGGAAAACACGATCGTGCCCGGCGACAGCCGTGTCATCACCGTCTGCAGCCAGTTTCGGAACCGCCTGACTGGTGGCTGGCCGGGCTGAACGCCCGTCAGATCGGCCACGATCGTGGCGACCGGTATGCCATACCACCATCCGGCCAGGAGTGCGGGGGACACGAATCGCGAGAGGGCGTTCGCCACGAGAATGGCATCCGGTCGTCCATCGGGCCAGCGGCCAAGGAGCCGCCGCGTCAACGACCAGACCTGCGTCAGCACCTGCACCGGCCCCATCGCGAACGACGGCAGTTGCTCGATGACAAGGCCATCCCCGACCACGCTGCGCTTGAAAGGCCGGCATCGGGGTCGGGTCCTCGAGGCCGAAGCGCCGGGCAGGCTCAGACCTGTCACCCGATCGCTGCCGCAGGACCGCATCGCCCGCATCAGTTCCAGTTGTGTGATATTGAGGGCCGCCGACGCCCAGGGATTTCGCGCACAGTCCTCGGGCGGCTGCATTGAACCGATGAATACGAGATGCTTCACACCGCTGTTCCTGATGGCGACACTTGTTACCGGGCTTGAGCGGTCAACGTGTTTCAGACACGAGTCGCACGTCGCTGGTCGCGAGCTATAACCGAAAGTTGTGTTTGTAGGGGGAAAGAAAAGGCGGCGTATCCTGCTGTGACTTATTCACCAACAGCAGCCCACGACGGGCCGAAAGGATACGCCACCATGCGAGGTTTTACGGTT
>Ga0247833_1006788_pt1 | contig 12506 bp, 8 predicted proteins | sample LaCruzMarch2015__7_FD_187117 | JGI IMG/M metagenome (GOLD analysis project Ga0247833, IMG submission 187117) | Freshwater microbial communities from meromictic Lake La Cruz, Castile-La Mancha, Spain - LaCruzMarch2015_8m | ecosystem: Environmental > Aquatic > Freshwater > Lake | place: Spain...
GCTTCCGATGTTGCGGCAGGCAGAGGCGGCGGAGTGCGGCCTTGCCTGTGTCGGGATGGTTGCCGGCGCGCATGGGTTTGAAACGGATCTTGCTGGTCTCCGGCGCCAGTTCCCGATTTCACTGAAAGGGGCGACCCTTCGGGACGTGATCGAAATCGCCAATCAGATCGGTCTTGGCTCGCGGGCGCTTCGCTGCGAGCCAGCCGAACTGCGCGAGCTGCGCACGCCGGCCATCCTGCACTGGGACATGAACCATTTCGTCGTGCTCAAGCGGGCGACGCGAAAGTATATCGAGATCCACGATCCTGCTCGCGGGCTGATGAAATTCAAACTCGCGGATGCAAGCAAACACTTCACGGGCGTGGCGCTCGAGTTGACGCCGTCGCCAGCGTTCCAGAAGAAGCGCGAGATCAATCCGGTCAAACTGTTCAGCCTCGTCAAACTGGACAACACGGCCTGGTCGGCGTTGGCGCAGGGGCTGGCGCTGTCGCTATTCCTGCAAGTCTTTGTCCTGCTCGGCCCCTACTACATGCAATTCGTGATCGACGAGGCGATCCTCAAAGGAGACGTCTCGCTGCTCGCTGCAATAGCCATCGGCTTTGGCCTGTTGAAGCTCTTCGAAGCGTTCACAACCATCCTGCGCGGGCTCGTTTTCCAGTTCATCTCGAACGTCGTCGGCTACGACATGCAGGCGAGCCTGTTCCGGCACATGATCCGACTTCCCCTGCCCTACTTTCACCGGCGCCATATCGGCGACATCCAGCAGCGATTTCAGTCCCTCATGCCGATCCAGCAGTTCATCGCCAACGGCGCGATCGGCGCGTTGATCGACGGCGTGCTGGGCATATTCCTCGGTGTGATGCTGTTCCTCTACGACGCAACGCTGGGGCTCGCGGTTTGCGGATTCATCCTCGCCTATGCAGCGCTGCGGTTCGGCTTCCTGTCACTGTCGAAGCGGCTCTCAGGCGACATTCTGGTGACGGACGCCAAGGAGCAGACGAAGTTCCTCGAAACCCTGCGGGCCATGCAAACCATCAAGGTGGCGGGAATAGAGACGCCGCGTGAAGCACTCTGGCGCAATCTCGCGGCTGACTCTCTCAACGCCCAGATCCGGGTCGGAAACCTCAACATCGGTTACAGCGCGCTCAGCCAGACACTGATGGGCGCGTCTAACATCCTCGTTGTCTATCTCGCGGCGACCAGCGCCATCGGTGGTGCGATGACGGTTGGCATGATCACCGCGTTCATTGCCTACAAGGGGCAGTTTGAGCAGCGCGTGATGGGGCTTCTCGAACAGTACATTCAGCTGAAACTGCTCGACGTCCACCTGGAGCGTGTTTCCGATATCGCACTGCAGGCCAAAGAGCCCGGCCTCGATGCGCCCGCTTTGAAACGCGAGCTTGTGGGCCGCGTCACGCTCGAGAATGTCTTTTTCAAATATGCGCCCTTTGAGCCGGACATCTTGAAAGGCGCGAGCCTCGATATCGCGCCCGGCGAATTTGTGGCTTTGGCGGCACCGTCAGGCGCCGGAAAATCAACGCTGCTGAGGCTCCTCATCGGTCTCTATGAGCCCACTCACGGCCGTGTGTTGTTTGATGGTGTCGAAGCCAAACGCCTGGGCCTCGGTCAGATCCGGCAACAACTGGGCGTCGTGATGCAGGATGACACCTTGCTTGCCGGATCGATCGAGGAAAACATCTCGCTGTTCGATGAGCGTCCCGATCACGAGCGTATTCGGTGGGCAGCTGAAACCGCGTCGATCCACTTAGAAATCGAAGGTATGCCAATGGGATACCGTTCTCTCGTCGGAGACATGGGCACAACGCTTTCTGGAGGGCAGCAACAGCGTGTGATGCTCGCACGCGCGCTTTATCGCCAGCCTCGCGTCCTGGTGATGGACGAGGGCACAAGCGCGCTCGATATTGCGACAGAACGGCGCGTGAATGCGGCGCTGAAGGAGCTTCGGATCACCCGGATTGTTGCAGCGCACAGGCCCGAGACTCTCGCGGCAGCCGACCGGGTCATCGGGTTGGAAGAGGGCCGACTTGTGCCTGTCAAATTTGAGATGCGTCCTATTGCTGCGAAGCCTCCGCAAGCTCAGCCAGATCCGCCAAAAGCTCTTTATACGGACGGCCTCGGCCTCATGCGCGATAAGTTTGATTTGTAAGCGAGAATCCAACTTGACGAAGCAAAGGCATCAGTTAACGTCGGGTTGCGGACACGGTGTCCGCCCGGTGGTGAAGCGCCGGGACGAGAAGTGAAGTCGCGTACCGGACGATCCGTCCACCGGTCAAAAACGTGCATGTGGAGAATGACCATGAGAGAATTGAGCACGAACGAAGTTTCTGGAGTCTCGGGAGGGTCGGATTTATGGCAAGGGCATGCTCAGCCAAATACTGCGCCGACATACATTCCGCCAGGATCGAACAACTTGCCGGGAACTGGCGACTGGGTGCCAGGGCAACAACACTCAAATCCGGCAATCGGCCCATGGAGCGTGGGAGACAACGGAGAGTGGTATGGCGATTACGACTCACTAATTACGATTATCGGTCAAGCGGCAGCCAACTCCGGGTACTCCGTGTCCGGTGTAACAACGGTAACAACCGTTACCAGTTCGATATCAGTTGACCCCGTCACAGTCAGGTTCGGAATTGACACTCCGTTTGGGTTCTGGACGCTTTGGGGTGAAACGTACGGAGGTGGCGAGTGAAGCCAAACTGGTTTCGCTCGAAGAATGACTTGCGTCCGCCGCTCACTTGCTCGCGGCAACAATATTCCCGAAACGACAGCCAGACCGGTTAAGATACACGCCCGAAGACGCTTTGAAGAGCGGTGGATGCAATTCGATTAATGCGAGTGTTGCCAGCTCAAGAAATTGAATCAGGCCGATCAGAAGAAACGGAATAGAATGCGAGCTTTAATTCTTCTGGTTCTTGGTGCGCTTCTGTGCGTGACAAACTGCGTTTCCAAGGTTCCAGCCTATCCTCCAGTAGCTTGGCTCCGGATCGATGGACGCATTGACCAGCAAACTTCCAAGACCGTCTTGGACTCACTTGCAGCCAATCCGGCGATAATCCGAGTGGTCTTGAATTCGGAGGGTGGAGACGAAGCGGCGACGTTACAGATTGCTCGATCAATTCGCGATCGACGACTGGATGTAACGGTCGATGGAGTCTGCCTTTCGGCATGCGCACATTTGTTGTTGGCCGCCGCCAACACCATCACAATAAACGATAGTTCGACAGTTGGTTTTCACACGAACATATTTGGCTGGCTCGCAGAGTTGAATAGAGACCAAAGCCCGACGTTCGATCGCTATCTGTCAGATGGCATCAATCAGTACCAGTTTCTTATCGGCTTGAAGATCGATCCGTTCTACTTATATTGCGCTCACGTCGCCCACAAGCCGCTATTGAATCCCTCTGGCTCAAACTCCAGCAGCGTGCGGCTTTTGACCTACAGATACGTGGAGCTTGGCAAGGAAGATCTCGTTGCAATGGGGTTCAACGTCACTTCGGATGATTGGCGGCAAGTTTCCTCGGCCGATCAAGGTCAATTCCGCCCAACTCCTCCTCCTGCGCGCGTCATTCGAGACTGGCATCCTGGCTCATGCCGGTCGCTTCCAAAAGATGACTGGCTAGCGCTGGAAACCCACCTGATTGGCGATAAGAAACCAAAGTAATGCAGGACCTGTAAAAGATCTTTACACTGACGGTATTGGGTTGAACTTTGTCAAGTTCGACTTGTGATTGCTTTTCACCTTGACGAAGCAGAGACGGCAGTTACCGTATGGTTGCGGACACGATGTCCGCCCGGTGGTGAAGCGCCGGGACGAGAAGTGAAGTCGCGTACCGGACGATCCGTCCACCGGTCAAAAACGTGCATGTGGAGAATGACCATGAGAGAATTGGCTAACGATGAAGTGCAAGTCGTAGCGGGCGGTTTCCGGTCTGCTCATATCGACGGAGGTGGAAACGAAGATCTTTTCGTGACCCAAACTGTAACTGGCGGGCCCGGAGCGAACGCTTTTTACTCGGTGAGGGCAACGCAATACTGGTTTGCTCAGGGCGGCGGTTTTATGGGGGAAGGTGGTGGAGCCCAGCTATATGAGGCGGAGACAGATTACGATCATTGCGTGAACCAAAATCATTCAGCGCATTCTGCCGCAATTGCCGAGGTTGAACGTTGGAATGGTATACTTGCCGAAATGATGGGGCTTGAGGTACCCGATAATTCTCGTGTCAGTGGATCAGGTGAAACACTAGAGGTCGGATTGGTTGCTTGGGCCATGTCTAACTATAACACCGCAGTCGGGCAACTGCGCGAAGTCGAGGCTCGGATTGACGCCTGCAACGGTCCGGATCCGGGCGCATGACTTCCGCAGGCCGATTCGTGATCGGGCTCTTAGCGGTCCTTTCGGCTTGTAGCGCGCGCTACGACAGCATCAGTCCAGAACAGTTTTCTGAAATACTTTCGCAGTGTCAGGATCCCAAACTTCCTTTGGACGACCCGGTGCTAGCGGCGCTTCTAAGCAACAAGGAAGCCTTTAGTGATCCAGAGTTCGATGCTAAGGCGGCACGTGAATTCGCAGAGAGCATAAGAATTGAATGGAACGCATCGCTTGATCAACTTCAAGTGTGCTTGAGCAGATTACCTCCTGCAGATCGTACCTGTGAGACATTGAGGGACTGTCAAGTAGCCTTTGTCGAAGAGAAATTGTAGGCGCGGCGTCCTCAGAGGACTCACTGGAGTAATGCCCCAGTCGCTGGGGGCGCTCAGTCTAAAGCCCAACAAGGGCATCGGCACTAATTTCGCTACTGACCATGAACGAAGAACATTCGCGTAAGCTCACTGCAACTATCAGGATCGCGCGCGACGAACTTTTTCGCACTTTCGCCGCGTTCGGCGAAAGTTATTTCGACTGTGGCTGCATTCGCGACAAGCGCCATTTCTTTTCTGGTCGGAGTCACTCCATCAGTTAACCGCCTACAAGGAGCGAAACGGGGTGAGAGCCAAATCCGCGACACAAGGCGCGGTTCAACTATCAATTTCGAATGCTCCTCAACGGCTCTAACAGCCAATCTACGACCCGCCGTTCTTCCAAAACGATGTCCGCTGAAAGCTCCATGCCGGCACCGAGCGAATGTGCCTTCCCGAAAGCCGAAACTTTCTGCTCTGCGAGCTGGATTTTGACTTTGTAGAGCAACTCCGGCGAATTCGTTGCAACGCCAATTTCGTCCGGACGCAGAGCAACGGGCGAGACACCAATGATCTGCCCGCCCGCGAGCCCGAATTTCTGATAAGGAAACGCGTCATACATCAGCTTCACGGTCTGCCCTTCGTCGACAAAGCCGGCGGCTCGAGAAGGCAGATAAACTTCTGCGATCAACTCGGCGTCCGCTGGCAGGATCATTGCAAGCGGACTACCTGGTTCAGCTTGCTCACCGGCGCGCGCCTTCAAAGCTGAACCGCCGAAGGACGCTTCGGAGTTTCGAGATCATTGTGGGGGAGCGTTTTTCGACGGCGCTCGAAATTTTCAAGTGTTTTTCGACTTAGGTGATTGCTTTTCGACGCCTCACGTTTTCCAAGTTCCTAAGCGAAGCTTGTTTCAGCGCTGTCACGACCGCGCAAATTTCATCAGCGGCTCAATGTCATGCCCGTCCGCAGCCTTCAGGGCGGCGACATACTGCGCCCGCGTCGAGGCGGCTTCGACAAGACTTGTGCGTCCCCACGAGAAACGCGGGCGGCCGAGTGCCACGGCCAGAAGGTCCGCGGCCAGGCGCGCATGCCGGCCGTTTCCGTTCGGAAAGGGATGGACCCAGACGAGGCGGTGATGAAACCGCACGGCAATTTCATCCGGTGGATAGGTCTGATGCTCGGTCCAGTAGCGCACGTCATCCAGCGTTGTTCGCAGTTCGGTGCTGATCCGGTAGGCAGCCACGCCGATATTGCGTTCGCCTTTGCGCAGTGTCCCGGCCCAGGTCCAGACTTTGCCGAACATGCGCTTGTGAAGGTTCAGCAGGAACTTCTCGGTCAGCACATCTCGTTTTCGCGTGAAGGCCCATGCGTCGGCTTCCGAGATGCCGATCTGCTCTGCCTCGTTCAGCTGTGCGCGCGTCGTGATGTAAGTCGGAATGAGCTGCCGGCGTTCATCCGGCTCCAGCGGGGTCGCAGCCTCATCGCCGGCATCAAACAGGGGATCGCTCATGGGGTGTCCCAAAGGCGGCTCGCCTTGGCCGTCAGCGCCGCGTCGACCAGGCGTTCGAGTTCGGCGGCGAGATCTTCGCTGCCAAGCGCCTGGTCCTCAAGGCGCATCGTATGATGGACGCGCGCCAGCTGGCTCCTCGCCAAAACGTCTGCACGCTGGCGCACTGTGTCCTCGAGCGTGGACCGGGGCACCAGCGCGTAGACAAACTGGCAGTCGAGCGCTTCGGCGGCCTGACGAAGCGTGTTGAGCGTGACGGTTCCGGCCGCCTCGCCTTGTTCCATGGCCGTCACGGTCGACTGCGATAGTTCCATACGAGCGGCGAGCTGCCGGCTGGTCATGCCGAGCGCGTCGCGGATCGCCCGCACCCAGCCTTTCGGCGGGCGTGTCTGATCGGCGGCCATCCGGAACGGGATCAACGCCTTGTCCAGGTGCTTCCGGGCGAGGGTTTGGGGAGATGTGCGAGCGGGCATGACCGATCCTTTCTGAATGATTTGATACATCAAAGTCGATCATAAATCTACATACCGATAGATTATAATAGATCATATAATTGCGTATTGATCGATCTAAAGCGCGCCAGTGCCGGAGAGCTGCACTCAACGCTGCGCGCCCTTACGCAAGTTCGTCATTCCACGCACCCAGCTCTATCGTCTCGACGATGGTCTCAGCTGAAAACCGCCTAGCGTCGGGCTGGGCAGCTGGATCCTGGAGAGCACAAGTGCCAACCACTGCATGCACCGGCCCTCGACAACTCTGCCCTCAAGCCCACAGCGACGCGATCGGCGCCGCCCATAGCTTATCCCCGTAGCGAAATCGCTGGCGGCCATCATAGAGCACGATACCAGCGACAAACTTGTCGCCCAGAGCGCTGGCCAATTTGCGCATTGGCGCAAACGCTTCTGGCCTTACAGTTGCGCCCGCTTTGACTTCGATGGCGACGATCTCCCGGTTCCAGTTTTCGAGGATGAAGTCGATCTCGCCGCCATCATGGTCGCGGTAGTGATGGATCGAGATCCCGTCTGTGCTCCGGCCAGCCTGTTTGGCAAGCTCAGAATAGACGAAGGTCTCGGCCAGCGGCCCGAGCGAGACGCGGTCAGGCCCAAGCGATTCCGGATCGAGACGGCGCATCGCGGCGGCGAGGCCTGAGTCCACAAAATGCAGTTTCGGCATCCTGGCAAGGCGCTTCAGCTCATTGCGAAACCAGGGCCGAACACGCCGCACAAGGAACATCTGCTCGAGTATACCGACATGTCGGTCGACGGTCTTGCGGTCCATCGACAACTGCGCGCCAAGCTGGGTGAGATTGACCATCTCGCCGCAATGCTGCGCCAGAAGCTCGACGAGGCGCGGCAGGTCGCGGCGCCGGTCGAGCTGCGCGATGTCTGCAACGTCCTGCTCGATCAGCGCGCGGGCATAGGCGCCAAACCAGTTGCGGCGCCGACCGGCGCCCGCTCTGGCCAGCGCCTCGGGAAAGCCGCCCGCCGCAATCCGTTTCGGCAGGTCGCCGGGGTCGAGCACGCCGCCATCCGGCACGCGGCCCTGAAACACTTCGGCGATAAACTGCGAGGGCCGGCCTGCAATCTCGTCCTGCGCGAGCGGCAGAAGCTCGAACACTTCTATCCGGCCGGCGAGCGAGTCCTGGATCGAGGCCAGCGTGCGGATATCAGCGGAGCCGGTGATCAGGAACCGTCCCGGTGCAGGGTCCTCATCCACGGCCAGCTTTATGGCCAGCATCAGGTCCGGCACGCGCTGGATCTGGTCTATGATGGTCAGCCCTTTGGTGCGGCGGATGAAACCCGTCGGGTCATCTGCCGCCGCCCGCCGCGTTACGTCTTCATCGAGGCTCAGAAACGTCGCCCCCGCCCCGGCAATCGCGCGCACCAGCGTGGACTTACCCGACTGGCGCGGGCCCGAGACCGCCACCACGCGGGTATCCTTGAGCGCCTCGCGGATGCCAGGCTCGATGAAACGCGGATACATACGGCCTCCATACAGAGTCGACCGGACAAGTACCCCAAAAACGGGCGCCTAGATACCGAAAAACGGGCGCAGAAGAGCCGAAAAACGGGCGTGAACCGCAAAAGCCGCGCGACGCAGTCGGCCCGGAACGCCGCCAAAAGGTCGATATCCGACAATGCAAGGTCCAGCGATTCCGGGCTGGTATCAATCCTGCTTTCCGCCTCCGGGGGCATCCGGGAGCCCGCTGTGCGGAGACACGAGTTGTCATTCGAGGAAGAGGAGCGGTTCTCGCGCCCAAAGCGCTCCGTCAGGAATCTACACCAGCCGAATGGACGTTACCCAGCTCTGCGTCCGTGCGTCCTTTTCCTCTACGGAATGTGTTTATTTCTAAAGGAATTTCAGGGTTGTACCTCAATGAAATATTATCACTACAGGTTCTAAATAGAAATCCATTCAACTTATTGGCCACTGATCTGTGAGGGGCTTGCGAGAGATTCAAATGGCTTTGTTTCACGGCTCTTCGATAGGCCAGAAGCTCTTTGGCCTGGTTTTGATATCTCTCATCGCCACCGGCGTGGTGACGGCGACGATTTCCGGCTGGATCGATGCCCGGCGGCAAACGGCGCTGGAAACCGAGCGTCTTCTGCAGACGGCACGCGTCATTGGATCCCTTGCTGCAGACCCCGTCCGCCGCGGCGAAAGCGCCGGCGCGTTCCTGGCCGTCCGGTCCATCAGCCAGATGCCGGACATCATCTACGCCCGGATCGAGAGCGCTGAAGGCGAGCTTCTGGCCGAAACCGGCGCAGGTGTGCGCCTCAACTCTGACACATATCTGGCCGGGGGCGCTTCGGCCCCTCTATGGTCGGTGTTCAACAGCGGCACGCTGATGGTCTCCGCGCCCGTAATGAGCGAGGGGGAAACAGTCGGCGAGATCACCCTGCTCAGTGAGACGCCGGGGCTCAAGGCCCGCATATTCAGCGCGGTTCTGACCAGCCTGGCAGGGGTAGGCGTCGCCCTGATGCTCGGGCTCTTCATCGCGCTTCGCATGGCGCGCCGCATCAGCCGCCCGATTACAGAACTGGCCGCCTTCACCGTCGCAGTCGGTGAGTCCGGCGACTATGCGCTCAAGGCAGACATCGTCGCCGACGGCGAGGTTGGGGGCCTGGTTGCAAGCTTTCAGTCGATGATGAGCGGTATCAAGGCCAGGGACGAGCGGATCGCGGCGCAGGTGGCGGGCCTGGAAGAGCAGGTATCGGAGCGAACTGCAGAGCTGTCGATCGCCAAGATCGCAGCCGAGGAGGCAACATCGGCCAAGTCAGAGTTCCTGGCAATGATGAGCCACGAAATCAGGACGCCGATGAACGGCATCCTGGCGCTCAGCGAACTGCTGGCGAGCGCGAACCTGCCACCGCGCCAGCGCCGTTATGCCACCGTCATTGCCAAGTCCGGAAAGTCCCTTCTGGGCATCATCAATGACATTCTCGACTTCTCCAAGGTCGAGGCAGGCAAGCTTGAACTTGAGGCCGTTGAGGTCGATCTTGCCGAAATCGCCGAGGACGTGGCCAGCCTGTTCGCAGAGCGTGCAAAGGAGAAGGGTCTGGACCTGGCGGTCTTCGTAGATCCGCGGATCCCGCCCGTGAAGGCTGACCCCACCAGACTGCGCCAGGTGCTCAGCAACCTCGCTAACAATGCGATCAAGTTCACAGAAACCGGCGGCGTGCTGATTGCCATAGAGCCCGGCCGGGCGGGACCCGGCAGCGTTCTCTTCAGTGTGACAGATACCGGATGCGGTATTCCGGAAGATAAGCTTCCCACGCTGTTCGAGGCCTTTTCCCAGGTCGATTCATCCACAACCCGAAAACATGGCGGCACCGGACTCGGCCTGACGATATGTGATCGCCTGGTGCGCGCCATGAACGGCGAGTGGCGGCTCTCGAGCATCATCGGCGAGGGTTCAACGTTTGCGTTTGAAGCGGCCCTCAGCCCGGCTGGTGAGCCTGTGTCCTTCAACGCCGGCTCATCTGAGCGAGCGGTCTCCATAGAAGGCGTTGGCTGCATGACCGGGCGGGCGCTGACCGGCTATCTTCAGGCCTTCGGGATTTCGGTTTCCAGTTCGCAGTCGGGGCTCGCCGCCACATTCCGGGGGGCGGGCCGGGGGGCGGACTTGCCGGCAGCACCCATTCCAACCGTCCTGGTCGGGACGCCAGACAGCGATGAAGACAGCGATGAAGACACCGGTGCCTGTGTCCTGCAAAGGCCGGTCCGGCGCTGCGACGTGATGACCCTGGCAGCCCAGATCCACGCCGGCGTGCCCCTCGCCCTGCGTGAGGCCGCCGCCGCTGCCTTCCTTGCTGTCCAGTTCCCGGGCGCGCGCGTTCTGGTTGTCGACGATGCGGAGCTCAACCGGGAAGTGGCCTGCGAAGCCCTGCAGCAACTGGGCGTCATTGCGTCGGTCGCGCAGAACGGCGCCGAAGCTGTCGAGCGCCTTCGCGCCGAAGCCTTTGACCTCGTTTTCATGGACGGCTCCATGCCTGTCATGGACGGCTTCGAAGCCGCGGCCATTATTCGCCAGGAGGAGGCTGGCCGGGGCCAGAGGCGCACACCGATCCTTGCGCTCACTGCACATGTCGTCGGCTCGGCATCTGACGCCTGGCGCGGCGCAGGCATGGATGGGGTCATCTATAAGCCGTTTACCATAAGCGATATCGCAAAGGCCCTTGATACATATTGCGGACATCTCGCCAGCCAGCCGCTTGAACCGGCCGGCCCTGCCTCATCGCCGCATGACGGGGCGGACAAGGCGCTGTTTGATCCCGCCATCCGGGCCCAGCTGGCCGCCATGAGCCTCAATGGCCGGCCTAACTTTGTCGCCAGGGTCGAGGCGCTCTATGCGGCGAATGCGCCAGCCCGCCTCCAGGACCTCAGGACCGCGCTTTCGGCGGGCGACCTTGAAGCCTGCGCGCAGGCTGCCCACGCCCTTAAGTCAATGAGCCTGAGCCTTGGTGCCTCAGCGGTAGCCAGGGCTGCCGCAAGCGCCGAGATGGCTGCGAGAACAGGTGAAACGCGGGGGATTGATCCTGCGATGATTTCGGAGATCCTTGACCGGACCCTGGCGGCAGCCGCCGGGGAGCGAGCCGCGCCAGAGGCCGCCGGTGCATACAAGGACATCGGCGCCGACCTTGCTCAGGCAATCGCCGCAGGCCATCTGAGCCTTCGCTACCAGCCGATCATGGACCGTAACGGCGAGTTCGCCGGCAAGGCGGAGGCTCTTGTAAGCTGGAATTGCCCCGAGAGGGGTCTCAGGCCTCCCGATGAGTTCATACCCGCGCTCGAGGCGAATGGAGTGATCTCGAGGCTGACGGACTTCGTCCTGGAACGGGCGATGCGTGAGGCGCTGGCGAGGGACGATCTCCACATCTCGGTCAATGCATCCGCCACCGAATTCCAGCAGCGTGATTTCCCTAACCGGATTGCCGAGGTCGCCCGCCTCACGGCCTTTCCGCTGGAACGTCTCGAAATTGAAATAACCGAGACCGCTGTCCTGAACCAGGAATTGGCCGAAAAGACGCTCGAACGCCTTCAGGCGCTCGGCGTGCGGGTTGCACTCGATGATTTCGGCGCCGGCTATACCAGCCTTCACGCCCTTCGCCGGCTGCGCTTTTCGACCCTGAAGATTGACCGGAGTTTTGTTACCCATTGCGCGCAGGACTCCGCCTCAGCGGCGATCATTCTGGCGGTCATTGGGGTCGGCAGGGCGCTGGGGATGAAGCTCGTTGCCGAAGGCGTGGAAACCGAGGCGCAGGCCAAGATAGTGCGAATAGCCGGCGTTCATTTTATCCAGGGCTACCTGTACGGGGCCCCGGGCAAATTCACGGACTTGCCAGGAGCCGGGATAAAGGCAGATGCACCGCCCATCCCGGTTGGCCGGACAACCCTGCCAGCGACCTGACACCGCCGGGGAGGCGCCTTTCCGGGCCGTGTGGACAGCATGGGTTTCACGCATTTTTAATGAGGTCTTACGGGTCCAGGCCGGGCTCTGATCAAGGCGCGACCTTAGGAAAAGCGTCCTGAGTCCCATTTGCCGCCGGGCCCGGGCAGGCGCTCATTGCCGCGCAATGAAGTAATTGACCCCAGTTTCGGTCGGTCTCTTAATCTGAAATCAAATAGATTCAGTGTAAAACGAACGAGCCCGAATTGGATCAAGGAACGTTTTATGCCCGGCTTCGAGTATGTGCTCAATCAGGATGCGCGAATACTCTTCGTCGACGATGATCCTATTCTGCGGGAGTTCGCGCAGGTCAACCTGTCATCGCCCACAGTGTGCGTGGACCTGGCC
>Ga0247833_1006789_pt1 | contig 12505 bp, 10 predicted proteins | sample LaCruzMarch2015__7_FD_187117 | JGI IMG/M metagenome (GOLD analysis project Ga0247833, IMG submission 187117) | Freshwater microbial communities from meromictic Lake La Cruz, Castile-La Mancha, Spain - LaCruzMarch2015_8m | ecosystem: Environmental > Aquatic > Freshwater > Lake | place: Spain...
GACGTCGCACGCCCGGAGTGGTCTTCGGCGTGCTGGCCTTGTTGGCCATCGATCACTCGCTGCAGTTTGGCGAGAGCCTGGGAGACACCGGTCGTCTGCCCGCCGCATGGGCGGTCTGGACGCCCTTCGTCGCGTTTGCCGCGCTCAGCGTCTGGATCTTCCGCAGCAGCCTGGCCTGGCCGGGTGACAACCCCGTCTTGCGTGCGGTGGTGGCCATCGAGAACTGGATCGATCGCTCGCGCTCCAAACAGCTTGCGCGAAGCGCGCCATGAACGGGAGGCTGGCCATCTACCTGCGTCGCCGCGTGGCGATGCAGATCCTTGCCTTGCTGGCGGTGCTCACCGCCATGATGCAGATGCTCGAGCTGCTCGATGTCACCACCGAAATCCTGGAGCGCGGGCAGGGCGTTGGCGGCCTGCTTTACTACGCGGTGCTGCGGCTGCCGGCCGAGTTGGGGTTGGCGCTGCCGCTGGCGGTGCTGCTCGGGTCGATGACCGTGTTGAACACGATGGCGCGCGGCCTGGAGATCACGGCCATGCGCTCGAGCGGCGTGAGCCTGATGCGCATGCTCGGCTACTTGCTGCCCGTGCTGATCGCTTTTGCCGGCTTGCAGGTGGTCTTGCAGCAGTGGGTCTTGCCCCGGGTCGAGATCGAGTTCAAGCAATGGTGGAACGCCAACGCGCCGGCCGAGGACGAACGCAAGCCACTGTGGGCGAACACCAATGGCGGGCCGGTGTTGATCGAGGCCTTCAGCCCCGATGGCCGCGAGTTGCGCGGCGTGCGCCTGTACGAAAAGCGCGAGGGGCAGTTGAGCACACGGCTGCGCGCGGCTGTGGCTCGCTGGGACGGTCAGGCATGGCAGCTCGAGGACGTGACAGAGCTGCACCTCGAGGCCGGCGGATTGCGTCAGGTCCACGAGGATGCGCGCACGTGGCAGAACAATTTGCAGCCCGATGAGGTGCTGCGCCTGAGCCTCGCGCGGCCTTACCTGTCTACTATGATGATCGCCGAGGTGATCGCCGGCGCCCGCCCCGGATCGCAACCGCTGAGTTACTACCAAACCGCTTTGTACCGTTCGTTCACGGCGCCGCTGGGCGTGTTCATCATGCTGCTGCTGGCGTTGCCCACGGCCTCCACGCTCTCGCGAGGCGGGGGCGGCGGGGGCGGCATGGTGGTCGCGCTGATGCTGGGTCTGGCGTTTTTGCTTTGCGATGGCATCGTGGCCGCGCTGGGGTCGAGCGGTCAGTTCCCTCCACTGGCCACGGCGATTGCAGCTCCGTTGCTGTTTGCCACCATCGGTCTGGCCAGAGTGGTCTGGTGCGAGCGCCCATGAAGCTGTGGATCGACACGGCGGACGCGCAAGCCCAGAGCCTTTTCAGCCTGCCGCCCATCGAACGTCTGCGGCGCAGTGCGCGCAAGTTCATCGCCGACACACCGGTCGTCTTGTCCGGGCCTGACGCGAAACCCCAGGTCTGGCCCGGTGCGATCACCGATGCCGACGCCGCGAAGCTGGGCTTGCGCCTGCGCAAGGCGCTGGCCGAGGGCGCGCTGGTGGCGGTGGACGGTGGCAACGTGATCGACCCGCGGCTGATTGGCTTTCTCAAGAGCCGCACCGCATCGTGTGTGGCCGAGCGCGGTGAAGGCGAGCAGCGCGCGGTGGCCTTGAGCCTGCAGAGCGATCTCGTCGATGCCATCCCGGCTGACGCCGACAGCCTGTGCGAGGTGGCCGACGCGCTGATTGCCGCAGGGCGCATCTCGCGGGTCGATGAGCAGGCGTTTCCGGCCTTCATGGACAAGCTGCGACGCTCGATTCCGTATTGGATCTTTGCCGTCAATGATGCCGGCGAGCGCCGCCGCCTCGAGCGTCAGATGTTCTGGGACAACTACAAGGGCTCGACGGACCTGCTTACGCGCTATGTGTATCCGCCGCTGGTGTGGCCGCTGGTGCAGCTTTGCACGCGTTGGGGCATTCATCCCAATGCGGTGACCATTTTGTCGATCGTGCTGACCATTGCCGCGGTGCCGCTGTTTGCGAACGGTGACTTTCTGGCCGGCTTCATCTGCGCCTACGCCATGAGCGTGCTCGACAGCGTCGACGGCAAGGTGGCCAGACTGACGCTGACCGACTCGAAGATCGGCAACGTGCTCGACCACGGGCTCGACATCGTGCATCCGCCGTTTTGGTACTTCGCCTTTGCGTGGGGTCTGGGCGCTCGCAGCTTTGAAGATCCGCTGTACCAGGCGGCGGTGTGGCTGATTGTTTTTTACGTGGCCGACCGCATCGTGCTGGGCATTGCCAAGTACCGCCTGGGCTTCGGGCTGCATGCGGCGACGCGGCTCGACGGCACCGTGCGCAGCTTCATCGCCAGGCGCAACATCACCATGACCATCATGGCTGTGGGCGTGCTTTTGGGCTTTGGTGCAGCCGGGCTTTACGTGATCACCGCCTGGCAGGGGGTCACCTGCGCCTGGCACAGCGTGCGCACCGTGTGGCTGGGGTTTTGCGTTCGCGAACGCGTGCGACCGATGGCCTGATGAGCACGATCGACATCATTGCGGTCTCAACGGCTGCCGAACTCGATCGATTCATCGAGTTGCCGGTGCGGCTGTACAAGGCCGACGCGAACTACGTTGCACCGCTCATGCTGGAACGCCGAGAAGCGCTGTCTCCGGCCAAGAACCCTTATTTCCAGCACGCCACGACGCAGTTCTGGCTGGCGCGTCGAGACGGTCGCGACGTCGGGCGCATCAGCGCGCAGATCGACTCGCTGGTGACCGACCCCGATGTGGGCCACTTCGGGATGATTGCCGCCGAAGACGATGCCGAGGTGTTTTCAGCCCTGTTCGCTGCCGCCGAGGGCTGGCTCGCGGCTCGCGGCAAACGGCGCGTCCTCGGCCCTTTCAACCTGTCGATCAATGAAGAGACGGGTCTGCTGATCGACGGCTTCGACACGCCGCCGGTGATGATGATGGGTCACGATCCGAGCTACGCCGCACGGCGAGTCGAGGCGCTCGGCTACGCCAAGGCCAAGGACCTGATCGCCTATCTCTACGACATCGAACACGAGTTGCCGGCTGCAGCACGCCGCAAGATCGCCAATCGAAAGCCGGCCACGCTGACGGTGCGCACGCTGGACAAGCAGCGGTATGTCGAGGAATTTGACACCGTCACCTCGATCTTCAATGACGCCTGGTCGCTCAACTGGGGCTTCATCGCCTTCACGCCCGCCGAGATCGCCCACATGGCCAAGAGCCTGAAGATGCTGATCGACCCGAAGTGCGTGGCGATCGTCGAGCTCAATGGCGAGCCCGTGGGCTTTGGCATCGCGCTGCCCAACCTCAATGAGTTGATCGCCGATTTCGGCGGCCGCTTGCTGCCGTTCAATTGGCTGAAGCTGCTGTGGCGCCTGCGACGCGGCGCTCGCACGGCCCGCGTGCCTTTGATGGGGATCCGACGCAGCGTGAGCGGCAGCCTGGTCGGTGGGCTGGCGCCATTCCTGATCATCGACGCCTTGCGCAACGGGCTGCGCAACAAGGGCGTGCAACAAGTCGAGCTGTCCTGGATCCTTGAGGACAACCGGTCGATGCGCCACGTCATCGAGTCGCTGGGCGCGCGTGCCTACAAGACCTACCGCGTCTACCAGAAGGAACTGACGCGGTGAGCGCGAACCACCACCGAGCCTGCGCGCTGACATGCAGACGCTGACCGCACTGGTTCTGGCGGGCACACGGGCCGGCGGCGACCCGTTGTCGGATTACGCAGGCGTGAGCCACAAGGCCTTGATCGAGGTGGGCGGGCGCACGATGATCGAGCGCGTGGTGGAGGCCCTGTCGGCCGTGCCCGAGGTGGCGCGCATCGTGGTGGCCATCGAGCGGCCCGAGGTCTTGAACGGTCTGCCCGGACTGCAAGGGGCGAATGTCAAACCCTGGACCACCATGCCGACCGAGTCTGGACCCAGCGCCACCGTGGCCGCAGCACTGGCCAGCGAAGGCTCGCCGCTGTTGGTCACCACGGCCGATCACGCGCTGTTGCAAACCCGTTGGGTCGAGGAGTTTCTGGGGGCCTGTCGCGCAGACGTCGACGTGACGGTGGCGCTGGCCCGGCGCGACGTGGTCGAGGCGGCAGCGCCGGACACGAAACGCACCTGGCTGCGTTTTGCCGACGGTGATTTCTCAGGCTGCAACCTGTTCCTGATGGCCAACCCCGCCTCAGCAGGCGCCGTTGCGTTGTGGCGTGAACTCGAGCTTTATCGCAAGGATCCGCTGCGCATGATGGGTCGCCTCGGCTGGACTTTCGCCCTGCGTTATCGGCTGGGGCAACTGAGCTCCGACGCTGCCATGGCCCGTCTGGGCTCGCTCGCTGGGGGTGCAAGGGTGGCCATCGCGCAGATGAGTGACGGTCGCGCGGCCATCGATGTGGACAAGCCTGCGGACCTGGATCTGGTACGCCGGCTGGTGGCCGCAACGACCTGAGCGCAGTGACCTCTAGGGCCAGTTCGCGGCCAATGACCGCACGTGGATCAGATCGTCCGGAAAGTCCAGCTCGCCCCACTGCAGGCCTTCGATGGAGACGGTTCGGATGTCGGCGTTGGCCTGGGCCAGGCGGTTGATCGCCGACAGATACCAAAGCGCAGGGCCCTCAGGCGTGCGCATCGTGCGTTCCAGTTCGGCGACGAAAAGCGCTGCGCCATCGGCCTCGAAGCGCAGAAAGCCGATCGACTCGCCGTTGACGGTTTCGTCGGGTAGTTTCTTGCCGATGGCTCGCAGACGGTTGCCCGCGGTCTCGACCTTCATGTCGTCGGAGTCGTAGTCGGGCTTGCGGTCTATCGTCACCGTGATCGGTGCGGCCTCGGCGTCCAGCAGCCGGCTGGCGATGGCGGGCTCGAACAGCGTGTCTCCGTTGAGGATGAGGCAAGGACCTTGCAATTCGGCTCGTGCCATCCAGCAACTCGCGAGGTTGTCGGCGAGCTTGTAGAACGGGTTGTAGAGCGTGCGCACGGTCATGTTTTTGGGCGTGACTCGCTGCAGTTCGGCTTCCACCAGTTCGGGATGAAAACCGGTCACGACCACGGCCTCGGCGACGCCCGCATCGCTCAGGCCGCGCAACTGCCACTCGAGCATGCTGCGCCCGCAAATATCAAGGAGGCATTTGGGCATGCGCTCGGTCAGCGGCAAGAGCCGGCTGCCTTGGCCAGCGCCGAGGATCAAGGCGCGTTGGGGTCTGGACATGTGAACTTTCAGGACGGGTTAAGAGAGGGCGCGAACAACGACGGGCACGGGGCGGGGCGCTGGGGGGTGGGTGCGCTCGGCGGGCAGATCGGCGCCTTCAAGAGCCTGCGCGCTGATGTGATCGATGCGAAGGCTGGTGGCCGCGTCGGCCAGCGCCAGATGGGCCATGTGGCCTCGCCCTACAGGCACCCGGGACGTGCGCCACAGGTGGCCTTGGAACAGGGCGCGGTGTCTGGCTGGCGTGGTGTCGACGCCGGCCAGATCGCGCAGACCCCTTGAGCCCGCGGCCTTGGCGACCGCCTCCTTGCGCGTCCACACCGAATAAAAGCGCCGCGCACTGCGGCCGGCCCAGGCGCGTTCTGCCGCGTTGAGGTAAAGCGGAAAGTCTCCGGCCTGCAAGCTCCCCAACCTTTCGGCATCGATACCGACGGGGCCGCCCGTGGACAGGGCACACAGGATCAGGCCCTCGCAATGCGACACGCTGAAATCGACCGGCAGGTCCATCGTCGGACGACCACGATGGGGGTGACGCAGCGATGACAGTGGGTTGCCGGTGTATCCCAGTCGCCGCAGCCCTTCTGCCAGCAATCTGCTGCCCAAAAGCGTGTGCCGGCGTGCACTCGCATCTTGCCAGCCAGCGATTTCGGCATGCCGCACATCAGGCAGCTGAGCAAGCCATTGGGATTCGATCACCGGCGATGGAACGAAGTCGGAGGTGATCAAAACCGTTACGGCCATGAAGGCAGCGCGTGACTTACGCGTGACACAATTTGAGGTTGGAAATCAGACCGACGATTATGGTTCACGAACTGCTGGCCCCGGGCCCACAGGAGGGCTACGACCTCGACGCCACCGACGAGAGTCTGCCTCGGCTGCAGGAATGGTTGAAGAACCACGGAGACATCTGCCGCGTGCCATCCGAGAGCCGGCCTGGCGACGGCCTGGTGATCCATGACGCCGACGACATCCGGCATGTCTTGCTTACCAATCGCGCCAACTACGTCAAGGGCGTGGGTTTGGAGCGGGTTCGTTTGCTGCTGGGCAACGGCTTGATCGTCAGCGAAGGCGAATTCTGGTCACGGCAAAGGCGCATGACTCAGCCGGCGTTCCAAGGCCAGGTCATACGCAGCTTCACGGCATTGATACAACGGTCCAACCAAGATCTGTTGGAGCGCTGGTCCGGTCACGCAAGCCGTGGCGAAACGATCAACCTCACGCGCGATCTCAGCGAGGTGACGCTGAACGTGGTTCTGCGAGCCTTGTTCAGCACCGACTTCGATCGACTGGTTGATGCCGACGGCGCGAGCCCCTTCGACCTCTTGACGCGCGAGACCCGAAGGGATCTTCCGTTTGCCGCGAAATTTCGCGGCTTGACGCATTGGGTGCGAGCGATGATTGATGCGCGACGCGCCGAGCAGCGCATCGAGATGGACATCCTGTCGACTCTGATGGAAGCGCGCGACCGCGACACTGGCGAGGCGATGCCCGAGCGGGCACTGCTGGACGAGATCATGACCCTGATCGTGGCCGGGCATGAAACCACCGCCAGCGCGCTCAACTGGACCTGGTATCTCTTGTCCCAAAACCTCGAGGTCGAGGAGCGCTTGCATCAGGCCATCGGGGGTGCGGTGTCGGCCAAGGCCTGCAGCGAGGAGCCGCTCGAGGAAGACCCCTATGTCGAGCAGGTGTTGCTCGAAGCCTTGCGCATGTACCCCCCGGTGTGGCTGTTCAGCCGAAGGGCAGTGGGCGATGATGAGTTGAGTGGCTATCACGTGGCGGCCGGAACAGACATCTTCATCTGTCCGTATCTGCTGCACAGGCATCCTGCGCACTGGGATCGACCCGAGATGTTCGACCCCAGTCGCTTCGCGCCGGCGGCTGTCGAAGCACGTCACCGGTTTGCATTTCTGCCTTTTTCAGCCGGCCCCAGGTACTGCATTGGTGCCTCGTTTGCAATGACTGAAATGCGCACTCACTTGAGCCTGCTGGCGCGACAGTTCCGGTTGATCCACGTTGGAACTGAACGGCCGAAACCAGAATTCCAGATCAACTTGCGCACGCAGCAGGACTTGCTCATGCGCGTGGCCGCGCGCTGAACCCGTCATGCCGAAATTCGAAACCTTGCGCTCCCTGCTGAACGAGGGCGCCCGCGAAGATCGCCACATCACCTTCATCGACGGCGATGACGAGCAGCGCGTGCTGAGCTTCGCTCGCCTGCGGCAGCGCGCCTTGAGCCTGTTGGGTGCATTGCAGTCCCGTGGTCTGCGCCCGGGGCATGCGATGGTCCTGTGCGTCGCTGACAACGAGCGCTTCCTCGAAATGTTCTGGGCCTGCGTGCTCGGTGGCCTGGTGCCGGTGCCGCTCGCACCGATCAGCAGCGATGAGCAGCGGCGCAAGTTGTTTCGAGTTTTTGCGCAATTCGACAGTGCTTCTGTCTACATCGACGCTGCTGCGCTTGAGCGGCTCGATGGATTTATCGCAGCGCACGGGCTTGGCTTAGATGGCCAGCGGCTGCGCGAATGTGCGCTGATTCCCGGCAGCTTGGACCTTGGCGCGCAGCCTGGGCAGCCATGGGAGTCGCAGCCCGAGGATCTGGCCTTCATCCAGTATTCCTCGGGCTCGACCGGCGACCCTAAAGGCGTCATGTTGACCCACCGCAACCTGATCGCGAACATCCACTCGATCCGAGATGCGGCGGCCTTCTCGGACCGCGATGTGGCGCTGAGCTGGATGCCCCTCTCGCACGACATGGGGCTGATCGGTTTTCACCTCAACATGCTCGCCTGTGGCGTGAGCCATCTGCTGATGCGGACCGATTTGTTCGCACGACGTCCCTTGATGTGGCTGGAACAAGCCAGCCGGCGAAAAGCCACGGTGCTTTGTTCGCCCAACTTTGGCTATCAGCACTACTTCAAGCAGTACGTGCTGAAACAGCCAGAAGGGCTGGACCTGTCTTGCGTGAGGCTGATCTTCAATGGGGCCGAGCCGATCTCCGCCGACTTGGCCCGTCGATTTGTGCGGGCCATGGAGCCTCACGGGCTGAAGCCGAATTGCATGTTCGCGGTGTACGGTTTGGCCGAGGCCAGCCTCGCAGTCAGTTTTCCTCGCCCTGGAAGTGCTCTGGAGACCCTTCAGTTGCCGCGTTCTGGCTTGAGCGTGGGCGCAAGGGTGACGGCAGTTTCATCCGAAGCTGAAGGCGCGGCCGAATTCGTGAAACTGGGATGGCCGGTGCCGGGCACTGAAGTGCGGATATCCGACGAGAGCGGTGTGGGTCTTGGTGAACAAGTGCTCGGTCGCGTACAGATACGCGGCGACAACGTCACACGCGGCTATTTCCGAGACGAAACAAAAACCGCTAAGTGCATCTCGTCCGAAGGTTGGCTGGACACCGGTGATCTGGGCCTGATGTGGGAAGGGCAACTGATCGTCACCGGCCGCGCCAAGGATCTGGTGATCGTCAATGGCCAGAACCACTACCCGCAAGATCTGGAGCGCGTTGCCGAACAAGTGGCGGGTATCGAAGCCAACCGCGTGGCAGCAGCCAGCGTCCGCGCTTTGGCAGCAGACAGCGAAGAACTGGCGCTGTTCGTCACCCACCGTGGCGATCTCAACGATTTCGTTCCGAAGGTGCTTGAGCTTCGCCGAAAGATCCTTCAGCACACCGGACTGCAGGCCACGCATGTGGTTCCCGTCAAGCAGATTCCCAAGACCAGCAGCGGCAAACTGCAGCGTTATGCGCTCGCCCAAGCCTTCGAACAGGGCGAATTTGAAGATGTGCTGGCCGAGTTGGAGCCTTTGCTTCGTGCGGCTGGCGCTGAGCAGCCGCCCCAGAGCCAGGCGACCACGACGGTACGGCGCTTGCTGGAGGTCTGTGCCGTGTTTGTCACGGACCGAAAGCTGACGCCTCAGACCAACTTGCTCGAAATCAATCTCAACTCGCTGACCCTGGCTCGCATCCATGAGTCAATAGAGCGCGAATTTCCGCAACGCGTTGATGTGGCTGATCTTTTTGATTACCCGACCCTTGAGCAACTGGCCGAGTTCCTGGAGCGCTCATCGTGAATGAGGTGTCGACGCGTTTTCAGGGCTTGGTTTTCTAGGCGTCAATGAAGCTTGGAAGGGCGCGGTTGGTAAACTCGAATTTTTGCGCGTTTACGTGACAGTTCTGTTGCAGCGAGCGGGTGCACAAATTACATTTCGGGATGGTGTCGGTTTTGCGTAAAGGTTCGGTGTGGGTGAAAAGCTTGTTTGTGATCTCAGCACGTTTGAAGGGACCCTCGCTGTGAATGAAGAGGTGTCGTTGGTGGTACGCCCGACCCCAAGCCTGAGCGGAATTGCTTTGCGAAGCGCCGACTTTGAGACCTTGGCCGATGCTTTGGATTACGCCGCCCAAGGCGAATCGGGGTTCAACTATTACGACGGCAGGGGTAAGTTGATTGCTTCGCTGCCGTACCGCGAGTTGCGCGCGCGCGCGCTCAAGATGGCTTTGCATCTGGCCCCTCTGGGCCGCGGTCAGCGTTTGGCGCTGGTCGCTCACACTCACCCTGATTTCGCTGTGATGTTTTACGCGTGTCAGTACGCCGGCCTGGTTCCGGTTCCGCTTCCTGCGTCTGTTCACCTTGGAGGTCGAGAATCCTATATTCGCCATTTGCGGCAACTTTTGCGAGACTGCGTGGCAGTGGCCGCATTTGCCCCTGCGGAGTTCGTCGGTTTTCTTCGCGAGGCCAGCGATGGACTGCCAATGGCTTTGGCCGGCACCCTCGAGGAGTTCTTGGAACTCGACAACGTCAGCGAGTTGTCTTCTTCGCCCTTGCCCAGCGAATTGGCGTACCTTCAGTACACCTCCGGAAGCACGCGATTTCCAAGAGGAACCATGATTTCGCAGTCAGCGGTCATGGCCAACCTCCATGCGATCTTCAACCATGGTTTCTGCCTGACACCCGAAGATCGTTTTTGCTCTTGGTTGCCGTTCTACCATGACATGGGGCTGGTCGGAATCGTGTTGGGCTGCGTGGCTACCCAACGCTCAGTCGACTACCTTCCGACCTGGGACTTCGCGATGCGGCCGCGGCTGTGGCTCAAGCTGATGTCGATGAATCGCGCCACGGTCTCGTTCAGTCCGCCCTTTGGCTACACCCTGTGCTCTCGGCGGTTGCGAGCCTCGGACTCGCAAGATCTGGATCTCTCGGCCTGGCGTGTGGCCGGTGTTGGGGCTGAAATGATCCATCCGGAAGCCTTGGCTGATTTCGCCACCGCTCTTGCGCCCGCCGGCTTCAATCCAAAAGCCTTTCTTCCTTGCTACGGCATGGCGGAATGTTCGTTGGCTGTCAGCTTCGCGCAGGTGGGTGGCGGGGCTTCAATTGATGTCGTCGACATAGACAAGTTGGCCCGAGACGGGCAGGCCTCCCCGCTCATTGAGAGCGCTTTGGCGACGAAGGGCAGAGCGTTTGTTGGCTGCGGGCGCCCGTTGCCAGGCTATGAAATGGAAATCCTTGGTGGGGGCGGACAGTCCTTGCCGGACCGGCACTGCGGGCGCATTCACTTGCGCGGGCCCAGCATCATGTCCGGCTACTTTGGCAACGTGGTGGCGTCCCGCGAGGTACTTTCGGCTGATGGATGGCTCGATACGGGTGATATCGGCTACAGGGTTGATGGCGTCGTGTACATCACCGGACGAGCCAAGGACCTCATGATCATCAAGGGCCGAAACATCTGGCCGCAGGACCTTGAGTACCTGGCAGAGCAGGAACCCGAGGTGCGCCCCACTGACGCCTCTGCATTTTCGATCAGTGATGAACATGGCGAAGAAGTCGCGGTGCTGGTTGTCCAGTGCCGTGAGCCAGACCCGCGCAAACTGCTGAGGCTGTCTGAGAAGCTGCACCAAGTGATCCTCGTTGAGTTCGGGATTCATTGCCTGGTCGAGCTGGTGGCCCCGCACACCTTGCCTCGAACTTCGTCGGGAAAACTTTCCCGCAGTGCGGCGCGCAAGGAGTACATCGAGCGAGTGGGATCCCAAACTGCAGAGGTCGTGATGGATCGTTTCGCCAGCCAAGGCAGGCGCGAACGGGTGGAGGCCGTGAGAGTCGCCTCGTGAGTTCAGAGCCCAAGCTGTCCGTTGTCGGTGTTGACTTGATCGGCTCGAGTGCGTCGATCGAGTCGGTGATTCGCGCAGCCCTTGCGACGATCCGCCCCAGTGCAGTTGGCCTGGATGGGAATGCAGACCTGGCTCAAGAAGCTGACCTTGACTCTGCTGAAGTCATGGACCTGGTCATGGAAATCGAAGATCGGCTTGACCTTTCTATTCCGGTAGAAACCACAGCTCATGCGAGGACGATCAATGAGCTGACCGCGGGAATTGCGGTTTTGAAGCAAGGCCTGAGATGAGTCTTCTTGACAAGTTCGCCGTGCAAAGAGCGCGTCAAGCGGGTCTTGCGGGCAACGGGCGGGTCGCGCCCATTGCCACGCCAATGGATGAAATTCATTCCGCCACCTCGGCCTCCATCGATGGTCGGCGAATGATCCTCGCCGGCACCAACAACTATCTCGGTCTGACCTATGACCCGGGCTGCTGTGCCGCTGCGATTTCGGCGATCGAGGCCCTGGGTACCGGAACCACAGGCTCTCGCATGGCCAGCGGCAACTACGCGGGCCACCGCGCTCTCGAGCAAGAACTTGCGGATGCCTTTGGATGGCCAGCCTGCATCGTGTTTTCTACCGGCTATCAAGCCAATCTTGGCGTCATTTCCGCCTTGGCCGCCGAGGGCGACTATCTTCTGATTGACGCAGACAGCCACGCCTGCATTCATGACGGTTGCCGGCTCAGTGACGCGACCACGATCCGCTTTCGTCACAACGACCCAGAAAATCTGGACCGACGCCTATCGCGCCTAGGAGAAGATGCAGGCCGCGCTCTGATAGTTGTCGAAAGCCTCTACAGCACGCTGGGCGATCGTGCTCCCCTGCGTGAAATTGTCGAGATAAAAAAACGGCATGGCGCTTGGTTGCTGGTTGATGAAGCGCACTCTTTTGGTCTTTTCGGCCCACGGGGGCTGGGACTATGTGAAGAATTGGGTTTGCTCGACGACGTCGACATCATCGTTGGCACCTTCTCGAAGAGCTTGGGCGGAGTTGGCGGCTTTTCCATCGGCCGCCACGCCGAGATGGACCTGCTGCGCATGGTGAGTCGCCCCTATATATTCACGGCGTCTCCAGCGCCGTCCGTGATTGCGGCGACGCATCAGGCACTGCGGCGGGTTCTTCAGGGGGGTGATCTGCG
>Ga0247833_1006790_pt1 | contig 12503 bp, 10 predicted proteins | sample LaCruzMarch2015__7_FD_187117 | JGI IMG/M metagenome (GOLD analysis project Ga0247833, IMG submission 187117) | Freshwater microbial communities from meromictic Lake La Cruz, Castile-La Mancha, Spain - LaCruzMarch2015_8m | ecosystem: Environmental > Aquatic > Freshwater > Lake | place: Spain...
GCTGCCTTGAGTTTGGGCACGCGCGAGCGCCGGGGGTCTCATCGCGATGGGGACATCGCGATCCACCTTGAAGCCCGGCTAGGGCCGTGACGGGGGCGGTTGTCCTCGGCCACCGTGGGTCTTGCGGGTTCGGGCTTGTATCGGGGTTTTGTTCTGCTGGCAGTTCAGCGGTGTCCGTGGATCCATGGCCGACTGCGGCCGGGGACGGCCGCCCTCCATGGTTAACGCAAAAAGGGCGCCCGAAGGCGCCCTTTTGTGAATTTGTCTTGCGAACCTGCTTAAGCGCGGCTGCGACGGCGGATGATGTAGCCGCCGAGAGCCAAACCACTCATGGCCAGCAAGGCATAGGTCGAGGGCTCGGGAACGGTGGTGAAACCGCCGCCCGAGAAGCCCACGCCGCTGGCAGCAGCGGAGCCCGCTCCCGAGGTGAACTGGCCATTCGCTAGGTCACCGCCGTAGTCGATGGTGTAAGATGCAAGGTTGTAACCGAAGCCATCCACGGGCGCAACGTAGGCGATTTCAGACCCGAGGGGAACGAAATCTGAGCGGAAGAAAAATCCGCGGGTGTTCAACCCAGGATTTAGGCTCCCGATTGTCAAAGTAGGATATGCAACGATCATCAGCTGATCGCCAGCAGTGAAACCACCACTATAGCTGAAGTTGAAAACGCCGCCGGTGTTGCCAGCACCACCCGAATCATCGTTAGCAATTTGACCAACGAGAGTTACGCCCGCTGGGGTGAAGCCGTTGGTGAGGCCGGAAAACAGAGCGTTAAGGTCACCGAGTCCTGCCCATGTTCCCGTGTCAAGAGAAAGGAGGTTGATGAGCCCACCAACAGGGAAGGTGTTTGTGCTGACATTGGTGGACGAATACATATTGCCCATGCCGAAGTTGATGGCAACGCTGGCTGATGCCGCTTGAATGCCAACTGCGGCGGCGATCACGGTGGTGATGAGGATTTTTTTCATGTTTGGTTAGTTGGTTGTGGCTTGGGCCGAGGAGTTGTTTTGAGGCTTGTTAGGGAGCAATTGTGATGTTGTTAGTCCAGAACACTGTCCCAGATGGGTTATTTGAGGCTTTGCGGACGACGTAACCAATTGCAGCCTGAATTGGCGTTGCGCCAACGTCATTAGTCCCTGTAGCCGTGCTTTTCCAGCCGGAATTGGTCACGTAGTAGTAAGTAACGCTCGGAGCTTTATTGAATCCAACGATTGAGTTGCTGATCACGGAAAGCGTGTCGCGACGTCCTAGAAGGCTTGTGTTAGCACTCTGGAGAAAGGCACCGCTCGAAATTAGTCCCAGATCGTTGAGAGTTATGTCAGTCGGCCGACCCAGTGAGACATAGTTGTCGTTTGCGCCGCTTCCGATGCTGTCTAGTTGGACAGCCATAGCGCCTGTGTTCACATTCCCGGCGATTGTCACCGAGAGGTTGGTGCCCGAATTGGTTGTCTGGCGGACAGTAAAATAGCTGTCGGGCAGGATTGCTGTGTTATCGCGATTCGTAGCGCCAGAAGCAGTGCTGCGCCAGTATGAAACCGCAGGGTTAGTGGGATCAGCAGCATTTGTGGCAAAAAAGTATGTAGCTCCAGGCGCCCGGTTGACACCCGTTCCGACAACGTTGGGCGTAAGAATTTGCGTCCGCCGATTCAGCAGACTTGTGCCGCTAGGGGTGAACGAAACGTTTTGATCCGCCGCCGGGAAAATCTGACCGAGCGTCCAATAGGGAACAACCTTGAACGTATTGCTGGCATCCAACCCAGTGGGGGTCACGCCATTGTCGACGAGCGTGATGCTGTTCGAGTTGTTAGTGAGCACGTCGAAGATAAATCCCGCTTGGGCTCCGCTGACTGGCTGCACGTAGTGCGGGAGGGTCGTGAGGTCACCAAACCCGGGCGACGGGCTGACGGTGATAACAAAGTTGGAGCGCGAGGAAACGGCACCCTGAAAGACCGGCGGCTTGGTCAGCGGCGCGGCGACGATGGTGTCAGAACCGGCGGGTGTGGCGATCGTCATGAAGCCGACCGGATCCGTGGTTGAAGTGGTTTGAGCTTGGAGCGCGGAGGCTGCAAGAGCGGTGGTGGCGACTGCCGCGAAGGTGGTTCGTAGGAGGTTCATACTGGAGGCAAAGTAACGTGAGGTGTGGGGATGTCAAAAGTTTTTTTTGAGGTATTTGTGAAAAAATTGTGACATCCACTTTCGCGTTCGTGCGGCGGCCGGTTACAGCGTGACGAGGGTCTGCGGAGAGAGGGCATTTTTTGAGCGAAAACTTAGGAGAAGAGTAAGACGTGGAGGGGGAAAAGTCGAAGGGGAAATGCTGAGGAGCACCACGAGCGGGGAGCTTGGAGCAGAGAGCAGGCAGCAGGGATGGTGAGGGCGGGAGGGCACGTGGGCAAAGGCGCAGGGGAGCGATGCATGAATCGAGGCGGGAGAGTGCGGTCGGCCGGGAAATCTCAAGGACAAATCTCAAGGACGTGGGACGCCCTCGTCCCGCACCGATGCTGCTCCCGCGCGGTGCGCGGTGCACATCGAATGGCCCGTGTGCGGGCCATTTCCTTGGGTTGCGGACGTGGAGGGTTTCACGTTGGCGTGGGGCCGCTCTACTCGAGTTTGGGGCTTCCGTGTTGCGGTTGCGCAGGGCAAACGGCGGCTGTGGACAGCCGCCCTCCGGGAAGGCAGGAGTGGCCGCCGGGCGGCGGGGTTGGAACGCATCGCGATGGGGACATCACGATCCACCTCCAATCTTCACGGCGCAGAAGGCGGATCACCTGTCACTCGTCAGATCGGCCCGCACTGCGGGCCGATCGCCGAAGGGCGGGATGAGGGCGGGGACGAGGGCGGCCCTCGCGGGATCGAGAACTGGTGCGGTCAGGGCGGGATCGTGGAGGAGTTCCCGCGATTGCCAGGCGGTGAGGCTGCCGACGAGGGCCGCGAGGGCGGCCTGGGGATCGGTCTTCTCGCGCAGGGCGCGGCGGAGGTCGGCGGCGGCGTCACCCGCGGCCGTGGGCGGGGCGAGGAGGGCGGCGGAACCCGCACCGGCGCTGGATTCGCGGGCTTCGGCGGAGGCGAGGTGAAGTTTGGCGGAAATGATTTCCGAGCTGAACCACGGCTGCTGACGGTAAAGCGCGCTGAGCAGGCTGGCGTGGGCCTCGCGGGGACGTCCGCCTTCACGCAGGAGGTCACCGCGAAAGAACCAGACGGCACCGTTGGAAAGTTCGGCGGCGGAGGCCTCGTCGAGTTTTTGCGTTGCGGACGCGAGGGCCTCGGCGGGGCTGCGGGCTTCGATTCCGCGGCTCATCCATTTGTCGAGCCCCTGGAGGAGCATGGCGTCGGAAGGATTGTCGCCGCGGCGGAGGGACTCGCGGGTGGCCTGGCGGACGAGGTAGGACTGCTGGAGTTGGAGGGCGGACTCGGCGACGAGGAGGTCAGCTCCGTGAATGCCCGGGTCGAAACGGCGGGCCTCGCCGGCGAGCTGGATGGCGTCCTCGTAAAGCTCGGCGTGCTTGGCCTTGACGGCGGCGTCGAGTTTCTCGAGGGCGGCGGCCTGCTGGTCCGGCGCGACGGCAACGGGCGGCGGGGCGGCAGCGGCCTTGGGCGCGGGGCGGCGCTGCCAGAAAAATCCCCCGGCGAAGGCGGCGAGGATCAGGGCAACAACGACGGCGAGGAAAACACGGTCGCGCGCCGCACGGCGGTCGCGCGTCTGGCGCTCGCGCTGGCGGTGCCGGGCAATCTCGGCGGCGGACATGTGCGCACCGCGGGCCACGCCGGGGGCGACGGGCGCGATGGGCAACGTGCGGCGCGGGCGCTGCTCCGAATCGTGCCGGCGGGAGGATCGGCGGCGCAGCGGACGGGGTGCGCCCGGGTCGTGCGGGATCTGATTGCTGGCCGGCCGCGGCGGGACGGCGCGGGGTTCGGAAGAATCATCGGGAGGCATGGGAGAGGGAAGAAGAAAGAAGGGAGAAGGGAGTTGGTAGTTTTCAGTCTTCAGTTTTGGCTAAGGCCTGTCTCCCAGACTCGGCTCAATTGGCAGAGAGCGGGGCCGGGGGCTTCGTTCTCCGCTCATGGTGGCCACGCTGCGGGCGCGGGGCAATGTTCAGTTTTCGGCTTTTTCCTCGCCCGTCACTCGTCACTCACCCCCACGGGAGAAGACAGGAGCAGCCGCTGGGAGCGGGTTTGGGACGCATCGCGATGGGGACATCGCGATCCACCTGAGCCGGAACGATGCAGTAGGATTTTCCTCGGTGTCTGCGCGGCGCAGACTGCCGCGGCTGGAGTCCGGTTTTGGGAGCGACCCACCGAATGGTGAGAAGTTTCCTGCGCAGGCAAGCTGTGGCTCGCGGCGCGCGGGGACGCGCGCCCTCCAGACGTCCGCCTCGCTGGAGGGCGGCCGTCCCCGGCCGCCGCTCGACTGTTCAACTGCATAGCTACGGCTGAGGGCAGATCCGCTTAATCTCGAACCCCGAGACTGCAACATTCCGAGCATGCCAATGAGTTTGGATCTCAAGCAAATGAGCCGGCCTGAGAAGGTCCGACTGATGGAGCAAATCTGGCAGGACTTGTCGGTTGACGAGCAGGATGTCCACTCCCCAGCTTGGCACCGCGAGGTGCTGGCGGAGCGGGTGGCGAAAGTTGAGGAGGGCAGGGGAAAGTTTCTGACTCTCAATGAACTCGAAGCGCGCTTGAACGCCAACGGCCAGTGAAGCCGGTTGCGGTTCTCGCCGAAGCGGCTGCAGATATCGAGGCGGCCTGGAGTTTTTACGAGCGCCAAGACGTCGGGCTCGGTGGCTACTTCGTCCGCAGCATCCTGCAAGACCTGCGGAGACTGGAGGTGCTGCATGGCACGCACCCAATGCACCAAGTTTTGGTTTGGCCAGGGGGCACAGGCGTCCCGCCCAATACTGTTGCTTTAGCAGAAAAGATTGATCCGCAGATGGCCGCAGATTTTCGCAGATATAATCTATAACTAGCTTATAAAAAGACTGTTGCACTTTTTTTAATCTGCGCTCATCTGCGTGAATCTGCGGATAAAATCTCCTTAAGTAAACGGTATTGGGCGTCCCGCCTGTGCATGGCCGACGACACGGGCGGGACGCCCATGCCCCCTGATTTCCAGAGTTCCGAAAGCAAGGGGCAAAAGCAGTCGCTGGGGCGGGCTCGGGACGCATCGCGATGGGGACATCGCGATCCACCTGGGGCTTTGCGCTGCGGACGCGCGCTTTCAGCTTTTGGCTCTGGCCTGTCTCCCTCAGCGTTTCAGCCTTTCAGCATTTTCCCATGTCACTCGTCACTTCCCTCCGCCCTGCGCAGATACTCCGCCGCGGTCTGCGATCCGGTGAATTTTTGGGCGAGGCGGAAGAGGCGGATGGCTTCGGCCCGGCGTCCGAGCGACCAATAGTGCTGGGCGAGATATTCGTAGCCGCGGGCGTGGTCGGGGTCGCGGGCGATGGCGCGGAGGTAGATTGGGAGGGCTTCGTCCGGACGGCCGCTGCGATCCAAGCCGAGGGCGTGCTCGCGCAGGAGGAAGGGAACGTCGGGACGCTGGCGGACCGCGTCGCCATAGTAATCGGCGGAAACCTTGGTCCAAACCAAACGCTCGGCCGGCGTGGCGGAGGCATTGGCCAGCAGGGCGGCCGATCCGGCAGCGAGAGTGAGGAGGCGGGGATTGTTCGGGCTCAGGGTGAGCCCGCGGTTGGCCAAGTCCCAGGGGACGCGAGGGTCTTCATCCGCCCAGGCATTTTCCGCCTCGAGGGCCAGCCGCTCGGCCGGCAGTTCGCGGGCGACCCACCAGACGAGGGCCACGCCGGGCAAGGCGGGCAGCAAGGCGAGCGGTCGCAGCCAGGGCGGCAGCGGATGGGTCCAAAGACCGGGCAACTCGGCCCGCGTGGCGGCGAGCCATCCGGCGCAGAGCGCAGCCAGCAAAGCCACGGCCGGCACATGGAGGCTGTAGTCGAAGATGGCATGCACGCTCAGGGCGGTGAGGCCGGCGAGTGACCCCGTGGCGAGGCCAAGCGGGGTGGCCTGCGGAAGCAACCCAGAGGGCGGAAGCTCCCGGGCGAGGCGCAGCGCGTTGCGCCATCCGGCGGCGAAGTGCGCGAGGAAAACCATGACGCCGAGGGCGAGGCCGAGGCGTCCGTATTCGATGAGTAACTGCAGCCAATCATTGTGGGCATGGATCGGGAGATTGAGGAAACCCGTGCCGCGGTAGCGCTGGGAAAGCAGGTCGAAAACGTTGGCCCCGGCGCCGAACCACGGGTCGAGCGTAAGCATGGGCGGCACGGTGATGAACCAGAGGCGCTCGCGGTATTCGTCCAATCCAACGATGTTGAACCTCAGCCGCACGGTGGTGCTCTCGCCGCCGAGGAGGAGGCCGAGCATGACGGCCAGGGCCACGAGCAGCAGGGCGCCCGCGCCGAGCCAGACGCGGTGGGAGGTGGCACCGCGACGAAGGACGAAAAAACTCACGAGGGCAAAGACGCCGAGTCCGGCGGGCACGCCGAGGTAAGCCGAGCGCGAGAGGCAGAGAGCCAGCCCGGCGAAGCCGGCTGCGGACACCCAGAGGAGGAGCAGCTTCACCGCCACGCCGCCGCGCCCCCAGACAAGAAGTCCGAGGGCGAGGAACGTCGTGACCTCAAGGACCCCGGAGAGGGCGGCGCGGTTGGCCAGGGTTCCGCTGACCCAGCCGTGGTTTGGCACCTGCTCGTCGCCGCGCGGCAGCCCGAGACTGGGTGCGAGGTCGGCCAGCGGGTGAAACGGGGAGTCGGCGGTGAATTGCGCGGCAACGAGAACCACCTGGCCGACGGCGAGGACAAAAAGGACGCCGAGAACCAGCCCCCGCGGGCCATCGCCGCGCAACTGCCACGCGACGGTGAGGTAGACGGACAACGCCCCGAGCAGCAGCCAGGCGTCTTCCCTCGCGGCATACCAATCGGGGGTGACGGCCTGACGCCACAGCAGGTAGCCGGCAAACAGGATCACGCTGCCCACGCAAACGGCCCCGGGCGCGTCGTTCGCGCGCCAGAACATCAGCCCGGCCACAATCGCCGCGGCGCCGACGAGCAAGTAGCCCGGCCCGGCGAGGGCCGGATACCACCACCCTCCGAGCAGGACCGGCGAGGTGACGAGCCCGACGGCGAGCAGGATTGCGCTGATCCAGATAAGCGATTTCGCCACCACGGGACGGAGGTTAGGTGGAAAGTGACGAGTGACAAGTGACGGGTGACGAGCAGACGGACTTCCACCACGAAACGCGGGGGCGTGCGTGCTCCCCATTTTCTTCTGCATCGTTCAAGCGGAAGACACTTGGCACCTGTCACTTGTAGCTCGTCACTTTCGCCCGGGCGCGGACGGAATTTTCTTTTCTCGCGGGGGCGCGGGCGGAACGCTGTGGAGCCAAGCGATGCTGACTTTTGAAAAGACTGTGATGATCCGATTCGAGGACGCCGACCCGGCGGGGGTGGTGTTCTATCCGCGGGCCATCGCGCTGGCCCATGGGGTGGTCGAAGACATGATCCGGCAATCGGCCCTCGGATGGGCGGGGTGGTTCGCTTCGGCGGCGCACGCCGCGCCACTGCGGCGGGCCGAGGCGGAGTTTTCCCAGCCGATGCGGCCGGGGGAGAGTTTCACCGCGCGGGCCGTGGTGGAAAAGCTGGGGGAGACATCGGTCACATTCGGGGTGGGATTTTACGCGAGCGATGGGGCGCGGGCGGCGCAGGTCACCACGGTCCACGTGCTGATCAGCAAAGCGACCGGACGACCGGTTCCCCTCACCCCGGAGATTCGCGCGGCGTTCGGGTGAAGGTGGGACAAAGATGGCGCTGGTCACGCGTCACCTCCGCCCGCCGGGCGGACAATTTTGCCGAGCGCGGTGCGGGTGATGGGGCCGACCTCGACTGACACGGGACGGGCGTATGGGGGAAAAAGATCGAGGGCGGCGTGCGCTTCAGCGGCGGCGGCGGGGTCTGCGGCCACGATGCGCAGGGCGCAACCGTTGCGCTCGTCGGGTCCGGAATCGAGGCGGATGGCACCGGACGGGACGCGGGCCTGAAGCGCACGCTCGAGGGCGGCAAGGTCGAGCAACTCGCCGCGGATTTTGACCAAGTCGTCCGCACGGCCGAGCACGCGCAATTCGCGGCCGCGAAACTCGACGCGGTCCGCGGTGGCCAGCCAGCCATTTGTTTTCGGATCCTCCCACTGCGCCGAGCCATCCGACTGGAAGACCATCCAACCGGTGAGCAAGGAAGGTCCGCGGAGATAGAGAAGACCACCCGCCCGCGCCTGCGCCTCCACGTGATCAAGCAGCGGGAGCCAGGAGGCGTCGGGGTGGTCCAGCGGGGCGGTCGCGACCTGCGAGGCCGCCTCGGTCAGGCCGTAGCTGCGAAGAAGCGGCCACCCGAGAGCCCAAGCGGACTGCCGCAGGCCTTCGTCGAGCGCCCCCCCGCCGACGACGACGGCGCGGAGCGAGGCTGGCGCGCGAAGACCGTGGGCAACCAAATCGTGGACCTGCGTGGGCACGAGGGAGGAGAGCGTCGCACCAACGGCGGAAGCCTCGCGAACAAACCCGGCGGCATCCCAGGCTGCCAAGTGCTCGCAGCGGGCACCGGCCAGCGCCGCGCGGACAAGGATGCCGAGGCCGCCGACGTGGAACAGCGGGAGCGGATTGATCCACACGTCGGAGGCCGTCGCGGCCAGGTGCGTGTTGACGGCACGGGCACTCGCTTCGAGGGCGGTGTGGGCGAGCGCGACAACCTTGAGCTTTCCCCCGGTCCCGGAAGTGGCGAGCCAGAGGTGACCGGGCAGGTCGGGAAATGGCGCCGCGAGCACACGCGCCGTGAGGTCGGGGCCCAGGCGCGGGTTGAGCAGCAGCCCGGCGATCCCCTCACCCCAGGCGGAGGGTTCGGGGCGGAGCAAGTGTGATCCCCGGAGCATGAGAGGAGGGTGACGGAGGATCGGCCGTTTAGGAAGCAGCGAGCTTGGAGCGGGGAGCAGGGAGGTGGAAAGTAGAGGGAGCGCAAGCGCGCAGGGCCAACGGCTCGCGAGGCCGCTCGCCCTCCGGCCAGGGCGGCTTATGGCCCTCCTCGGCGCCCTGACATTTGCCTTGTCAGCGTGGCATCGACATCGCACATTTCTTGGCCGCTCGCGGTGCATCCGCGAGCCAAGATGGTCGACCCGCCAGGGTAGCTCAGCGGTAGAGCAGGGGACTCATAAGCCCTTGGTCGGGAGTTCGATTCTCCCCTCTGGCACGTCGGTCGGCTGCTACTCCGGGAAGAGCAATTCGGTCGGCGCGCCGACTTCATCCGGCCACGAGGCCCAGGCAACATCGGTAATGCCGACCACGCAGCGGACGACTTCCCAGCCGTTGCGGGCGTCGGACCAGAGAATAGCGACATCCGCACTCTGATTGTCGCCGACGAAAATGGCAGCACCGCCGGCATCGACGATGCGGCCTTGGAAAAAGGCCCAACCGTTGAGCTGCTTCATCGAGCCGGCGAACTTCACCGGCTGCCCGGCGATGTCCTCGACCTCGGGGCGGGCGAGATCGAAAAGCTGGTCGCGCAATTCCGAGCCCCGCGGCACTTCTTTCGGCCCGGCGAGGACGGTGGATGTGAGGACGGCGGCGAGGAGGAGGATGAGGGTTTTCATGGGATTATTGGGGAATTTCAAGTGTGGCGAGTTCCGGGACGATTTTTTCCCGCGCGTCGATGATGTCCTGGGCGGTGGAATCGGAGATTTTGTAAAAGCGCCGGGCGTATTGCACGGCTTCGAGGCCGCCGTCTTTCTTCTCGATGCGCCAGAGGTTCCACTCGGCGAAATACTGATCGCTCCCCTCCTCCGAGAAGACAATGAAGTCGGCGATGTAGGATCCCGCGTCGTCGTTTTCCATCACTTGGCCAGAAGCATTGGGGTTGCTGGCCTTGGCGTTCGCGACCATCTTGAACGCGAGGGCGCGCGGGTCGTCCATGTTCTTGAAGAGGCGGGTCGAGATGAGCGTGGTCCAATCCTCGAAACGCTCGCCCGCGGTCAGATACTCGCGGATGCCGGCCTCGTCACCGCGGAGGAAATACTTCTCCCCGTCGAAGCTGAAAACGGGGCCGGAGTCATCAGGAGGCTGTTCCCCGCTGTCGCCCTGCGCGTAAACCGGAGCGCCGGGGTCAGCCAGCGTCGGCCCGGAAGGCGGCGCGACGGCCGAGGGGAAATCCGCGGGGAGCGAGTTGGATGGTTCCTCGGTGCTGGTGCCGACGATTTTGGCCTGCATGCCGTTCACCTCAAGGTCGGCCCAGACGCTGGCCCGCTTTTGCTCCTCGGAGTCCCCTGTCACGGACTCGGTCGCCCAGAAATGCAGCAGCAAGGTGCCGTCCGGTTGCCAGCGCACGGGGTCCATGCCCTCGGCCGCGACATCGCTGATGGCGGCCAGAGGCTCGGCCTGGGATTCGTCCAGGGTCGGGACGCTGATTTCCTTGAGCGACTGGCCGACGACTTTGTAGAGCGACACGACGCGACTGCGCGAGGCGCCGCCGGTCACGGCCACGTAATCGCGGTCGGGCGACCAAAGAAAATCCGGCACGATGGACGACTCAAAGCCGAAATCGCTGGTCTCCTTTTCCCGGTCCCAAAACGTGCCGAGGACGCGGTTGTTCTGGGTGTCGATGAGGACGTAGACGGGCTGTCCGCCTTCCTCGCTGGCCTCGATGATATCGAGCCCGGCGCGGACGGAGACGGCGCCGAGGAGCAGGGCGCAGGCGGCGAGGTGCAGACGCACGGGAAGAAACGGCTCAGGGAGCCTGGAGCGAGTTGACGATCTTGTTGGCCTGATCCATGCCCTGCGTGTCGTCCGCGTCGGTCACGAACCACAACTCGGCGATTTGGTCGTTGGGAAGCGCGCACCAGGCGAAGGCGAGGCGGACATTCTTGCCGCTGCTTTTCTCCTTGGCGTCACCCACGGCGTAAAACCCGGTCATGCCGGACGGCGTCCAGTCCTGCGCATCGCCGAGTTCAATGTCGTCAAACTTTTCGCCGACGTTGGAGAGGCAATTCTTCATCGAGTCGGCCAGAGCATCCTCGTTGCCCGCGATCGTGCGCATGGAAAAAACCGCACCCGTCGGGCCGTCGAGGTGGAAGTAGTCCCCTTGCTCCTCGGCTTTGGTCAGCTCCCAGTCGGAGGGAACATCGACGACAAAACTTGGATCATCCGTGGTCGGATAAACGAGGGAAACATTTTCCGCCGCGGCCACCGGACGAACAGCCAGGAGCAGGGCGCAGAGCGTGAGGATGCAGATATTTTTCATGGTGTGAGGTGAGCGGAGAGCCGCGTTGGTGGACGATTCGCGCATCTGCCTCTTCGTTGGGGGACCCGATGTCAACCTTGTTTTGCAGGCCCAGCTATTCGCGGGTCAGGTGATAGAGCTGAAAGGTGCCGAAGCCTTTCGGCAGAATCGTCTCGCCCGCGTATTCGAATCGCACCCCCGGAATCTCCAAAGCGGCGGCCAGCGCGGCCATGGTGCGGCCGGCGTAGACATGATTCACCGGGGTGACCGGCTCGATGCGGGCGGCGCGGTTGACGACCAGTCCGGCCACGTCCTGCCGTCCGCTCACCGGATCGAGGAACTCCATGACGGGACCGGCGTCCAGCGAGGTCCGCAGCGCGAGGTCCTCGGGGAATCCGCGCGCCGTCCAGTCGATCGCCGTGGTGGCATCGAGCAGTTCGAGGCTGAAACGGATCGCGCTGGGAAGATCGCGGAAGACCATGAACAAGCCGTCGCCCGCCGTCTTGACCGTCACGGTGTGCGCGCGGAATCGCTCGACCACCGCAGCCACGCAGCCGAGGTAATCGCGGCAGAATGTCCGCAGCATCCCGGCCCCGAGACGGCTGTAGCCTTTGGCATCGGCACACAGCATGGCCCGGAAAGGCAGCGGTTCCCCCGCAACCACGCCGCACTCCGCAAGCGAGGGCAATCCGTGCGGCGTGAGGTCGAGCTCGCGCGCCCGCAGGAGGGCGAGACCGCGGAAAAAGAGTCGGGTGAACACCGGTGTGACCTCCTCACCGGCAGCGAGAATTTCGTTCTGCCCGTGCACGCCGGTGGCCGTGGCGAGCAATCCGTCCAACCGCGCGGCCTGGGCCGGGCTCAGCCGCTGGCGGAAGCCCTCGAGCAATTCCCCGGTGCCGAGGTGAAACTCGGATGCACGCGCGGCCAGGTCGGCGGCGGCTTCCAACTGTGCGGGATCATGGAGGTAAAAGAACACCATCGACCCGTCGGGTGGCCGCGCCGCGGGTCCATCCGCGAAACCCCGCACATGCAGGCCTGGCAGATTGAACCAGCTTTCGACCAGGGCCGAGGGGAACCCGATGCGGTGGGCGGTCTCGAGGGCCTGACGGCGCATGGACTGGAGAGGGCGCCATTGACCGGGCAGCGCGTCGGCGGCCGCGCGATAAGCCGTCCCGGCCCCGCGCTGATTGCCGAGCAGGAGATGCGCCTCGCCCCGGGTGGCTTGAAGCCACGGGCTGGCCGCCG
>Ga0247833_1006794_pt1 | contig 12492 bp, 12 predicted proteins | sample LaCruzMarch2015__7_FD_187117 | JGI IMG/M metagenome (GOLD analysis project Ga0247833, IMG submission 187117) | Freshwater microbial communities from meromictic Lake La Cruz, Castile-La Mancha, Spain - LaCruzMarch2015_8m | ecosystem: Environmental > Aquatic > Freshwater > Lake | place: Spain...
GTATGACACTTGAAACACCACTGCTCTCAATCTCGGGCGTTAGCAAAGCCTACGGAGACGTTGTCGCTCTAGACGATGTCAGTTTTGATATCAGGCAGAACGAATTCTTTGCATTGTTGGGTCCATCAGGTTGCGGCAAGACCACCCTTCTGCGTTCAATCGCCGGATTCGAGGATCCTGACGCTGGGGCTATCGCCATTCTCGGATCTGAGTCGACCACACCCATTAATCTTCTATCCCTTCCACCCAATAAGCGTCCAGTAAATCTGATGTTCCAGTCCTATGCACTCTTCCCGCACATGAACGTTCGCAAGAACATCATGTATGGCTTACAGCGTGAAGGTTTGAGCAAAGAAGAAATCGCGCAGCGGGTTGATGAAGTACTGATCACAACCGGATTAACCGATAAAGCCGCGGTGCGACCTGCGCAACTATCCGGTGGTCAGCGCCAACGCGTTGCCCTTGCCCGCGCGATTGTTAAACGTCCGCGCCTGTTACTCCTTGACGAACCACTGTCAGCACTTGACCGCAAAGTTCGAGCGGAGATGCAAATTGAATTAAAGCGCCTGCAACATGAAGTGGGAATCACTTTTGTCGTGGTTACCCACGACCAGGAAGAAGCCATGAGCATGGCCGATCGAATCGCGGTTATGCACGAAGGTCGCGTGCAGCAAATCGCCGACCCGGTGACCTTGTACGCGCAGCCCGCCAACGTGTTCGTCGCGGACTTCATCGGAAGTGGGTCGCTATTGCACGGAGTCGCTACCCAGGGATCCTTCAGCGCCTACGGATCCACATTCCCCTGTCACAACCCTGACCAGATTGCAGGTGATGCAGTACTTGTCCTGCGCCCAGAGGAAGTCCGGATCACGGGTGCGGCACCAACTGACAGCCCGCTCATGGTCGGCTCAATTATTGAGACACACTTCTACGGTGGTTCATCAAGCACCACGGTTCGCGTTGCTGGAGTGGACCACCCAATTGTTGCAAGTCACCCCGGTGCACCGCAATATATTGTCGGTGACCAGGTCGGCTTGTCATGGAACCCACAATCAGCAGTACTGCTTCAGGTTCAACCATGACAATCGCAACAAATGCTGGACGCGCTCACAACCCTTCCGAGGATCTTGTTGATCGATCCCTCGCGGACACAACCCATGCTCCCTATTGGACCGATCAACCAGGTGCACCAAGCCCGTGCCAGCAATTACTCGCGAGTAAAGAATGCGACCTGGCAATCATCGGTGGTGGTTTTACTGGATTGTGGACCGCAATATTGGCCAAGGAAGCAGATCCGCAGCGCGAAGTCATTCTGCTCGAAGCGGAGACCATTGGATTTGGTGGTTCAGGTCGTAACGGTGGTTTTATTTCTGGCTCGCTCACTCATGGTCTGGCGCACGGTGAAGCAATCTGGCCAAAGGAAATGAAAACTTTGGTGCGACTGGGAAATGAAAACCTCAATGCGATTGTTGACTTCACCAAGTCAGAGGGCATCGATGCCGACATGCGCCTGGTGGGAAAAACTGCGGTGGCGCTTAATGAACACTCTGTGCGGGCGCTGGAAGCAATGCACGCTCGGCATGCCCAATGGGGTGAGGACAGTGAACTACTCGACCGCGAACAGATGCAAGCCGATGTTGCCTCACCCACTTATCTCGCTGGATTGCGGGTGCGCACCGGAAGTGGCTTGATGGATCCCGCTCGCCTGAGCTGGGGGCTCAAGCGCGCTGCCCTGGCTCGCGGGGTGCACATCTATGAAAACACCCCGGCGTCATTTCTTTCCAACCAACGTGACGGCGGCATAGCGCTGCAGACTCCCCTCGCCTCGGTGCGTGCCCGTCAGGTTGTTATTGCCACCAATGGGTTCACACCACTACTTAAGCGCTTGCAGTATCGGATGCTGCCAATTTTTGACCACGTACTTGTCACTGAGCCACTCACTTCACGCCAGTTGGCTGACATTGGTTGGTCACAGAATCAAGGTATGACCGATGTTGGTAATCAATTCCACTACTACCGGCGCACACCGGATAACCGCATTCTGTGGGGAGGCTACGACGCGATCTATTACCGCGGTAACCGCACCAACCGTGAGTTAGAGCATCGTGATGTGAGCCACCGACTTCTTGCCAAACAATTTTTCACAACGTTCCCGCAGTTGGAGGACCTGAGGTTCACCCACAAGTGGGCTGGCATTATCGATTCAACGAGTCGGTTCACTCCCGCGATCGGCACCGCAATGAACGGCAAGCTTGCCTACGCGGTTGGTTACACCGGGCTCGGTACAGCTTCCGCCCGATTTGGGGCCAACACAATGCTGGATCTATTAGCCAAACGGAAAACGGAACTGACCAAACTCACGATGGTGCGCCGTAAGCCGGTTCCATTCCCACCGGAACCTCTCCGTTACCCATTGGTGCAGTTCACCCGGTCACAACTTGTCCGCGAAGACCTCACGGGTAAACGTGGTGCCTGGCTTTCACTTCTTGATCGATTCGGTGTCGGATTCAATAGTTAGGAATAACGTGTCACAAGGCGTACACATCAACGGTCACACCCGCGATGGCAAAGGTCCCGTATTCGAGTTGATCAACCCTGCAACGGGCGAGGTGTGTGACTCGATTACCACCGCGAGTACTGCCGACGTGAGTGAGGCCGTTGCAGCCGCTGTCGCTGCGCAACGCGAGTGGGCAGCCCGCACACCCGGTGAACGGGCCAAGGTGTTACTGACACTTGCCGATCTCATCGAAGCGGACGCGCAAGGAATTACGAAGTTGGAAGTTGATGAAACCGGTAAGCCTCGTGCAGTATTCCAAGACGGTGAACTTCCCTTCGCTGCTGACAACTTGCGTTTCTTTGCTGGAGCAGGGCGTTCCCTTGAAGGTACCGCAGCCGCTGAACTATCCACGGGCTACACGAGTCTGCTGATGCGTCAACCCATTGGAGTGGTGGGATCAATTACTCCATGGAACTTCCCGTTCATCATGGCGATCTGGAAAATCGGACCGGCTCTAGCAACGGGTAATGCGGTTGTGCTCAAACCAGCACCTGCAACACCACGCAGTTCACTTCGTCTCGCAGAGTTAGCAATGCAGGCAGGATTACCAGCTGGATTGTTAAATGTGCTCAGCGGCGGCAATGACATCGGGGCAGCCATGGTGACCGACCCGGATATTCGGATGATTTCACTCACTGGTTCAACGGCGGCCGGCGAGGCCGTGATGTCTGCTGCAGCGCCTAACGTGAAGCGACTTCACTTAGAACTCGGTGGCAAAGCTCCAGCTCTGGTTTTTGCCGATGCCGATCTAGAACAGATGGCTCGCGCCCTCACACTCGGAGCAACCTACAACTCGGGCCAAGACTGCACGGCTGCAACTCGAATCTACGTACATGCATCGCGCTACCAAGACACAGTTGATGCAGTCGCGCACATGATGTCCACTGTTCGCGTGGGAGATCCTTGGGCGGACACCACCGATATTGGTCCTTTGATCTCCCAAGTCCACCGAGATCGCGTTGACGGGTTTGTCCAGCGAGCTCGTGCAGCCGGTGCGAATATTGCTGCCGGTGGTGAACGCATTGATTCACCCGGTTTCTACTACCCACCTACTCTCATTTCCGGTGCCGCCCAAAACAGTGAAGTTGTTCAAGGTGAGATCTTCGGTCCTGTTCTTGTGGTTGTTCCCTTTGAATCAGAAGATGAAGGAATTCATTTAGCAAATGATTCTCGTTATGGACTCGCCAGCTCGGTGTGGACCAATGACGTTGCTCGGGCACTACGGGTGAGTCAGCGCATTGAAGCGGGTGTCACCTGGATCAACGACCATCTTCCGATTGCATCAGAAGCTCCGCACGGTGGTGTAAAGGGAAGTGGATTCGGTAAGGACATGAGCCACGAATCATTGTTGGAGTACACAACAACGCACCACATAATGATCAAGCACTCTGAGCCCGTGAAACACGATTCATTCCGACCAGCCTGACGTGGAACAACCATCGGAACAATTCGCGAAGCACGAGGCTTAGCAAAACCGTCCCAACCCGTGCTAAGATTCGCTTGTTGGGAGCGAACCTTACGAGTAGGCCCAGCCAATTGGCTGGGCCTTTCTCTTTGGGCGAAGGAATGTTCATCCTTCACATCACCCCCTATCCCCTCGGAATTTCCCCGCAAACATCACAGGGATCGAGGACCAAGGTCAGGGACACAGGAATAACGCCGCACCAACAAACTCACTTAGCAGCACAACGCTAAATCAATCGCAAACCCACGCCAAGATACAAAGTGACGACTGTGGAAAAGCGGAAGTGGTGGCAACCGAAGTCACCACCACCTGGCACGCATACGGCTACTCCCGCATCACGTCAAACAACCATCGGAACAAGTCGCGAAGCAAAACACCTAGCAGAATCGTTCCAACCCGTGCTAAGATTTGCTTGTTGGTAGCGAACCTATTGGTCTGACCCGGCCCTAGGGCCGGGTCTTTCCTTTTCAGCGCAGGATTTCTCATCCTTCACATCACCCCCTATCCCCTCGGAATTTCCCCGCAAACATCACGGGGATCGAGGACCCAGGTCAGGGACACAGGAATAACGCCGCACCAACAAACTCACTTAGCATTACAACGCTAAATCAATTGCAAACCCACGCCAAGATACAAAGTGGCGACTGTGGACAACAGCCAATGACAAGTAGTGAATATTAGTTTTGGAGTATGGTTCTCTGATGAAGATCACTCGTCTTATCCTCGCAACGCTCCTGTCCCTTGGTCTGGTAACCGCTGCTGCGTTTGCTCCCGCCTCGGCTGCGGAGAAGCCAACTACGGTTCGCGTGTATCACCAGGCGGTCAACCCAATCGCGGTGAGCGGAACCGGCATCGGTGCCGTGCGAACGTTCTTCATCCCCATCTCGGTGGACGGCAAGTCAGCCGATGGCCAGTATTTGGCAGGAACGCTCACCACACTTGATCCGGCAATGCCAAATGGCCAGGAACTGCGCTCATCTAATCTCACTTACGTTTTCGGTGCTGAAAAAGATCAGATGGTCGTTGGCGGTGTGTCTCTTTACCCACCAGCTGGAGCAACTATTGCAGCCGGGCAAAGCACCGTCCGGCCAGTAATCGGCGGATCAGGGAAATACTCAGGCGCCCGCGGACAGGTTGTTTCGACAAATATGGGTGCGAACGGTTGGACTCACATATTCAAAGTCTGGCTAGGGAAGTAAAAGAGTGAAGATCACTCGTTTCGTCCTCGCAGCTGTCCTGTCCCTTAGCCTGGTAACCGTTGTTGCGGTTGCTCCCGCCTCTGCTGCGGAAAAGCCAATTACAGTTCGCGTGTATCACCAAGCGGTGACTCCGATCGCAGTCAGTGGAACCGGTATCGGTGCCGTGCGGACCTACTTCATTCCCATGGCAGTGGACGGCAAGTCAGCAGATGACCAGTACTTGACAGGCACGCTGACCACACTTGACCCGGCTATGCCGAATGGCCAGGAACTGCGTTCATCAAATCTCACATTTGTTTTTGGCGCTGAGAAAGATCAGATAGTTGTTGGCGGAGTTTCCTTTTTCCCACCAACTGGAGCCACCATTGCAATCGGGCAGAGCACCACACGGCCAGTAGTGGGCGGATCCGGAAAATACTCCGGCGCCCGCGGCCAGGTTGTTTCGACGAATTTGGGGGCAAACGGTTTTACTCACACATTTAAGGTCTGGCTAGGAAAATAGTTCGACTCGCATTAGTTCTCGATGTCAACCGAGGAAGCGCGTTGAACGGAAAGTTGCACGTCATTACCTGCAGTGCAGGAAAGAATGTGGCCCCCCGCATTAATTGTTGACGTGAGCCCATGAAGGTGAAGCCCGGGTTGGCCAACACCGAGGTAGTCAGGCCCTTGACGAAAGCCAACGAGCACTGCTTTCTTGCCATCCAAAGTGAACTTGGTTTGCTGCGCAAGTACGGTAGAAAAAGTTGGCCAAGGTTTTACCTGCTTGGGAACACTGCGAGTTTCCAATTGGCTGAAAGTTCCCCGAACTCGAACGGCGATAACTCCTTGATCTGTTCCCACGAGCTCATTAATTGCTGGGATCAGTTGACTGCACTGGGTACCGGGCGGAACTGGACCTGACTTCGTGGGTGTGAAGTTAATTGCTTGAACAAATGGGGTGAGTTCTTTGCCCGTGATTCGTTCGGGGATTCCCGTTGTAGGAACCCGGTAGGCAACACCCCCCCACCATGACTAGCTCACCATCGAGATTCGCGAACGTTCCCAAGCCCAGAGTCGTCCGGTCAGTGACTTTTCCCGCTTGTTGGAGGCCGGTGAAGTCCGGTTGCAACAAGTAGTCATAGGTCCCAATTTGATGCACGGTTGAATCATCTGCGGCGGTCGCAGCCACCTGAGGGAAAGTTACGAGGCTGAGCGCAAAGGAAGCAACGAGGAGAGCACGATTCATATGGTGAGTTTATGAGCTGCTGCACAATGTGGGGATAAATTCAGCCCAACCTGCGTGTCTGCACATAGTCACTCACAACGTAATCACCCAAGTGATCTGGGTCCGTTGCCAGAACCTTGCCGCCGTTGCGGCGCGCCATGGTGTCTAAGAAGCGGGCTAACTGAGGGTCCTCACCGAGACGGAACCAAGTAATGGCAACTTTTCTGCGGGTCATTTCATCAACTGCTTGAACCGTTAACTGGATTGTCTCTGGATCGGGCGGCCAGTTGAACCACCAATCACCTTGGGCCACAAGGTGCGCTGTTGGCTCTCCATCGGTTACCACCATCACAATGCGTTGTGATCCCGGGTGCTTGTCAAGAAATCTCCCGGCCAGCATAAGTGCGTGCTGCAGATTAGTTCCCGGGATTTCACTGGCTTGCAGGTCGGGGATATCCATGGGGCTCACTACCCGGGCAAGATTCGAGAAACCAATAACCTGCAGGGCATCTAATGGGTACTTCGTTGAAGAAAGTGAGTGAAGCGCCAACGCCATTGTTTTCGCAGCGCCCCACGTGTCATTAATCAACATGGAATATGACTGATCAACCAATAACACGACGGCTGCCTTGGTCAGGTTTTCCGTTTCGGTCACTTCAAAGTCTTCAGGGTGCAACTTGACGCTGTCATTTGTTGCAAGTCGCCTAAAGGAAGAATTTTGAACCGTTCGCACAATGTCGATGACCCCGTCGTCACCAAAACTCCACTGACGGTGGGTTCCTGTTGCTTCGCCAGATTTACCGCTCTTATGCGTCTCGTGTCCACCACGGGCAGCACTGTCTAAATGTTTGAAGACTTCACGCAATGCAGATTCACCAATTCGCCGCACCGCCTTAGCCGAAAGTCGCAAAGAGTCTCCTTCGGAAACGAGGAACCCCTGATCTTGTAAATCTTTTTGGAGCTGGATCATTGCTTCGGCCTCAGCACGCGCCGCCTGACCCATGGTGCGTTCTAAAAGATCTAAATCAATTTCTGATGGATCCCCCATTGCATCTGCATCACCTATCTGGCCAACCAGGGACTCAAGGTCCCCCATTTCAGCCAACGCTTGGGTTGCCTGAGGTAAACCCTGCGATCCGTCACCGTTGAGTGGAGTCCCCTTGCGACGCGAAAATTCCGGTCGCAAAGCTTTTAGGTGATCTTGCAACTCGGCCATTTCGCCCTGCACGCCCATGTCTGCCATTGCCGCTTGCATAGCCTCGGCGAGTTCGGCTCTTTGCTCGGGTGACATGGACGCAAGCATCCGATCCATTGCAGCGGATTGACGCGCAAGGTCATCAATGAATTGATCGAGTGTTTCTGGGGCATCGGGAAAAAAGTCTTTATGTTTCTCGATGAACTCTTTGTAATCACCCTCCGTAGCGGTTCCATCACGGTGCTTGCTCAACAATTTATTGAGGTCCTGCATCATTTGCGCCATGGCCGCTTTGCTCTCGGGACTTGACATATTTTTTAGTGACTCACTCATGCCGGCGAATTGCTGATCAATAACATCACGTTGCAGGCGGTCCTTCATGTCCTCAAATATTTGCTGGGCAGCGGGTGAGCGCCACTGATAATTTTCAAGTTCTGCCATTGCGCGCGGTATGTCATCAGGTAGAGCATCTAAGACAGCCTCAGCAAAGCGGGCGTCATCACTGGGGTCCGGAAAAAGTGCCCCGTGCTCGATATCGAGCGCCTCCGCCAACATCTCATTGAGGTCATCGAGCAAACCATTCATTGAAGATGACTCACGCACTTTGTTGTAACGGTCACGAATGTCGCGGTACATCTGCTCTAAGCCTTGACGACCTTTACTCCCGGTGCGCATTAGGTCACGTAAGGCTTCTTGCACTGATTGACCGGCGAGGATTCGCTCGCCTATTTCGTCAACACCTTTACCCGTGTCAACGAGGGGGGCAAGCGGATCAGGGCCCCCGGAAAAGGGCCCATAAATGGATGGCTTGCGCCTGCTCAATTCTCTGGGACCTCGGTGACGGAACTGCCGTAAGTACTCGTTCCATCTTGCTGGTCTTTATCAATTCGACGGGTGAGCCAAAGCCCTTCGGCCGCGAACTCAAGACATGATGCAACCAGCCCGGCGGACTCCGCCATTTGCGCTTCGGCCGCGGTGAGTAATGGACCAACACCCTCCATAGGGCCGATAGCTTCCAAGATGGATGCGCTACTCATTAGATCCGAGGTCTCAAGTGTGTTGCCGGCGTCAAACCAGTCGACAAGGTTGGTAAGAAATACCCGAGTGCTCTGTCCACCCAAGAGTGCTCGCCATGAAGCCGCCGTTGCTTGGCGGGCCAACAGGGTGAGGATCTCTACTTCGGAGCCTTCTTGAGAAACTTCAAACTCAACCTTGCCCCGAAGGGATGCGACTACGTCTTCGAGGTCACCGATTCGCACAACCGGTTCACTGTCACCATTGATCGCGGCCCGGCGCAGGGCGGCGCCAGATAGTTCCTCCACGCAAGCGATCGAAAACCGTGCAGAAACACCACTGCGCTGATCCACATAACTTGACTCCCGCACCAAGCTGGTGAAGCGTGCAACAACATCAAGCATGTGTTGGGGAATCACGGCTTGGATTGCAGCTTCTTGTTTGATCAATTCGATCTCAAGTTGAAGGTCGAGTGGGTAGTGGGTGCGAATCTCAGCACCAAAGCGGTCTTTGAGCGGGGTAATAATGCGACCGCGGTTGGTGTAATCCTCCGGGTTAGCACTAGCCACCACCAACATGTCTAGTGGTAACCGCAAGTTATAACCGCGAACCTGGATATCTCGCTCTTCCAAAATGTTCAGCAGCGCAACCTGAATCCTTTCCACAAGATCAGGCAGTTCGTTGATCGCAAAAATTCCACGATTGGTACGCGGGATCAGGCCATAGTGAATCGTTTCTGGGTCTCCCAAAGAACGACCTTCAGCGACTTTAATGGGATCAATGTCACCGATCAGATCTCCCACCGAAGTGTCAGGGGTGGCAAGTTTTTCACCGTAGCGCTCACTGCGGTGGCGCCAACTTATGGGGAGTTGATCCCCCAGTTCACTGGCAAGTGCAATGCAGCGAACACAAATGGGTGCCGTCGGTTCATCACTGATCTGACACCCCGATACGTGGGGACTCCACTCATCCAACAAATTGATGAGTGAGCGAATCAAACGGGTCTTTCCCTGACCCCGCTCACCGAGTAACACAAAATCGTGACCGGCCAGCAACGCCCGTTCAACCGCGGGACCCACCGTGTCTTCAAACCCAACGATCCCCGGCAAAGTCACTGACGCTGAGCGCAACTTTTCCAATAAATTCTCTTGTATTTCAACTTTTACCGTGCGAGCGCGGTAACCGTTAGCAACGAGTGCGCCAAGAGTTGTTGGCAAATCAGCGGAGCTTTTCAGTGCGGAATTTCCCATATTTGCACGATAGATGACGCCGGTTCCCACCGCAACCGCTGACGTTCGCTCCTAGCCGATTTCATCGATGCGAGGTACGCTTCTGGACAACGTACACAAGAAGCACTAGATCGCGGACTTCATAAACGATTCTGTAGTCGCCAATTCGAACGCGATAAACCGAGTCCTCGCCTCGCAATGCAACACAATTCGGCGGCCGTGGATTTTCCGACAGTAGATCAAGTGCGGCTCGGATCCGCTGCTGCTGGTTTCGCTCCAGCGAAATGAGTAACCGTAGGGCTCGACGCGAAAGCTTGACTTCGTAGATGTCGCTCACGACAGCCCGAGGTCGGCCTTAACTTGCTCCCAGGGAATGTAGTCGTCCTCTTCACGCGCCAGTGCCAACTCAACATGATCGAGTGCATCCTCGGCATCATCGATCAGTTTGTTGAACACGTCTGGGTCAACGACAACGGCGACTGCCCGCCCCCGCCTCGTCAAATAGACAGGCTCCCCCGTACGCCGGGCACTCTCGATCACCTCCGCAAGGTTTTCGCGGGCTTGGCTTACCGCAATCTCGGTCATGTACGAATCGTACAACAAGAACTTTTCCTGGGTCAGCCCGAATTACCCATATTCTTTGTGCATGTCAGACAAAAAAGTGAGCGGCCCTGCTTCCTACTTTCCCTCAATTGAGAAAAAGTACGGAAAGCCGATTGACCACTGGATGAAAGAGCTCACGAAGGTCTCACAATTGGCGCATATGGAACAGGTTGCTCATCTCAAAGACAAATTCGAAATGGGCCATGGACACGCGAACGCCCTCGTTGCCGTCTTCCGCAAAGAAAACGACCTTTAGAGTGGTTCTCCTTCTCGGCTTGACGTGCGATTAATGCGAGGTTACTCCCCGCACCTGATCATCCATTGCTTGGTTAACGAGTAACCTGCCTACGCTCGAGCAGCGAGTGCAGCACCCAATCGCGACAACGCGGCACTGCGAGCTGTCTTGGGAAGCCTGACTCGAATGATGCATACCTCGTCTGAACTCAATGCTGAACTCAATGCTGAACTCAATGCTGAACTCAATGCTGTATCGAGCTCAACCTCGGTTTCAACGAGCCAACCCTGACCTGTGCCTATTACATCGATAAGTTTTTCCGCAGCGAGCGCCGGGATTTCATTGAACGGTCCCTCAAGAATAGGGCGCTGGGTTCCAAAGCCCTGATTATCCAAAACAATGAATACGGCGGGCACCCCGTGGAATGCACAACTTGCCACTTCAAGTCCGGTCATAGAAAAGGCGCCGTCACCCACTAAAACAACGGGGCGGCGTTCGGGGTCAGCAATACCTGCACCGAGAGCACCGGGAACGGCGTACCCCATGGTTGCGTAATAAGCGCTGCCGTGGCACCACGTTGGCACGCGCATGTCAACGGAAGCAAAGAGAGCTTCACCGGGATCCAGCAATACACCGTGTCGCTCATCAATATGTGACGAGATTGCATCGATCGTTCGCTCAACCGTGAGTGAAGCATCCGTTGCGATAAAGGGTCCGTGGTCGGCGATTGATTCATGTGAAATGTTCAGTGCTTTACCGCCCAGTGCAGTGTTCAATGCGGGGAGAAATGCCCACAGGGGCACACCTTTATATGTGCGGTAACCAACGGTAACGTCAGTGTCCGAGCACAGTACTTCTCTCTTGTGATCCAAGTTAGCGGTGAATACGCCCAGCGTCAGATCTGTTTGCAGGACACCCAGGCTCAGTAACACGTCGGCGTCCTCCACTCGACGAACAACATTCTCTGGACTCAACGCACCCAAGTACACACCAAGACCCAGCGGGTGACGCTCAGGGAAAACTCCTCGAGCGAGTGAACTTGTTGCAACCGGGATACCAGCGGTTGTGGCAAATGAGATGAGGTCGGATTCAACATGACGCCGCTCGATCATTGCTCCAGCATGGATCACAGCGGTCGATGCCCGCGATAACTCAGACATGACATCGGCCAAAGCCTCCTGCAATGCGACCGGGTCCAAGAAAGGAAGCGAAGGATCAATGGTTGACCATGACGCATCGATTTCAGCCATCACCATGTCGCGCGGCACCTCTATATAGCCGGGGCGCTGCTCCGAGAGCATCGTTCGAATTACGCGATCAATTTCATCAGCTGCGTTATGGGCTGAACTCAACACCGCCTGCGCGCACGTCAGTTCCCTAAACACGTTGAACTGCGTGTCAAAGCCCTTCACTTTGTGGTGCAGTAATGGATCGCCTTCGCGCTCTGCCATCCCGGGAGCACCACTAATAATTAATAATGGAACCTGCTCGGCCCAGGCATTAGCGGCCGCATTCGTCACCTTAAATCCGCCAGCACCATAGGTGACCGCTACCGCCCCGAAGCCACGAATCCGAGCAAACGCATCAGCGGCGAAACCCGCCCCCTGCTCATCGGTAGTAACCAGAACCTTGAAATCTTCCGCATCGAGCTCACCAAAAAGCCTCAGGGCGAAATCCCCCACGATCCCAAAAGCGCAATCGACGTCCAACTCCCTCAAACGGGCAGAAAGGTGACGGGCAATTGTTGTCTCATTTGTCATGGGGTGTGTCTACCAGATTCACGTGTTGAAC
>Ga0247833_1006806_pt1 | contig 12470 bp, 7 predicted proteins | sample LaCruzMarch2015__7_FD_187117 | JGI IMG/M metagenome (GOLD analysis project Ga0247833, IMG submission 187117) | Freshwater microbial communities from meromictic Lake La Cruz, Castile-La Mancha, Spain - LaCruzMarch2015_8m | ecosystem: Environmental > Aquatic > Freshwater > Lake | place: Spain...
AGAAAGGGGGAATGGGCCCATGACGTCACCAACAGAGGGGGGGTCCGGGGGGGCATCCCCCCCGGCATTCACACGTACCACCAGCACCTCCAAAAGCCCGAGCGAAGCAGTTTTCATTTTACACAAAAGTGAGCTCTCTTATCCACTTTTACTCTGACACGATTTTGGGATCCTCGACACACAAACGGGCAGTTGATACAGTAGGAGAGAGCCAAAGAAAAGACCACGAGACATTACCTAGGATCTGTACGTATAAACATACCTAAGCTAAAGTAGGTATGAGGGAGCTCGTTCCCATCATTAATATGGTTCAATCGCTGGCTGTTGCTGAAGGTAGACAGACAGGTGTTGTGAACATAAAGGTCTCAGTTAATGAGGATAATTTGGGTGCATTGGTGTTCTTGGCCAAGACGTTGCCACCACAATTCACGCCACGTAGTAAGTATTACGCAACAAAGACTATTTGGTTTCGTGAGGAAATTACAAACGGGGAATCAAGCTTCTGAAGATTGATACTACTGAACAGCTTGGGGATATTTTCACCAAGGTCTGTCTCAGCCCACGTTTGAATACCTTCGGTCCAAAATCATTGGTTGGTAATTACTTTGACATCCTGCGCTTTTAGGAGGAGTGTTTGCGTACTTCAGGTCTTGTGGAAAAAAAATGAGCCCCTCACAAAAATTACATTTGAGCTGATCCAGCAAGTTTGACGCTACGCTCGGCTACGATCGCTGAGACATTTTTAACGCCGCTAAAATCTCGCTTTCTCGAAAGTTGGCATTGGGATATGAAAATATTATTCTTTTGGAGGTACTCCTAAAGCCCGGCAGCCCTTAATGCTCCTCTGTCTCTCTCCTGTCCGCTCCTCACGTGCATACAAGTGGAACTAAGCCCGCCATTTGTTTGTTAGGGTTTTATGTGGTTTCTTGTAATTCTTAACGCCCTCGCCAAAAATATTATCCCGCTCATTCGCCAAAAATCTTTTCTTGAGAAAACAAAGAAAGGGGGATGGGCCCGTGACGCACCAACAGAGGGGGGGTCCGGGGGGGCATCCCCCCCCGGCATTCACACGTACCACCGGCACCTCCAAAAGCCCGAGCGAAGCAGTTTTCATTACAATCGCAGGAATCCCGCCATGAAGGTGCTATTTATCATGCTTGTGCAATAAGTATCTTTATTCGAGAAATATATGGGAATAGCATTAAAGATTTCAGTTTAGCCTTACTTAAATCATTAAGAGTAACATTAGATCTATGGGAAGGAGGAGAAAGGGAAGTTGTTCGGTTCTTCTCGAAGCGAGTCTCTTGCTCCTACTTGAAAGCAAAGTATTCACTGGTAAAGAAGTCTCAACCTATCAGAATGGGGGAATGTTCCAATTGCAAGCAGTCGAAACAGCGAAGTTCTTGATGCTCTGCGGGTGTTGCAAAGTAACTCAATACTGTTGCAAGGAGTGCCAAGCAGCTGATTGGCCGAATCACAAGGGTCTTTGCATGCATACACGAAAATTAGTAGCGGAATGCAACTAATAGTAGTACTGACTGTTGTTTTGCGGTTTTTATATCCTGCATTCCTACTCAGCCTTTCGCTTACTACAAAAGGAAGAATCACGACGTCTACACCTCATCGCCGTTCTGTTGCTCTGGAGAAAGATCCAAATCGTCATCATCCAGCATGTCCCATCCACCATCATGTATTTAACGGTTTCCAGAGATCCTCATCCACCTCTTACACTCTCCAACGTCATTTTCGTCGTACAAACTATCTAGTGACGTACCATCTCGTGTACTTGGCATCCTTGTCTAACAACTCCTGTAGGATACAAATATTCGTCTTGGCTGTACTGAAGTCGAAGTCACATTCGTCAATTATAACCAAATTCATCTCCATCGTACCACGGGCCGATAACGGCCCAAACCCAGCATACCTAATGCACTTGTAGTAAGAATATGGATTACTTTTTCATCAACTCAAAAAGCGATCGAAAGCGGCGGATTGCGACATACTCTTCTTCATTATCATCACTGTAATATCCGCGTTCCCCCACGACCCAACCATACATTGGTCGATCATATAGTTGTTGTTGTGTCCATCCATACTTTGATGCAGCGTCCACATGATGACTGCTAACACCATTCTCAAACGAATCCTTATTGTTACAACGAAAGGATTGCACAAAGGTACACCATCCCAAACGCTCGAGTGGACTCCGGCCACTACCTCCTTTCCTTGTTGACACTATTATTTCTTCACTGTCGGAGATACTGCTAACTCCCTCAATGCCCATTTCGGATCGTAATATTACAATTTTCTTACTAATCAATGCTTGTGGGAGAGGATAGGATCTTGTCTCAATCGTCTTTTTACCGTCGAGTATGAATTCCGCGTAGGGTGATTGTAACTCAAGACCAAATGATAATTCTGTATGCTCCCATCCCTCCCAGGACGGTGACTTTGCATGCTCGTCATCTTCGTCCATCTTTCTCCACCACTCTTAACCGCGCATTGCTGATGGCGGGGAGTCGTTTTAGACTCAGCGTCTCGGCGGGAAGCCAAAAGTGGACAATCCACGAACCGGAAGGGAGAAATGAGTCGCGCTTCTCATCAATAAGCAAAAAATAGTAAAAGAAATCTAAACGTCACTATCGTTAAGTATATTTTGTCACTTTTCGGACCAATCGTGTTTCTATTTGGACAAACAAACTGTGTGTGTCTGGTTTGTATGATGATGAAGACAGAACAGCAAGATTAGACGAGACGGATCATAATGATGCGATCTGCGGCGGTGATGGCTGCAGCTGTTGTTGCATGTCAACAGCGCTACTCATCGTCCTTCTCTCCTCCATCAATACTTCATCCAACGATGCAGATATCTCGACGACGAGTTCGTTCGATATCGTCGCGTCACACTTTCATCGGTGTGCTTTACGCCAGTGATGATGATACATTGATCAATAATTCTCTGTTGCCTGGCGACAGTGATAGTAATGATCATACTACTCATGACCGATACTCTCGCTACACGCATCAAATAGCAATACCACTCGCGGAAGCGACCGAATTGAATAGTGCATTACGGGATATACAAACCTCGTTAGTTCGTGATTGTCCTCGATTGATACGTGCCTGCGTCATGCCAGCATTGCTACGGCTGCCATTGCTTTATGTAGATGGCAGATCATTGCAGCAGAATAATGGTATGAATATTGGCACTGGAAGCCGAGGAAGTGTGGATGACATCTTGGAACAGGTCGTGCATAGTGCTATTCGAAATGTGGTGTATAGAGATGATGTAGATATCGACAACGACAACAAGAGTAGTAAGACATCTAATGAAGCCACGTCCATGTCATCAGATGCTGTCATGATTGACATGGTAAAACCAATTCTCTTACCCTTTCGTGGTCTGGAATTGCAAGGACAAGACAATTCTGTGCTATATGCGGTTGGTAATAACATCAATGAAAAGAGGGAACAGAAATTGACAAAGAAAATTATCAGATATAATGATGACAATGACGATGATGACGATGGAACATATATAGTCGACGATTCGTCAATAGGAGCACCTAGTAAAACAAACAACAATCCAAGTGGATGGGAGGTGTTAGAAAAGTTGGTTCATACCATACAATATGAACTAGAAAATACGTATGGATTACAAACTTGTTGGCCATTAGATGAACCACAAGGGGAAGAGATTGTGTACGAAATTCAATCATCGAAAAAGGAATGTAAAAATCAACAGTGGAGACCACGTGTTCCTTTCGTTCGTCTTCCGCTTAACTTTTACGAGGATCTTCATGCGGATATGAAAAAGAAGGGTGATGATAAAAATTTCCCGAAAGACGACGACGAAGGTGATGATGATTCGCCAATTCAAATCGACATGGGATTCGATGGTATCTCACCTCTATTCTGGTATGAGACATGGTGTGATGCTGACATACTACCACCACCCGGAGTACGAATGCAATCAATAGCAATCTATCGTCGTATGATTTCTGGTGGGGGTGAGGCTGAGTCAAGTTTTTACATCCCAACATCATCATCATCAGGCGATAAGTCGTCATCCCAGCCTTGGAATAATATAAATACTAATGCTTTGAACATGCAATTGCCTATTGGAGATGCCAAACAAATGGCAAGAGAAAGGAGGGAGAAGGCAATGGCCAATGAACGGTTGAGTGTTGTCGAACAACGTGAAGAACGGGAGTGGGAAGAGGGTAAGGCACGTTGGATGGAGGAAATGAGCAATCGAATGTCTGAAGATGATGAAAGCTCAATAATCAATAAGGAATCACTTAATGAATTTGATGTTGGTATGGAATTTGGAAATGTATCAGTCGAGGGTGATGCTGCATATTCTACTCATTGGAGTGAGAGGGGTGTGGAAAAATCTTCCTCCGCAGTACCTGAGGAAAGTTTACCATACCATGAAGATAGACCAGCAATCGATTCTCGGATGATACCTCAATTCCAACGATTGGAGTCGAAATCACAACGAAAAGATCTACCAAGTATTGATGAGAATCCTATATTTCAACGGTTTCGGAATAAACAATCACAAATAACAACGAATGGACAAAATACTGCTCTTACGCTCGATGGTACTCCACCGACTACAGATGTACCGCTTCCACCGTATCCATCAGATGATCACTTTGTGGGCGCATGGCGTGTAGTTTCATCTCCGTTGGGGGGAGAAGAATCATCATTTGAGGCTACTACTGCTAACTCTAAAACATCTGACAACTTTATATTACGTGTTGATGGACAAGTCATGGGTGGACCTATCCTCGATGCTAAGTATCAACATAAGGCAGCCGGAGGAAATTGGAAAATGTTTCGGGCTACTAGACGAAAGTCGTCTGTTGATGCATATGACGATGGGATTGTAGATGATTTGTTACAAACTCAGACACGACTTCGTATTCGATTATTAGTGCCACCAGAAAAAGAACGTGTGTTGGTCATGGAGGGGGAGGTAACACGATTGGTCATGCCAGGATCCGCTGACATAAGGTCGTCATCTGTAGAAAGCAGTAGATTGATATTACCAGCCGGTGGTGTAGTCGATGGCATGATACAAAGTATTGACGACATGCAATTATCCCAGTCAGATGAAGTAGTAAAAAAGAGTAGTGGTGAAGTATTGCTATATTGTGCTGGAGAGGCATGGATGGAAGATGTTAATGGTGGAGCGAATCGGAAGAAACTTGGTTCATTTGGATTACAAAAACTTAAGACAGTGAAGAGGGACCAATTGATTTATACTGTCGATGTTTCTCAGCAAGTAGCCAGGGGGAATGAAATTGATTCCGAAGAGGCTAATAGTATCTAAACAACCAAATGCAAGTGAAGAGGATGGATGCGGTTTTAATCTTTTTACTGAAATGCATCATCATCTGCAAAGAACTGTGGTTTGCTACCCTCCTCCTCCTTCGTTGTCGATTGTGTTGTTGTTGTTGTTGTTGTTGGCGATGATGATGTAAATGATTCCGCCATCCTTGCCTCACTAATACTCTCCTTACTAGCAACACCACCACTGAACATGCTTTTTAGCATCTTCTTAGCCTGTAGTCGTTTCCTCTCAGCCTCGACAAAGTATGTCATTAGGCCCACTCTCCCCTCATGATCAGCTGCCTCAAGAATCTTTTGCATTGACAATGTTTGCTCAAGCATTAGTGGCCGTAGTTCATTCGTCATTCGCTTCTGTAAGTCAATAAGATCCGATTGGAGTTCGGGACTTAGGTCCTGGAAACCAATTGCCGATGGTAAATCTTCACCCCCCGACTTTTTACTAGCACCACTGGCACCACTACTACCACCCCCCTCTCCTCCACCACCACTCTTCTTTTCCATATCCTTGCGTAAATAATCAACCAATCGTTCTTGGAATTCCTTCTGCATTTCATTCTGACCAGCCACAAGTCGTTGCTCGGCGTAGCTTTGCCATAACCTAATAGATGTCCATAAATTAGGATCAATATCGGTACCATCTGCCACACCAAAGGATCGGACCGAGGCACGTGTAAAACGTACATCTTCACTAAGATCATGCTGTAATTCGACTAATTCACTAAATGACTTTGCCAATGTCTCCTCTTCGGGTGTGCGTGGATGTACTTCTGCCATTGCCGCCTTCTTCATTTGTGTGACTAATGTTTTGGCAATATCCTCATCCATTTTCTTCTCAACTTCTCCATCATTATCATCATCATCGGTATCATCTTCCTTCTTTGCAATAAGATGTCCAGTATCATCAATGATTGTTCCCTGTACTTTAAGGTAGGTATCTCTACTCTCCCACGCCTCCGGGTTTAATACCTTATGTAACCGAACACGACCGGTAACACGATGATTACATATATACTTAACACGATCTGCTGTCATACCACTAACCTCTTTTAATTCTTCTAAACTAAATAATACACCTACCTGTGCGAATCGTCCATCCTCGACAGGGTGACACATGGATACAACGAAACGTTTGGACCCGTTCACTAATATATCATTATACATTTGTCGATATCGTGGTTCGAAGATGTTAAGTACATGTTCACTATTGGGTGTGTATACTATACTACCCAGGGGGAATAGTGGGAGTGTTGTCGTAATATTATTTTCATCATCTTCTTCTTCATTATTTTTGTTGTTATTACTATTCTCATTGCCATCGAGAGGGTCGCGGGAGGAGGATGGAGGGCCAGACACGGACGGTAGCCACATTACCGAATCGATTCCACGTGCAAGTGGATTATTATCGTCATGATGATCCTCCTCGTCTTCACCAGCATCGTCACCTACTGCCATGCGAAGTAGTAACGACGATGACTCTGTTGCTGCAGTAGTGCTCCAAGTCGTCGTTTCGCGACCGACGTGTGACAACGTTGACGACGAGACCACCCTTGTCGAGGATGGTCCAATAAATGCAGATGTTGTCGACCAACAAAGGATGACCGTTAGGGGCAGCGTCACTCTCGGCATGACGATGGTAGGATGATAATCTTCTCCGTTCTTTGTTGTGGTAGCGGGAACGGACTTTGATTTTTTTTGACAAATCTCGGTCGACGCAACACCCGCTTAGGCAGGGCTCGTCGCACCACGTCCTCTAGAGTATAATAATGATTAAAACCATGCCATCCAATAGAGTGTTTGTCGGTAATCTCTCACCGTTTACAACGTCGCAAGGTCTAAAGGAGCATATGAGTAGAATCTTTATAAGTGACATGGGAGATGTAAAATACGCCAAGGTATATCAAAACCGTCATGGCAATTCGGGGTATGGAATTGTGGAATTCTCCATCGTCGAGGGTGCCAGGGCCGCTATTCAAATCCTAAATGATTCTGTATTAGATGGACGGAACATCCTAGTACGTGAGGACCGAGGGGATGGTACTGTAGGTGGAGGCGTCGCAGGACGAGGAGAACCGTGTCCTCGTGTCGATGAAGCACTGGTCGCTACGAGGGAGATCAAACACCATACCAACACACCACCTATGGGTAGTGGACGTGATGATGGTGGTGCGACTGCTTCTCGCGGATATTACTGCAATATTTGCAATGTTTGGCTGAGTAATGACACGGAATTCACACGCCTACAGCACGTGAATGGTAAAAAGCATCGAAAACATTTGTTGGCATCGCCGTATGTTAGAAGTACGGAGAGGAACAACGCGGGGGGAGCCAAAGTATTGACGCATCATCTTCTTCCAACGGCAGCAGATCTACTGTATCAAACGCCTATCCTTGCTCATCTGGCATATTTATGCGAAAGTGATAATGAGGAAATAGGGCCTGGGGAAGAGAATGAGGAGGAGAATGTGCGTAGCTTATGTGACGCATTCGGGGCTGTCAATATTTCCAACACTAATGCCAAAGCGCTAGATCATACAAAAGTGGTCAATGTCAACGGTGGTGCTTTGAAGGAAATCAAACACTCTAGTAACACACCTATGAGTCAGATGACACCGTCGAATCATCCGCACAGCAACCATAAACCAATCGTAAGCAATATAGTTCTTAAGGATGGATTGGAAACACTTGCCGACGCCGTAGTTCTTCAAGGTGCATGTCGGAAGGGGGGTAGTATGTTGCGTAAGGTTCTCAAGAAGGTTGCTGGTTTGGAATTATTGGTACTAGACGAAAACTCTACTCCTTCTGTTTGTCAAGTCAAACGCTCCTGTACGGTGATGATTAATACTACACACTTCGATAATAAAACGCAGTATTTAATCGCCCTTGACTACCGTGCTGGAAGGCTTGTGACCACGGATCAAAGAGAAAAGATTGTATCAATATTTGACAGTTATACATCGGCCGGGTTTCTAGACTGGCTAAGTGGTGAAAGAGGATGGAAATTTCACAATCCTCCATCAGATGCTGTGGGTAGTACAGTATGGAAGAAACGTATTGTTACAAAGCTCAATATATTACAAGGAGTGCATAGTCTTTTCGCACCAGCAACACAAAAATACTTTTTTGGGAGTAGCGGAAGAATGATGTGGAGGAAGCAGAATGAATTAACCGATGTTGTTAATGATATACGGGTATGGGTTGAAACTATCACACCTGAGACTGAATTGACACGTCGGCTGTTACGAAATAGTTCACATGGACCTAACAGTCTAGTTCACTGGGCTCATCATTCTCCTGTAAGTTTTTGCGTGCGGTTGTAGGTATAGATGTTATTGTTTTTGCTCTCTCAACCGAAATATGTCTCACTCTACTAAACCGCATAGAAAGCAGATTTTCCACTGACTGTTGTATCAGAGGAATTAATGTTGGAGCTTGTAGAGGTGTGTGTATGAGTGTATGAAATGGAAATATATCTCATTTTATAATTACATGCATCCCAATGAAAATCGCCATAACTTTACGCCTTGATTATTTCTTTCAATGAAAATTTCCTTCTTAATCACGCAGGGACTTATCCAAATATTTCAAAAAGAGTTCCATGATTGTTCACTCGGAACAAGGTGGCGTCATCATAAGAAACGACGTACCGCAGAATTTGACTTGGATCTCTGCCCCGAGTGGACTGAAGCTTACTTGGAGCAACGGCTCAATGGCGTAACACACGAGGCGGCGCTGGAGGCTAATGACACGTCCATAGGCTCGCTTTGAAATAATAGATGGATGAATTTATTTGTTCAAGCTCTTTTTGTTTGGTGGTATGATCCCAATAAAAATTAAGACCAGGAGTTGTGATGGACTCTTCTCGTGGCATACGGGCTAAGGCAGTAGTGGGACTATCACTATCAATTGGGTTGAGTTGAATATCTAGGTAGAAATCATTTGAATGCAGAATGATGAGTGGATGCTAATACGACCTTATGTTAGACTTTCCATTATTTTTTTAGACATACACTCATGTAGGGGATAACAAATTGTTACACTTGACTATGTCATATTTCTCCCATTCTAAATTATCGTGTTTCACTCCTTTACACAGGGTAAATTGATCTGCCTAAATGGATACTGGGATCATGCAGATTGCAAAATTATTATTTTGTGTGTGTGTGGGGTATCCATCCCGCCGAAAGCAAAGGACGAACAAAAGTAGTGTGACAAAGGTGACAAACTAAGCTATGCTATGTTGTTCTGTCACCTCTGGCGTAAAAGCAGAGGTACTACTACACGCTGCCTCTCGTCTTCGTCGAAGGCGGCGGCAGCCACGACAACAAACGCTATTGTTGAATTACGAAAAATGCAATTCTACCCCTCTGGTACTTCGATATATACACAAAGCACCAATCTCTGTCAGCCATTACTCCAAAAACATTTACCTCTTGCATTCGCTGGTCTACCAGAAACGGGTGCAATAGAACTTGATACGGCCGTACATTTATACTACTATGGTGACGGTCATGCTGAACGGTTGGCAAAACAAGCTGCAATGGCCCTTGATTTGAATATGATGCAATACGTGGGAGATGTGGAAGCATGTCTATTACGACAATCAAGTGAAATATATGTTGAGGCATCAATAGTAAAAGACTTTGATGAAATTACTGGGTTGAAATATTGGTCCTCCTTGGAGGCAAATAATGATAGGAGTGGAGATAACATTGCCGACGACTCTGGTTCCACCAGGAGCGGTAGCGCTATAGTAGAATTACGCAAGTATCAGCTACGGTTGGGATATGATACGGTGCCAAAGTTTTTAAGCTTTTACTCGGAGGCATTGCCATATAAATTAAAAGCTCTTGGTACTCATCCAACTACTCAATTGGTCACCATCCTCAACGCTGAGATTGGAAGCTTAAATACTGTATATGAAGTTTGGAAGCATGGAGGAAAGATTCCTGGACACGAAGATAGTACTGATTATTGTGGTTGTAGTGCATTGGAAATGAGTCGTCAGGCATCACGGGGGGTAATGGAATGGAGAAATGGTATTGCACAAATTGCTGAGCTTGCTGTGACATTTGATACAACGATTTTAAAGCCGATGGAGTGTTCACCACTAAAGTAGAATAAAGATTAATGTATCAATAAGAGTTGGATGCTCTACAAGTTCCTTAAGATTATTTTGCCTGTAGCATCGACTTGTTGATACTCATCTAGCTTGACGACACCAACACATCTTCAATCTGAGTAAGCTCAATATATTTCTTGACAGAGTATCGACGCAACTCGCAGTCCATTGAACATAACACGAGTGTTTCATCCCGATCTGTATCATCTGCTATACTTTCGTTGCCTGATGAAGATACAAACGATATCACCAGTGGTTGCGACCGAGCTGCGTTAGTCATGGACGGCGATGGCTTGTATTTAAGTTTTGACAAGGATCGATGCTTGCTAGTTGGTGAATTACTGCAATCAGAAGTGTCACGCATAATCAATGTACTGATACGCTTCAAGAGTGGAGTTGTATCCCCAGTCGTCAATGTTGTTTTCTTATCGAAAAAAGCACGAGATCCTTCGTCATTGTGTACTCCTTCAAAGTCTTTGCTCTCGTCTTCAGTATCTTCATCGGTGATTTTATTTGATGATTTATCTTTCTGCCAATCAAATACGTGAATTGTACCACTGCTACCGTACGTAACAAGTCGATCTGATGCATCATTCCATGATATGGAATATATTTCACACGATCTCGAGCCACGATGCCACTCCCATAGCAGGATCCCGTCATGCAAACCAAATACACGTATCGTAGTACCCTTTGAACTGGCAGTGGCCATGTAAGTTTGTTGATCTTTTTTCCTGCGCCCAATAAGCATTCTTGTCAATGAATGATCATGTGCATTAATGGTACTAAGATAATGAATTCCCCGCCTAACTTTAGTGGTTACTGGGGGTGCATCATATGCATCCCACGATGATGCAGTCGATCTTGCGCTTCCACTGCCTATGCTTGCAGTAGATCTGACATAATTCGATGAGAGTACTTTGACAATCGTTGGATCATAAACGCGTACAGACCCAGGTGTTCCATCAAAGCTCTTGCAAATAAGATAGGGCGGCATATCAACATTGGGTGATAGATCGAAGTATGAGCCAACGTTGAAGCCACCGAGTCCCCGAGTAACATTCCTGACTGTATCTGAAGGGTGCATTATATTCAATGTCGTAATTAACATCGGACATAGTGTGCTATTGTCATCTTCACTAGAATAATCAGCCATGTGGAATATGTGCAATCGCAAATCGACAGTCATGGCCACAAGAACTACTATATTACGTCGTTCCACGTTGCTTTTGTCATTTCCACCACTAACAGTCATACGCTGCAATTCCACACGTTTTACCGCTGCCGAGAGAGGCAGTGCTGCCAAGGACGTGAATGAATTCTTTGTATTGTATAGGTAACAGCATCGAGGAGATGATGGCTTAATAACCGCAAGCAAGGATGTATTTTGCAATACCTGTGCATAAGTGGCACCGTCGGGTGGAAGTAATATGTCATGAACCAAGCCACTTTGTTGGGTATTGTTGTTGTTCTTATCGTCGTCGATGGTTTCCATTGATACATGTAGAGATTCTAATTTTCTAATTCGTACACCGATTGAGGTGCAAACAATTAGACATGTCCGATCTCGAGTAAATGTTATCGAACGCACCGTAGGTCGTTCACGTTCAGACAGGACACTCCACGATGAATTACTTGAGGTCGTGGATGATGGTTTTATTTCAGAATCATCACGTGATTGAACTGTTGTTTTGGGCAACGAGTCTACGACTGCTATTCTCGCCGCCTCACATTCACCATCATCTACAATATCCGGAGATGGAGGTGAATCATCGACGCTCATGCACGAATGGAATACACTTGAGGCGTCGTCTTCGTCAATCATGATGTTGTTGGGCTTTGTTGCGTACCTTGTAAGCCTGCAGGAAAGCTAAACTCGGTCCGACCTTCGGAGGGTCGGACCTTCCGGAGGTCCATTTTTCTTCCCCCACACACCACACACAAAAACTCGCCATGTCTGAAAATCTCATGTCTCGATCTCCTCCTGGCG
>Ga0247833_1006810_pt1 | contig 12466 bp, 11 predicted proteins | sample LaCruzMarch2015__7_FD_187117 | JGI IMG/M metagenome (GOLD analysis project Ga0247833, IMG submission 187117) | Freshwater microbial communities from meromictic Lake La Cruz, Castile-La Mancha, Spain - LaCruzMarch2015_8m | ecosystem: Environmental > Aquatic > Freshwater > Lake | place: Spain...
CAACCCACTCTTGGGAGAGTTAAAACCAGCACTCGTAGGAGATTCTCTTGGTTTTGCCATGGGGTTCTACTGTTACATATGATTGAGAACCCCAACCCACTTCATACTCATGGAAAGTCTTCTTCATACATATAGAAAGACTTTCAGCACCTGCTACTGTGGCTAGTGGTCATAAGGATGCAATCCACTCTTGGGAGAGGTAAAACCAGCACTCGTAGGAGATTCTCTTGGTTTTGCCATTGGGTTCTACTGTTACATATGATTGAGAACCCCAACCCACTTCATACTCATAGGAGGTCTTCTTCATACATGTAGAAATACTTTCAGCACTTGCTACTGTGGCTAGTGGTCATAAGGATGCAACCCACTCTTGGGAGAGGTAAAACCAGCACTCGTAGTTACATATGATTGAGAACCCCAACCCACTTCATACTCATAGGAGGTCTTCTTCATACATATATAAAGACTTTCAGCACCTGCTACTGTGGCTAGTGGTCATAAGGATGCAACCCCAACCTAATATCTCATCGTTTCAAAAAGTCAATCTGCCATGCAACAGAACTTAACCATCTTTCTAGCTTTGTTCATAGCAGGTCGACTTCATACCAGATATGGTAATGCACTGTGTCTTCTTCATTGACCAGGTTTTACACCATATGAATTCTAGTAGGTTCATGGGTTTTGCTCTGAAAAGTACCATAGTAGTTGGATGGGTTTTGCTCTGAAAAGTTGAATAGTTGTTTGTGGAAAAAGCATTGATGAAATGAATGCAAATAACAAGAAGAATGTTGCTAATAATTTGTTTTGACTCTTTAGTGGGGGGGGGCATTGGAAAATAACAATATTTATGTCTAGAAAAGAAGAGTAGCTCTATTACTGCAATATGACCAATGCTTCACTAGATTACAGTCATTACCACCCTCATTGTTGCAATCATCATTGTTGCCCACATTAGCAGAATTATGTTGCCACCTCTGACAAAGGAAGTCGCATGTGGCAAACACCAAGAAGTTAATTATCATAAAGGATCGTCACAGCATCTTTACGTGTCCCAAGTGCGGAGCATATTGCATAACGCAGTTGCGACCAACCAAACTTGTGCCCATTCTCAGTGAGATTGAGAAGTTGTAATTTGGACATCTTACCCACTGCTTTGCCGATCAAGTCGTAGGGGCAATGTTCATCCTCATCCTCGACAGTTGCATAGAACGAGTCAAAGTGGTGGGAAAGATCGAGCTAACTAGTTGTTTGAGACCTTCTGCCATGACCAGTAATGCTTCAACGTTCTTGGCCCCAATTTCATTTCCTTGGTCGTAGTAGTTTGCAGGCAGCCCGAGAGATTTAGACATCGTAGTTGACCAAGCTTCCCAAGTGCTCCTATAGTCGACGGATCATATTCTCCATCACTCAGATTGAGCATACAAAGGTTTGGGAGGTGAATCAGGCATGTATTTACATCTTCCTCAGTCAATCCGCACCGTAGCTCTAGATCCACCAATTTGGTGCACTTCACAAGCTTAGCCCTTGGCAACACCACTTTAACCTTGCGAGAATGATTTCCTTCCACATCTCCCACAATAAGGCTCGTCACACACGCAATGGTTAAATCACTTGCATCGGCGTATAGGAAAAACCCACTCGAGTTAAGATCATAAAGCCCAGCCTGCACGAAAGGCTCAAGAGCACTCAAGGGCATGTGAGGAGCGACACTGAGATACTCAATTTTTGATATGGGAGAAGCCAACATCCCAAGCGCTGCGGCGTCAACTTTCGGAAGGATGGCTGTACGTAATTGGCTGCATCGTCCTAGCTGTCCGAGCCACGAGGAGTGATCGAGTGTCTCATTATTGCGATCTTGGAAGAAGAAGGCGTCAACAACATCCAACCAAACAAGAGTTTTACTTGCTGCATCCACAAGGGCACCCAATGCTGTAGCACTCATGTCCCCCTTGCACATTGACAGCCGTATACCAGCGATACTAGATGCACACTGACATGCCACAATCCCGTGAATGAGGGTATCATCAACATGACTTCCCTCATAGACAAGGCCGTTAGGTTGGGACATTTTTCAATAATCTCAAGGACCTGTGCAGTTGTGATTGGATTCGAAACTGAGCTATGCAGAAACAGCGTTTTTATGGCTGGACCACAATATTTACGAACCTCGGTATGACGCAGTCGACTACTGCCGTCAGCCAGATTAACAAGGAGAATGTGTACCGTATCGATAACACTAACATCATGTGCGCGACCAACCCAAGAATCGCGAGGGAGCCAACGCAACTGACACCAATTTGGTTCATTAATCATTTTGATGTACTTCGCTGTATCGCCATGCTCGACCATACCAACATGGCATAGTTTATAGTTTGCTTCAGATGTACGACGCGTCCAGGTGTCGTGGAGGATATGATCCAAGGTTTGTCTTTAGATTGGCGGTTAATAATCGGTTCTTGATCTTACTTTCCCACCCGTGACCCAAAGTGCGAGGACGTCGAACTGCGGACCACCGGAACGAACAACCATGGCCGGCTCACTGTCGTCATGCGCCCTCTTCGTACGTGACGCCATGTCTCTTGTTTTGTGTAAAAATCAAAGCGGAGCCTCTATCTCCTTGGAGTTGTCGTTGAGTTATTAGCGTCCGTGTCCCCACATGAGAGATTAAAGACTCCAGCCGCTGTCCTTCCTTTACGTACTGATGTCTTCGCTAAGCGCTCGCGATCAACCTTATGTAAAGGGTGGGAATATGGAAACAAAATGGTCCGACATAGACAAAACCAGACTTTATGGCTTCGGTGAGTACTTGGTCGTCCTGGAATGTACTTGGTCGGTTATTTGTCTGTGAAGTTTGTATTTATTCGCTCCAACAGCTCAGCTCACATCACGGTTGTGTAACATCATTTCTGTAGGTACTGTCATGTATTCGGTCCTAACTGTGGCACTTCATCCGTTGACTGTGGCGAAAATACGTAGACAGGTCGCACCGTCTCCGACAGCCTCAATTGTTCTACCTAGTTCTGGCGCAATATGGAGCAGCATTGGACAGTACTATCGTGGTCTGGGTGTCGTCGTCGGATTGGCAATACCAGCACGAATACTATACATTAGCACGCTTGAGTATTCAAGAGAACAGATTGAAACAAATGCACGTCGTTTCCTCTCATATCCACCGTCGGCATTGACCATGTATAGCACAGAAATGTCAGGCTTGCTTCCACTCGTAACTCCGTTGGCAGGTGGGATAGCCGGTGGGTTGGCAGCCGTATCATCACAAATCATTGTTGTTCCAATGGACGTTCTATCTCAGAAACTAATGGTGATGGATGAGACAGTTTACAAAGTGCAAGGAAGTGCGATAAATGTCGCCAGGTCAATAATTTCAGTAGATGGATGGCGTGGACTTTATAAAGGGTTCGGATTATCTCTATTCACAAGCCTTCCCGCTGGTACAATTTGGTGGGGTGCATACGCAGGATTGCGAGATAGAATGAATGCGATATTTGACGGATTAGAATTCAATGAGGAAGGCCATCACACCCACCCTATGGCTCGCCAGGGCGTTATTCAAGTCGTTTCGGCATTTGGTGCTGCCTCAGCAGCTGCATTAGCCACACAACCTCTAGATACAATTAAAACACGATTACAAGTGCAGGGAAATAATTCGAGCATAAAGTTAAGTGCGTCATTACGATCTATCACCAAAGAGCTTTTGTCAACGCCCAGCTTATACAAAGGACTGTTACCAAGAATAGCACATATGGGGATATGGGGATCAGTTCTCTCGGCAGCTTTCGAGGTTTTGAAGGTACTGTCTCGTAAAGATTTTGATGCATAAGATAAATTCGATTTCCCCCCTTGAACAGCTCGCAGAAAATGGACCCATCCCTTCAATTTAATTCTATTATCCCCCCACTACAGGTATTTCGTCCAGCGAAGATGGAAAAAAATCGCAATTTTAAATTAGGATGAAAATATGATTCTGGATTTTTACAAGACAATTACACACTCAGATCCACTGAACATGGTGTCAACGGAGGAAGCTGATGACATATCATTAGTAAACCGAATCATTTCACATACTTCCCGTCAATTGTCAATACAGCCAGTTTTTTTAATTGCCCCCCCCCACTTCCCCTTCCTCCCAGCAAACACATATATATTAATATTCAATCAATCCTACTCGAGAACGCAACATTCATTTACATGGCAATGCCAAGACCATACTTGAAAGTTCCCATATCGTTACCTTTGATGGATGCACTCGCGGTGAGGTTGACCTTTGGATAAAGTTCCTTGATAACAGTTGCACTCGTTACACCATCACTACCAATCTTCGCCTTGACTACACCCACCTGCGAAAATCCCGTGTACGCCCCACCAAAAGCGATTAAATCCACCTTCTTCGTCTGAGAATGGACAGTACTGGTTGCTAGACTTAGATCTTTATCCACCTTGTATACAAGTCCCATGTTCAGCGAGGAGAACTTCCCAGCCGATGTAACACTCGCGAAGAGTGGTCCGGTGGCATAACTAGCACCAAGATTGTATGCAGATGGTCCTGCCTTATCACCAGCAATGTTGTACGATAGGTCACCTCCCAAAACTAGTCCGGGCTTAACATCGACACAGGTCGAGGCATATAGCTTCGACATGCCAAGTACGTCAAGTGAACCAGTTGTTGTAATCGCGCCGGCGGTGTATTCCACACCTAAATCGGCACCCTTGTTTGCCTTGAATGTGAGCTTGCATCCGGCAATTGGAACGAGACTCGTTTCGAGGACGTGTGACCCATCAGCCGTGGCCTGGATCTTGTCAAAGTTGAGACCAGCGTAAGCGAATTTACCACCGACTTTGGAAGTGAGTGCGCCAGCGGGTGAGCGTAGAGTCTCGATTGTAACATCAAACGGGCCAGCCTTGCCCTTGCACTTAAGGGTGACAGCTGAGGTGTAGTCCTCATTGAGGAGGTCCTTGGAAGGCTTGGAGATGTCGGCGTACTTCATGGTGGAGGCAGCTAGCGCGTCGTCCTATGAATGTAGAATAAAAGGCAACGGTTGGATACTTCTATGTACGATATGTAGGTAGGTACAGTTTTGAATCTGGTTTTCTTCTTCTGACATTTAATCCCACATCATGCTGAGGTCTAAAATTCTGACAGCTCTCTGACAAGTAAAGTGAGAGTAGGGTTTGTTTGCTGTGGCTGGGGATTATGTGCTGATGCTGCTTCCAAGACCATTGCTGCTGCAACAGATGATGGATTGATCGCCCAGTGAGTAGGTACAAAAAGTGTTGGATTTTCATTTAGAGTAAATTATTAAGTATTTCGTATGACATTCCCTAGCCAAACCCACATAATGAAAATCTTAGTGATTGGCTAAAGATTTTGTTGGATGCATATCAATGCTCTAGATGACCACTAAAAATCTTGAACTCTTTTATCATTCGACAGGTTCTCACACCCATCGTGACTCCCCGGAGGCATGGATGATTGTGAATCTGACCTCTTCATCTTTGCATTGTCATTTCTAAGCTTGTGTAGCTTCGTGAAGTACTCGTCATTGATGGTCGCACCACCACTAACATATTTCCCACTGAAACAACTTGTCTCGTATTCTGTCCCATGGATGTAAGCGCAACAGTTTCAGTTAGAAAAAATATGTCCACATCAGGTGAAAGTAGTGATAAATATTTTCCCAACGCATATTATTACTCACGTTGGTTGGGACATTTCCCAGCCTCCCGTACCGCATCTTCCAAATCATTTAAATCCTGATAAACCACCCAATCACAGCCAATCACCTTGGCCACTTCATCCTCTTCCCTTTCGTACGCAACCAGCTCCTTCCTTGTGGGTATATCAATACCATATATATTAGGATATCGAATCGGTGGTGCGGCACTTGTCAAGTATACCTTCTTGGCACCCGCATCACGTGCCATCTGTATAATCTCCGTTGCAGTCGTACCCCTAACGATGGAATCATCAACTAGTAATACATTCCTTCCAGCAAATTCCGACTTGATCGTGTTAAGCTTAAGTCGAACACTCTTCTTCCGAGTTTCTTGTCCAGGCATGATGAATGTACGTGCAATATATCGATTCTTAATGAAACCCTCACGGTACGGTCGCCCTAAGAAGTATGCCACCTGTACCGCACTCGTTCGTGATGTGTCGGGAATGGGTATAACAACGTCAATGTCATGTTCAGGATATCGATTCAATATACGACATGCTAACTTCTCCCCCATCTTAAGTCGCGATTCGTATACACTGATCCCATCCATGATAGAATCGGGTCGAGCAAAGTATACATATTCGAATATGCATGGAGCATGAACGCTCTTGTCGGGGGGTAGACATCGACGTGAATGTACAGTCCCATCCATCATAATAACGACAGCCTCGGAGGGTTTTAAATCACGCACGAGGTCAAATCCGAGTGTGTCAATTGCCACAGATTCCGAGGCAAAGACGTAATCTGTAAGATCTTGCTTTGTTGGAGATTTCCGCGTTCCCATAACAATCGGACGTATGCCATGAGGATCTCGAAACCCCACCAAGCCTATACCATTAATTAGATATATCCCCGCATACCCCCCCTCGCATGATTTCATAACGACCTCCACGGCGGCAAAGATATTCTTTACCATATCTCCATTACCGATATCTCCTCTTTCCATCTTAATCAAGCTGTCGGCGAATATGTTAAGTAATACCTCAGAATCGGAATCGGTATTAATATGCCGGCCGAGATCGGTTCGGCAATGTATCGCGAGACTTTCAGCATTCGTCAAATTGCCATTATGGACCATACATATCCCATGTGGGAAGTTGGTATACAATGGCTGTGCCTCGGCACAGCTACTCGACCCGGCCGTTGGATATCGGACATGTCCCAGACCGGACGAACCCCGGAGTTCGATCATGTGATGATCGCGAAAGACATCCTTGACAAGTCCATTGTCTTTACGTAGGTGAAGTCGTCCATGATCGGATGTTACTATACCGGCAGCGTCTTGACCACGATGCTGGAGGACCGTAAGGCCGTCGGCCAACATTTGGTTGACATGTCGGTCCTCGTCGGCGAGAAGGATCCCAAGGATGCCGCACATTTTAATTACTCGTCTGCCGATGCAGCCGAGTTGGATGTTGATGTCGCTGCCACATTGCCCCCAATCCCATGCTGTTGCTTATTACTACTTGGTACTCGTCGCTGTCGCATGGCAGCGGTGGATCCACCGGGTGGTATGGTGTCTATCCTTGTGGTAGAAGAACAGAGTGCCACACCACACCACAAACCAAAAAAAAAATAGCGCTCCCCACTCTTGATTTACATGGTTGTAATCCTGTCGTCATCGCTGCCAAGGTTCTGTTTCGTTGTCAGGGTGGTGTTAAATGCTAGGTCCAGCGTACATCATCAACTGCCAATTTGAGACTCTACTTTTTTACATTCAAAATCGTAAGCAGCTGAAACGACAAGACGCAGTGGATCGGAGTAAAGTGTCTCCAAACTCTAAACCATGAGTAGTTTGCGTGAGAGGCATCTATATCCGTCAGATGATGAACGAGTCGGAGGAGGAGGAGATACCATGAACGTGGATGCCCCCAGCAATGACGCAAAGGAGGAGGAAGTCGACGCCCACGAGGACACACCGACCGATGATTCGGGGGAGCCACCTGCCGAATTATGGGAACTCGCAAAGATCTACACTACGAAGGACATTCTCAAGTCCAATGCGGTGAAGTGCATGGAGGATAAGTGCCGCCTCGTGGCGTGTTCCATCTGGTCATCAAACCTCAATCCCGAAGAGCCGTGGTTTTCTTGCCTTGGTAAGTTGCTGTGTACAATTATGTGTTGTATTCGACTTCTCCATAATATTCGAGACGACATCTCATCGACCCTCCCTCACCCTCACGCCCACTCCTCCTCTCCCACTAGACTGCCAGGAAAATTACTTCAATGGTTGGCCCGAGGACAAGTTACCCGTCCATCTAGACGACGAATGGCGCAATACGGTTCGTGATAAATGTACTGACGATGATGATCCAGTTATACCGAATGTACCACGAGTGCCCGGTGGGGAACCGACAACAGCATGTCCAAGCATGTCCTCCGATGCAGATGCCACTGATGATGAGGAGGAAGAGGGAGTTGGTGGAATGTGGGAACTGACAAAGATTTACACCCTGAATGAATTGAAGAAATCCCAACCAATCATGTGCTCAAATGAGGACTGTGATCTTGTTGCGTGTAGTAGGTGGGAGTCGACTGAGGGTGGGAAGCCATGGAATTCATGTCTCGATTGTCAGGCAGCGTAAGTGGATATTCAGTGTTTGTATTCTCTACCGTGTCATTTGTATTCTAATCATATGATTCATGTCGCTGTTGCCATTGTCATTTCTTATCTCTCAGTGACTACAATGGATGGCCTAGTAGAGACGAACAAGAACTCCCAGTTGATCACATCAACATCACGAAGGAACATCGTCGGCTCATTGTCGAGAAGTGCTCGAATCCTGTAGAGAATCCGAACCCTGCTATGCCAGATCTGCCCCTGGTTGGACAATCATTCAAACGACAAAAGCTCAGAAGTGAACCAAGCTTCAAGAATAGTGATGGTCGATTTCAGTGTAGTGAATGCAATAAAACCTACAACACGCGGCAAAGCCGCAGAGTCCATTTTCGGATGAATCACACCGACGAACCTCCTTTGCAGTGTAGTGAATGCGATAAAACCTTCAAGTCCCGGTCTGGTCTCTCTGACCATTTTTGCAATAAACACACCAACGAACCTCCATTGCAGTGTAGTGAATGCGATAAAACCTTCGAGTCCCGGTTTGGCCTCACTGAACATCTTCGCACAAAACACACCGATGAATGTCTATTGCAGTGTAGTGAATGCGATAAAACCTTCACGTCCCGATGTGGCCTCGCTGACCATCTTCTCTATAATCACTCCGATGAAAGTCCATTATTTGAGTGTAGTGATGCAACGCTTTCTTCTCCCGTAAATCTACTCTCGAAACACATCTTCGAACACACCTCATTGTCCTAGACTTTGAAGATACGCGAAGTCAGCAGCAGCAGAATGCAGATGCAGAAGCAATGGCAAACGATGTGTTATACCAGATGAAGTCACACCTCGATAAAAGTAATGGTGACAAATGGTACATTGGTGGTGCATGTGTCGATCGTTCAGGAGTAGATGAACACAACATTCCAGAGAAACTTTCGCAGAATGAGATTTTTGCTGCATTATTCCGTCAGAATGCTGTGGTACGTGGTCCGGATGGCCGTAATCTGACAGCGCCACAGGTACGCGAAGATATAAAAAGTGGTATGCTTCAATTTTTCGTATCTAGAACGGACCCCAACCCGAATGTGTGCGATAACGAGGAGGAGAAGGCGCAGAGTATACTGTTAGAGGAACATAGTGAGTCGTCAACAATACGGTGTAAGGCTGCCGGAACTGTCAAGACGGGAAGTATAACAAAGAAAAACGGGTACCGCATCTTTGGTTGGATATATTTTGATGTTGTCGACAACCCTGACTTCTCGATAGTCAAATTTAGTCAGCGTGGTATTGTAATGCCGTCACTAGAAGCAGTACGTCAAATGACGAGGATCCAGGTGAATGAACCAACAAACTCCAATACAAAGATTTGCGCCAAGATAAATAAGTATCCGAATTGTGTGCGATTGCAGGCACGTGGAAAGGGGCGTTCCAGGAGAGTTTACATTTCGATGGTTGAAGGTTCATGGCATGTTCGTATTTGGGGTGTGCCAAAGTACCCAGAGAAATGGATCAGGCATGAATCAGACTATGGAGAGGGTAACGAGCACGCAGCTTATTTGTCACACGAAAGGATCCTGGCTTCTAAACAAACCCCATCATATGAAGCACGACGTGGAGCATTATCTATTCTTGAAGGTGACGACTACTTTGTCACAGGCGAAGAAGCATCCACCGAAGAGGAGCTGGCAGAAGATCAATTAATCCTGAGTCGCATTGATTTGGCATTAATGAACAATAGGTTGTGTTCGTATGAGGATGAGGAGAGCAATGATATGCTTTCAGCAGTTTCCGTATCTTTGTTACCCTTCACAGGACCATCTCTTCCTGAAGCTGTGATCGATAACCAAACGTTCCAGGTACGAGTCACACCAGAGCCAGCGTTGGATGCGATTGTAGGCAACAATGACATAGTGTGCTCAGTGATGTTCGGCAAAGAGATGATGTCGGAACTCTCTGAGAAGGAGGACAAATCAAATGAATCTCGCGTAAATGATCGGGCCTCAACACTCGTTAGGTCAATCAAGTTGAACCTTGTTCCAATGACAAGGCTTGACTGTCGAAAGGCTCTTCCAGCAAATATAATTACATATCCTGAACCCGAATATTTGGTCGCTGGAGGTCCATTGGAGTACGATATTACCAGAGCCATGATCACGTTGGAAGATAACGAGGTTGTTAAGTTGGGCAGGAATGACTTGACTAATATCAAATGGAGTGCAGTATCTCGAGAGCTGTGTGATATCTCTTTGGAGTCAAACATTGCATACGTGACAATGAAAAAGGAGAAAACGGAACATGCGGTCTATCTGAATGGTAAGAAATTGAATCGATCAGTCGGTAAAAAAATCCCATTGAATGACTCTGATATCATCAGCTTGTATGGGCACACCGGCTTCGCATACCAACCAATGTATTCTTTTTTGCAGGAGTGCTGAGTGGATCAGCCTCCATGCAATTTACAACAAAGTATAAAATAATATATGTTTCTTATCTGGCTTCATAATTTCATCATTACTATTGATATCAGCCATTGATAGTTTGTAGTTATTGTACAATGATGATGACGCAACAACAAGACTTCCTCTTACGGAGGCAGGGGTTGTGTAAATATGGTGTTTGAGGCGCGCCCTTTACAAAACGACGACAGAACACCGTGGAACAACATGGCCGCCGTAATCTTCTTCGCCTTATTCATCTGTGGCAATGATGTGGCGAATTCGTTCCTTCCAATTAGCTCAAGGAGCCGGTCGCACTACTCTCTTCTTCCTTCCATCAGCCTGCCGGGAGCCCCATCGTCACAATCGTCATTGATCCGTCTCTCCATGCCTGACGTTACCTACCCCTCTGACTATGACGCCGACGCATTAGAATCGGATGTTAAGAAAGTATCCGTCGATACCGATGAGGATGATGCATCAATTCGAGACGAATTAAAACGCGAACTAATACTACTAGCCTCCGTTACTAATCGAGGAACGTGTGCCACAAACGAAGAGAATAATCTCGTCGTGGATCTAGTATCACAGCTGGAGGCACTCAACCCGACGGTCGATCCGGCATTAAATAGTGCGGGCGATTGGGAATTATGCTACTCATCGACACAGTCATTCCGTTCATCTCCATTCTTCTTAACTTTACGTTCCTTCATGGGGGAGGACAATAAGGCCATGGCAGATACTGCATTTGCTATCCATGATAGGGCCACGACTGCATCGCGGGTCGGGAAGGTGCGTCAAATTATTAATAAAGACAATAGTGAACTCATAAGTGAGTATGATCTAAGTGTGGGTGTACTACCGGGCATGCCATTTCGGGTAAAGGGTACAGTCGTAACGACTGCTGAGTTAACAGCCATCCCTCCAGAAACATGGGAGTTGACAGTAAGGGGGACCAAAATTAATGGATCGAATGTACCACTTGTGGATGTATTCTTAGATGATAATGCCGTAGAGATACCCGTGGGTGAAGCCTACAAGGCAATTAGTGGAAGTGTCCCAACGGCAGTGCTTAAAACATTCTATGTCGATGAGGCCATGCGCATATCGAGGGATATGGATGATAATTTCTTTGTCTTCATTAGAGCGTAGAGAATAACGTGAAACAGTTCTTCTTGGTGATAAAATACAGATAATTTACAGTATCTACATACACTTAAATCAAATACAATGTTCTTAAGCTACTGACTTGTGCTTTGTCAATGTCTAATGTAGTTTATTCATCATCTGAACCATCGTCGTCATCGTCCAAGATGACGATACGTTTACGAGACTTGGTAGCATCATCGTCGGATTCGTCGACGTGTGCGAGGAAGTGGGGCCGTGCGGAGATTGTTCAGCTTGATCGCTGGTGGCTTGCGGGCATAGAAATTGTTCAAGGTTCGCTGGGCTTTCGCCTTGGGCTTGATGTCATCATCATTCGTGAGGTCGACCAGTGGTGGCTTCTTGGATGGTTGCTCGATGACCCGCTCCTCTATCGCTCGTAGCTTGCCGCCACCATTGTCGTCTTCATCCCGGATGATTCGTCGACTTGTAGCATTTCGCTCGACGATCTGCTCGGTGTTGAAATCGACGTCATCATCGTCACTCTCCAGGATGTGGAAACGGGAATTAGTGACCACCCCTGCTCTCGTCTTTTTTTTTCTTTCAAGACTAACATACTGTTACTTAGG
>Ga0247833_1006820_pt1 | contig 12453 bp, 15 predicted proteins | sample LaCruzMarch2015__7_FD_187117 | JGI IMG/M metagenome (GOLD analysis project Ga0247833, IMG submission 187117) | Freshwater microbial communities from meromictic Lake La Cruz, Castile-La Mancha, Spain - LaCruzMarch2015_8m | ecosystem: Environmental > Aquatic > Freshwater > Lake | place: Spain...
GAATGCTCTAACAGATTGGACGCAGTATGAGATTGTTATCCTCGTCAATGGAGATACAGCATCAGCCGCTGAGATTATTGCTTCTTCTCTCCGTGAATACTATCCACGAAATGTAGCGATAGTCGGGGAAACGTCGTATGGCAAAGGAACGGTCCAAGAGCTCATCTCTTTTGATGATAAATCCCTCCTCAAATATACTATCGCAGAATGGCTTACACCGCGCAATAAAACTTCTCTCAATGCTATCGGTATTGTGCCTGATAAAAAAGTCATTTTTGATCAACAGTACTGGCGTAAAAAACACATTGATACACAGATTTTTGCAGCTGAGCAGTATATCTTTAATTAGGATGGAAGGCCATCTTCTTCAGACGAGTTCGTGGTTCTTTTGTTCGGATCGAGTGCAACTTTTTCAAATTCCCCAAGTTGATTTGTGAGGATTCTGCCAGATTTTGCTTGGACATTTTTCTGGGCTTTTTCTGTAGCCGATTCGCTTGATAGATCATGCATATCTTCAGTGTTTTCTATATCAGCAAGACTGACATCTCTCGTATCTATTTCTCCCTCGACGATGGCTCGGAATTTTATTGCCATTTTTTCCCTGTAGGGTATAGATTCTATAAAGTTTGGATTTTTCTCTGCTTTAGCAAAAGCTGCTTTCATTTTGGCCTTTAGGTCTCCAAAGCGGGCGACATTTTCGGGTGCAGCATTTTTTTCAAGCTGGACAATATCAATCATTCCCAGCATCATGGCTGCCATACTACAGTGTACAACATTCGGTGAATCGGCTTTGATTTTTTTGATACCATCACATACTCTGATTTGCGCTATGTTTTCTCTATAGAGTCATTCTGCAATACTATTGATACTTTCTGTATCAGTGAGTCACATATCTTTTGCCATTTTTTCTGCCATTCGTGGTATCTGGTAGAAAAATTCTTTCATTTCTTTAAAGACACCATCACCATTGGTTGATCAACCTGATGTTGTGGCAAAATCTTTATCAAGATTGGCATCTAGGTAATAGTCCCAATTTATCCATGCAATAGGATATCATACGCCGAAATTATCTCGAAAGCGAAATTGATCTCACGCATAAAAACCTTTATCTCGCGGCATGCCTGCATGGGAAGGTGAATCGTATGTTTTGGTTAGACGTGTGTAGTATGGTTTGACGACATTTGCTAATCTCTCATAGGCTCATTTTTTATGCTCAGGTAATTTCGCCAGCACACTATGAAATGTTTTTGGATCATTGACAATGAGGTTGAGTGTCGGATCACGCATACCTGAGAGCTTGTACATGAGATCAGCACCATAGTCTGTCCAGAAACTACCAAATTTTTTAATCCACTTAGAATTCTCGCTACCTCTGAGACGATCATGTGTTGCATCATGGACCAGTTCTTCCAACTCTTTTCCACACTTTTCACTGATGGTATATGCAAATGCTATACCGGTCTCACGAAATGTATCGCCCAAGTCTTTATTTTGCATGAAAGCAAACATCGGTACTTGGTATCAGCTTTGAAATTGATCCTTGATATGTTCTTGTGTTGCTGGGAGGAGTCTCTGCTCTCATCATGAAAACAATAATGCAGCATAGGGCATGGTCGATATCTCTGTTGGAAATCATTCCCTGAGCCAGATATCTGTCGCATCTCCAAAAGCTTCAGGCGGTTTCCCATTGACTCATACAATTGCTGACATCATCCATTCGAGCTTTCCCTCCATAGTGGTTCTCTCCCCTAGGTTTGCCTTTCCTCCACTTTGAAGTTTATCTTGTCCATTATAGGCATATTTTTGAAATCGTCGTCCGAGGTTTTTCAGCATAGGATGCTGAAATCCTCCGAAAAGCATATGACATGCTTGGATCTCTGACATCTTATTCCCCCCAGGATCTTTGAGATTTTCTGGCCATTCTCCTCCATGAGGAGGCATATGTTTATACTTTTTGTGCTGTGGGTCGAGAGAGTGTGCTATACTGTTGAACCAGAACCACTGACGTGATCCGTCTGGACTTCTGTAATCATCATCATCTCTGTCGTAGGGGTAGAGCTGACCAAAAATTTGCATGGAAGCACACATGGCTGCCATAAACTTCACACTCGGAAAATGTTCATTTTTAGCCCATTTTTTGATCAATTTGGAACGATGATAACTCCCCATATTATCGACTTTTTGTACGAGTTCATCGAGGTAGGATTGGAAACTACTATTCCCATCAGCGACCATGAGAGCTGGAAATTCTAAATTATTCCAGAGACCGCTGATCAGTCCTCCACCACTTTGGAGTTTTTCAGCGGCGAGAGCGGCAGTCATTTTTCCGGCAAAGGCATGATCTTTGTGGTGTTGTTCTTCCCATGCTTTAAAAGGGGCATTCCATAGGTCACCATGGAGTATAACCCCCAGACTGTGGGTGTGCATGAGGATATTCCACCAGCTCAAACTATCCACTTTGCCGTCATTGTCTTTTTTTATCTGTTGTTTTTCTTTGAGTTTTTCAAATTTAAATGCTGGATTGGCTGTGAGATATGACCAGAGCATAGGGAGTGACATCGTCCCTTGATATCCAGCAAACTCAGCATCTTTTGACCATTTTTGTTTTTTTCCATCATAGACAGCTTGTGTAAAAGTTCCTCTTCTAAAATGTACTGTGGTTCCTTCTATGCTGTCGATATAGAGATCTTTTCCATCGCCGATTTTGATAATAGGCATGGCAGTGAAGTTTCCTGTATCGGGATCATTTTTTCCAAATGTTTTACCATCCTCACCACCGATACATACTTGCTTCATTTTCTTTTCAATGCCATCTCCGTAGTGTTCTTTGAGGAGACAGAGCTGATTGAAATCTTTGATTCAGAATGGATTTCCTCCTCACGGGAGACGATAGAGCTCTGTTGATTTTTGTTTGAGGAGTTTGATGGTTTTTGCCAAGGCAGAAAAACTCATTGTTTTCACTGATTTTTTCCCTGTTCCCCAGCCATCCCAGAGTGTAACAGTACCCGCTACATCATCTATATCTGTTATTTGAAATGTATCAATATTTGAGTTGCTGATTTTTGTAAATACCATGCCTGGACGGAGTGCTCTTTCTTTTTGATTTCTTGATTCTTTTGGATTATTTCCTCGAGGATTAAGTATTTGGTCTATTTCGTAGTTGAGTTTTTCGAGATTTGGTATCTCTGTTGTATCTGGAAACTGAGCTCGAAATTCTCTCTCAACTTCTTCTTCAGTGAAATAATGTGGTAATTTTTTTTGTTCTGCATTACCCTCCATCTCTCTCTCAAATGAAACTCTGTCTCTAAATGTAATCTTACCATCATCAGTACATCCAGACAGATAGTGAAAAAAATCAGCGCCTGTATAGTGTCGTGTGAGACCACCCGGAGAAAATGGTTCACTTCCATCACCGAGAAATCTGACTGTGATGATATTGTCCTTCATCACGTCTTCACTCGGTACAGTGTCTATGATAAAATATCCAGTGATATCTTTTTTACTGTTTTTTGTTTTCCATTGCATGACACATCACTCTTCAAACAATTCTAGTCACTCTATTTGATGACCAAATTTTGCTGTGAGTTCTTCGACGAGTCCTGATTTTTTTTCGAGTTTTTCTGGATGGATACCATGATATGCTACAAATCTCTCGCGAAAGTCTTTACCACTATCAGTGCTGACTCTCAGTGTATGTGGCTTTCCCTGATAGTGTGCAAGCATTTGTTCGGCTTTTCCAGTTGAGCCAAATTGTGAGAGGATACGTATCTTTGTCTCAAAGGGGAGACTGCGTGTACTGAGGAGATTATTCGGTCCACCTGCTGATTGTCTATAGAGTTTTTCCCAGTAATCTTCTTTCTCTTTTTTCAGGGCAGCACTGAGTTCTGGATCTGCGGGGAGATCTTTTTCAAACTCTGCTTTTTCTGATTCTGGCATCAGAAATGCCTGGCTGGTTCTCGGGTCGATTGTTTCCAGGACTGTGAGTGGCACGATCGGTACATACTGTCGTGTCAAGAAATTGAGGATTTTTTCTCGGTTTTCTCTTGATACGAGGGTATTGTCATTTCAGAAAAATGCAGCATATGCTCCAGCAATATCGACGTGTGGACCTCATTCACTCGTGATGTTGCTAAATGCGTTTGCGAGATTTTTTTCTGGGTGTGCTACTGAGGTGATTTTTATCCATGCTTCCTGGATTTCACGGCGTTTTGGGTTTGTCACATCCATCTTACCTATCTCTCGCGAGATGCCATCAAAATCAATATCTGAGAAACTTTTGTCTGTGAGCGTATGCCCTCCAGGGAGTTTTTTCAGATAAGTTTTGCGGTATTTGGTATTTTCTAGAAATGTTCTGAGTCGGCCATTACCTTCTTTTTTGAGTGTTTTTCTGAGTTCTGCTTCATCGAAATTACCATATTCATCGTGTGCTACCTCTAGACAACTTGCTACCATATTTTCACGAGCCCTTTCTTTAGCACGATAATCGGTCTCAATCTGTGCTAAGAATTGATTTTCGAAAGATCCTGTATCACTCAGAAAAGTCGTGATTTCAGCATCGGTTGGTTCAGGGCCAGCACTGACGAGTCACATCTTTCCTCGCCAATGTGCATCATTTCCCTTGAGTTTTGTTTTAAATGCTTGTTCTAATTTTGCTTTATCACCTGGTCATTTTGCACTCTGATGGTACTCTTCTATGAGTTTCTTACACCCCTCATCTTCAGAGCGAATCTTTTCACAAAATTTTCTCGTATATCGTATTTTTTGACCGCTATCATTCTCTTCATCTGGTCGTCGATCAAGTATTTCTTTGTTTTCTCCTGGTAATGTCTTTGATCCAGGTGTCATGATGATATTATACGAATAAAGCCAAAAAGTCTACACACGTTGCTTCTTCCAAGCACTCCAAGCACTTGCAGAAGCAAGAGAAAGAGCCAGTGCAATCCACATGACAGGACCTGTTTGTGTTTTTGTCTGAGAAGCTGTCACGGTTGTTTTTTCCTCGCCAGCAGAATTGAGCGTGCTTGGTACTGCGGTATCATCTGTTTTTGTCTCTGTTGTTGCTGTATATGTGATTGCTGGAGTGTCACCTTCTGCGGGAGTGGTGCTCTCTATAGCTACTTCTGTCGAAGGGGCATCGTCAACAACTGGTGTTGTCACTTCTGGAGGAATCTGCGTGAGAGGTTGCTCTTGTTTTTTCATGCTAAATTTTCACAGAACACAAACATTGCGTGTTTTTGGGCTTGTTTCTTCATTGGTAGCGATGTCAAAATCTCGTACGACCAAGGGAGTCAAGAAGAGCAGAGTGTCATCAATATTTTTACCAGTTACAGTAATACCTGCCTTATTTGCGAGTTTATAGAGACCTATTTCATCATCGTTTTCTATGAGTACTTCTTTGTGATCAGGAAAAGGTGTCCAAACAAGTGTTTCATGGTTCGTCCATAATTCGGATGCTTTTTCAGGTTTTGCTGTGTATTTGAGCGTTGTTTTAATTTCTGGGAATTTTTGCTCGTTATCATAGATGATTTCTGCTTTTTCTCCTCCAGCATGTTTCCAGGGGATTTTCACATTGGTGATATTGCTCGTCCAACCATCTTTTGTTGCTGTTGCTTCAAAATCGTCGATGTAACACACTTCACAACTATTTGCAGTCAAGCTCGGTTCTGTAGAACACTCTACTTTTTCTGGTTCTGCGAAGGCACCAGAGAGAGGTGCGAGGAGTGCGACGAGGAGGATATATTTTTTCATAAAAAAATGGGGTTATTTTGTTTTTATGGTATTTGTATGGAGTTCCCATCATGAACGCTTAAACATGACCTTGTCCATAGCGTTTTTATAGGTCGGTGCTATGTCCATGTGGAGCGTCTCGAGTGTGTATCGAGTATCTGAGAGAAAACTATTGAGATCGAGTTTGATATCTTCTTTCTTTTCTTTCTTTTGCATCTGAGCAAATGATATCAGTGTGTGGAGATATTGAGAGAGAGTTTCTTCTATGTCATGCTGAATCTGAGACGTCGATTTATCGCTCGATACGAGGAAAAGTTTGTAGTCTTCTGGCATAGTTTTTTCTGGATCGAGCATATCACGATATTGTTTGATATGTGCACCAGCATTTTGAAAGTATGATTCATTTGCACCCGCTTCACGAGCATGCTCTGCTATACGCGCGACATGTGTGAGACAGTCTCGATAAATTGGAGGATTTTTCCCAAATACTGGCCTGTGAGCGTAAAATACAAAACATGATCGTACTGTTTCGAAACTTCTAAATTCTTCAACAATTTTGACGACGACATCATCTATGAGTTCACTGAGCGCTTCCATTTCTGCGATATTTTCATGCGCATAGAGCTCTTCGAGATGGGCAACGGGCATCCTTTTAAATGCTTCTATATCGCCACCATCAGCATAGTTTTTTCCTCCTGTCGACCATGAAAATACTGAAGTTCGGAAAAATTGGAGAATTTTATCGCAGGTGACCTTTGCGTAGGCATCACGTGCATTGACGAAGAGTTTTGTTTCTTCGAGATCTCGTTTTATGACTGTATTTCTTGCTGTGAGACGATTGCCATAATATTTACCCACATTGTCTGCGAGTTCTTTTTCTATTCTGGCGTCAGAGATGCAATCACCAAAGACATCCCAAAAATAGTGCAGTTCTTTTGAGTCTCGATAATCCTGCATTTTTTTATCCAGGACGAGGTTATTGATCATGATCTGACCGGAAGAAGTAGTATCCATAAAGAAAGTTTACTTTCATATACTACTCTATATTTTCACTGAATGCAAATATTTCATTCCAGTAAAGCGAGTTTGAAAGCGCGGGGTGGAATCTATTATTGTCATACTGACGAAAGACGGTATCCAGGTAAATTACCATTCCATATTCTTCTTTGTACTTTTTTTCGAAAAAGTACCAAAACGATTCAGGACAGAAAAACTCGCTATAATCCAAGTTCATGAGTATGCTTTTTTCATCCCGCTCAGACAGTTTCTGTCCTAAAAACCCGTTTCTGATTCTCAAGAATAATCCATCTTTTTTCTCTTTTCTTTATTATCTTTTCTCTAAATTCTCAAACTCAGCCAACCATGATTCTATTGTCGCAAATGCGTCGCTATAAAATGCTGGTTGTGTGACGTCGATGCCGATAGACTGGAGTATTTCGACCGGTGGGACACTTCCGCCACTTGAGAGAAGTTTCACATAATCATCGATCATTGTAGCTCCTTCGCGCTTGTATTTCTCCACGAGGGCGAGGGAGACGAGCATGCCAAAACTGTATGCATAACAATAAAATGGTGTCGAGAAGATATGTGGAATCGCGGACCAAGTATAGTTTTTCTCAGGAGGGAGAATCGGAGTCACGACATCGCCACCGAGTTTTTTTGATTCTTCGTCCCACCAGAGATTGAGTTCTTTGTAGGTCATTTCACCACCTGCATGTATATGTTCGTGGACGCGTCGCTCAAAGCTGACATACATGATTTGTCGGTGAATAGAACCAAAGACATCGAGGAGTTTTTGATTGAGGAGTTCGAGTTTTTCTTCAGGGGAGAGTGTTGCCTGAATCTTCTCCATCAGGAGAGATTCTGAGAAAATACTTGCCGTCTCGGCGAGGACGAGTGGGGCGTCATACACAGGGGATTTCTGGACTTGTGCGAGGTGACCATGGATAGCATGTCCGAGCTCATGAGCAAGCGTAAAACTATCATCGACGGTATCCGTATAGTTCAAGAGTACAAAGCTCTCTAAACCCTTGTCATAGCTCGCAAAAGCACCACTGCGTTTGCCTGATTTTGGAAACGCATCGACACGACCTGCCTCGAGCATATCACGAGCGTAGTTGCCAAATCGGCTATCAAATCACGCGAACATCTCAATCACGGTTTTGCACGCTTCTTCATAAGGAATCTTTTTCTCGATTTTGAAAATCGGTGCATGGACATCGAAGCCATAGAGTTCAGACAGTCCGAGATGTTTCTGTTTTGCACGGAGAAAACGCTGATAGAGTGGGTAAAATTTCTGCACTTCAGACATGAGTGTATCGACGACATTATCTGGTACTTGTTCGCTGATATTGCGCTTGCTCATAACCGTCTTGTAGCCTCGGAGTTCCATAGAGGAGCTCCAATTTTTCACAATGCCCGTGTAGAGATTGCCGAGCGTGATCTGATTCTGATGAACGAGATAGACGCTGTTCATCGATTCTGCTGCCTTGCGACGAATATCACGATTTGGATTCTTTGCAAAGGCACGGATTTCTTCTTCGGTGAGCATTTTTGTTTTCGTCTCCTTTCCGTCATTCCCGCGAAGGCGGGAATCCAGGCCCGTGGTTTCGTCATACTCGGACTTAATCCGAGTATCCAGTCAGTTTCAATTTTGTTCGCTTCGCGTAGTAATATCCCCCGGGTCGCCTTCGTGACGCTCTGCTTGCACTCAGTTGCCCGAGGATGACGGAATGGTGTCATTTTCTTCCCACGGAAATTCAAACGAACTTCTGAGTTCTTCATGCAGACCAAAAATACCGAGCGCACGAGACTTTTTATTGAGGGCTTGTTCGACTTTTTCGTCAAGTATATACTGTACATTGTTGGCACTTTCGATGAGGTCGTTGCGGTATGCTGCGAGGAGAGGGGATTCGGCAAAAGCGCGGATTTTTTCTGCCCCTAATTCTTTCCATTCTTGGCTCACGAAGAGTGTGAGTTCTGAGAGTTGGATAGAGAGGTATTCGAGCTCTCCGAGCTTCTTCTGGACCTCGGTGTCTTGTGTATCCAGTGCTGAGAGATACGACAGATAATGCATCGTCTTTTTACCGACCATATCAATCGTCTCGCCATACTCATAGTATTCGAGGACTTCTTCGGGTGTGGTAAAAGCACGAATCTTGCCTTTATAACGCTCGGCGTATTCACGCGTAATCGGAAGCCATGTCGCTATATCGGCATCGATACGTGCATCAACTAAGCTGTCGTAGAAATAATGGGGGAGGTTCCAGGAGGTAGGGAGGGGCATAAATTATTATTTAAGGTCTAAATTACTTTTTCCAATATTACAGACTGAGCAAAGGGTTTGTAGATTTTCGTATACAGTTTCTCATCATTTATCCCATGCTTTTATATGATCCACATGTAATACAATTGATGGATCATTTGCAGGATTTTTTCAGCAGATAGCACATTTGAAATTATCTTTTCTCATAACTAAAAATCGGAGTCTCCAATTAATGTCTCTTTTAGTTTTATGTTTTGAGGTAATTTCTGATTTCTTTTCTATAGTTTCTTCAGTTTCAATCTCTTCTCAATTTATAAATTCTACAAATTTCTCTAAAGCTTTTCTCCAAGAACCATACCTATTATCGTAAGTCGCTGCGCTGTATAGGGAAAGGGGCTTCATCATTTCTGTGTAGCGTGGTTGTCTGCCAAGTTTTAACCAAACTTCTTGCATGTTTGCAAATAATTCTTCATTTGATATGTTTAAGTTTCTACTTTTTTTAAGTCCTGCTTTTTCAATTGCTTTGAACCAACTGCTAAATCTTCTTGTTAGCGTTGTACTATGAAATTTACCACGCTCATTATATTCATCAATAGTTACTTTTTCTTTTTTCAGTTCTTGTGCCACTCTTACTAAATCATCTAGGAGTTCTTTATCAGGCGTATTTCTGTTATGGTTTTCTAATTCAAATTTCATATTTAATTTACGATAAAATAATTCTAATAATATTATACTTTTGGAATCCTCTCCTCTAACATCATTTTCCCAGCTTTGTCATAATAGGTACAGGTCATCGCGGTGGTATCGACCGTCCATTTTTCTACGCCGGCGTTTGCAGAGTCCTGACAGAAGGTCATATAGTCGGTCTGACCTTTTTGGTGAGCACGGAGTCGCTCAGTAAATCATTCTGCGTCGCTCGTATCTGTGACTGTGAGTGTGTCGTACTTTTGAGGGGAGACGAGTGTGTCGCCGTCTGCACTCGCATATTCTCCGTGACCGTCATGGACGAAGATGTCGTATTTCTGGACTCCGAGGACGATGAGATCCTGGATATAGTGTGGGAAGTCGGCACCGCTTTTTACTTTCGCGTGTGCTTCGCGGATTTGGTCGAAGGTGAACATGGGTGCATTATATTCAATTTCGATTTCTTTGTACTCGATATTTCTTCTTGTACTTTTTGTCGAAAAAGTACGAAAACGATTCAGGGGCGAAAAACTCGGACTGTTTTCATCTTACAGTTCTGTATTCGTGGACCTTAGACAGTTTCGCCCCTAAAAACCCGTTATCAGTTTAGGTTCTTTTTTCTCTTTCTTTATTTGCTTGTTGCACCTTCCGCTATCTCTTTTACAGCCTGGAGTGCTTCATCCCAGTCAGCGACAGCGTCGGCGTATTCTTCTTCGTCGAGATCTTCGGTTGGTTTTTCGCTCCCTGTGAGGAGAGTTTTATCACCTTGTGCACTAAATTTGTAGGTAATTACAGAAGTGACTTCGCCTGTGTCCTCAGCATCGAAGAGATCGTGTTCGATAAGTTCGTGTTTTTTGAGTTTGAGAAGAGCTCCGCGAGTGTACATGACACCGTCATTGCCCATCCATCCAAAGTCACTACCGACTTTCCAATCGGTGACGTATTTTCCTCCCATTTTCTCGGTGAGGACTGGATCCGTAAAGACGCGCCAGACAGTTTCGACTGGAGCTTTTATCGTGATAGATTTTGTGATGTGGTCTTTGGACATATGGAGATTATATTCTTGATTCGCGTCATTCCAAACTTGATTTGGAATGTTTCCCGTCATTCCAGCCAAGTGAGGTACGAACGCGAGGTGGAATCTAGAGTTTTATCGATTCGTTCTGGTACTTTTGACAGCAAAAGTACCCAAAACTGCCGAAAGAAAACAAACTCACTATCCTTTTCAGCATGATGAAGTCTTTCTTCCTGACGCTCAAACAGTGTTTTCTCTCGGACTCTCGTTTCTGATTTTGAAGAGAGCATTATTGACCTTAAAAACCTGTTTTTTTAGTTGGGCTTATTGATGAATTTATGAAAATATAGTATTTCAAAAATCCTCTCATTATTTTTACCCTGCCTCTTTACATGCTTTTGCGAGTCTTCGCATCGGTGAAGAGAAATGAGCGATAAGAGAGATAATAAAGCCCATCATGCCAGCTATACAAAAGATAAGGGCCATACCACGGGCATCACCAGTACCAAACCACGAACCAATGAGTGTGACTCCAGCACCGGTTGTCATAAAGGGAATCGTGACGTATTGTGCTATAGGTCCCGTAAGAAAGGTGGTGAGTGGGCTGGCAGCGGATTCAATACTTTGAGCAAACCCGATGACTCGTCACTGTCGATCGTAGGGAATCACTTTTTGCACTATGGTTTGTTCTGATGCTTCTATAATAGGCATCAGCACCATCCAGATAATGACTGGTATGAGAAAAAATATGATGGAATTTGGTACCGCAAAAAAGAGACAAACAACCCAACTGATAGCATTGAGTCAGGTAAGAGTGTAGACGGGATTTTTTCCGACTCATTTTTTTGCGACGATGAGTCCTCCGATGATAAAGGCAAAAGAGACAAATCCCCACAGGATTCACCAAGTCTGGACTGATACTATCGAGAGTCCGTATGGATCCATGAGTGCCATAAATACACCTCCGAGGAAATTATTAAATGTCGTAAGAGATATCAGCCACATATATCCAGGGACAGAGCGGACGAGTATAAGTGTTCATCGGAAGTCCATCTTCATGGGCTTTTTTTCTTCTGCCTCTCGTGCTTTTTCTTCTGGACAAGGGACAGTCGCGAGGTGTATGAGGGCGATGATAGTCAGAGCGATGCTCGCAATGAGTACCCATTTCATCCCGAGAAATCCTATGACGAGACCAGACGCAATCGATGTCACTGCAAAGGAGAGACCATTAATGGTTCCTACTTTTCCATTGGCTTGTTCACGTTCTTTTCCTATAAAGAGAAAAGTGATCAGTGTTGTCATGGCGATATTTCTCATATTACCGATGATGCTCCCTATCATGAGTATCAGGATGAGTCACCAGAGACGGAATGAAGTAATGTCCGTCCATGTGCCATCGTAGGAGAAATAGATGAGAGCGGCGAGTATATAGAAAACGAGAGACATGAGACTCGAAACAATCATGACGTTTTTCTTTGTATGATGGTCGACAAAAGCTCCAAGAAAGAGAGTAGAAAACATATTTGCTACTGTAAAAATACCTCCAATCCAAGATGTGACGAGGACTGATCTCGTCTCCAAAAAGGTCCAGTAGGTCAGAGCAAACCAGATAAAGGCATTCGTGGTACCAGCGATAAAATTATTCCCTAGAACATGATGAAAAACAGAATAATGGTTTTTTGGAGTCATGGCGGGATTATATTCAAATAAGGGTCTAGAGTAGTTGTTTATTAAAAATCTTCATCATTTTTACGAGTTTCTT
>Ga0247833_1006823_pt1 | contig 12444 bp, 8 predicted proteins | sample LaCruzMarch2015__7_FD_187117 | JGI IMG/M metagenome (GOLD analysis project Ga0247833, IMG submission 187117) | Freshwater microbial communities from meromictic Lake La Cruz, Castile-La Mancha, Spain - LaCruzMarch2015_8m | ecosystem: Environmental > Aquatic > Freshwater > Lake | place: Spain...
CATACCAGGTGGAATAGCTGGGCCTACTCCAAATGGAATAACGCCAGCAGTACCAATACTAAATGCAGCGTTAAGTCTAATCTGGCTTTCTTCATATTGCGCTTTTGTAGTAGCTACTGCGTCAAGACTGGCAATTGTTACAGCAGCATCAAGAACCGTAGCGCCTGTCACATCTAACGTGCCAGGGATGTCAATATTACTAGCCCATTCGACACCAGTGCCAGCGGTATCGGTTTGTAATAATTGCCGCGCACTTCCATCAGCTAATTTGCTAACTGCAATTGCAGCGGAAGCATTAATATCAGCATTAACAATTACACCTGCCGCAATAGCGGTTGCATTACCAGTAGATGTAACATCGCCAGTTAGGTTTGCATTTGTAGTAACCGTAGAAGCATTGCCTGTCAAATCTGCTGTAATTATGCCAGCAGTGAAGTTACCGCTTGCATCACGCGCAACTATGGCTGATGCCGTATTTGCGCTTGCAGCAGTAGTGGCGCTATTGCTGACCTTACCAGCCGTAGCAATAGTGGCTAGTTTGGTATCGACAATGGCGGCAGATGCGTTTATATCGGCATTAAGTATTGTGCCATCAAGAATCATCGTGCTAGTAACAGTGCCGGTGTCGCCTGTGGTAACTACTGTGCCAGTTGTATTCGGTAGTGTGATTGTGCGGTCTGCTGTTGGATCTACTACTGCAATGGTGGTTTCAAAACCATCAGCAGTCGCGCCTTCAAAACTTAAACTGCCAGCAGTACCAATCTCAAGATTGCCTGTTACCGTGCCACCTGTCTTAGGTAGTGCTGCATCAGCTAAATCGTAGGCAGCTTTTACTGCCGTGCTTGATGCAATGGTGGTATTGCTAGTGGTACTGGTGCTATCGCTTAGTTTGCTTTGAAGGCTAGCTGATGTAACAGCGCGGGCTGTATCAGCACCAGCTTGTGTTTCAGCAGCTGTTGCCAGTTCCAGCAAACCTTGAACTGTAGTGCTGCCGATGGGAGTTGCATTTACAAATGCAGTGCCATCATAAATTTTTACCCCTATCGGAGTTAAGCTAGTATCAAGCCAAACCTCACCAATACTGTTGCCTGCACTGCCTGCTGGTGCTGCATTTGGTGCCGTAGCACCGACATGCACTGGGCCGATTTTTACAATCGTTGCGCCAGTACTATCTTTAAAAAATAAACCTGGGCTTGCAATATTTGTTGCAAGTGCAATCTGCCCTTCTGCAATAGCAGTTGTAGGGCGTTTGCTTGCAGTGCCGCTGCGGATGTGCTTATGCGTGGATGCCATTCCCTTAACTCCTGTAGGACGGGATTACTTTTGTATTCTAGTACTCTCCTTCATCAAAAACAACGTCATAGGATTCAAATACTGTGGTCATGCTGCGCCATGCGTCATAGAAATTAGGCCCAGCAATTTTTACTAATACATCACCGGGTCTTCCGCCTTTGGGGATTTTTTCACCGTTGTAATTAAACGGTTCTAGGTATTCCGACATTAGTACGTCCCGTCATCTACCGTGCCTATAGACATAGCGCCAGTGCTATTGTCTACCAATACTTCGGTAGATTCAAGCACCACGCCAATTTGAACTGTAGTTGCAATTTGTGCACGACCCCATAACAGTGCTAATGCGCCACGTACATCGGCCACTGCGGTCATGTCTGGCGCAAAATATGTACCATCGCACAACACTTGATAATCACTAAAAGTACCGGCAGCGCCTGATACCACGCCTATTTTAGTCCAGTTAGCGCCTGTACCTTGACTTAAACACCAGTCGCCAATTGCCAGCGCAACAGCAGGAGCTGGTGTAGTGCCGGTGCCTGCGGTGGTAGCAATTAAGTAAACACCATTGTTTTGTGGGTTTGGCGCTGTTAATGCTTGGCCTACCGTAAGGCCAGCTTCAGTGCCATATTGGTTCAGAGATACTACTAAGTTAGTTGTGGCGTTATAGGTGCCACCAAAACGCAAGTTAAGCTGAGTTGGTGTGCCATAACCGACTAATAACCAGTAACCATTAGGTGATGGTGATACCGTACCAACCCAAATATAGGCAGAACGATCACTAGGGTTGATCCACCACTGTCCTGCAAATTCAGGTTCTGGTGCTGACTCACTTACTTGTGCAATGCCATAATCAGCTAGTTGCGTTGCAGTAACGCTATTTGCAGCAAGAAATGCACTGTTAAATGTACCTGTTGTAATCTTGCTTGCATCAAGGCTTGGTATATCACCAGCGTTTAATGTTGCGCCAGTACTAACGTGTCCCTGTGAGTCTACAGTTACCTTGGTAAATGTTCCTGCCGTTGCTGAGTTAGTGTGATTTAATACGCCTGCTCCAGTTACTGTTAAACCTGTGCCTGGTTGGATTGCACCATTTACACCAGCAGCAGCTAACGGTAGATCACCGGCAGCTAATGCACGAAATGTAGGTGCAGCCGCACTGCCAGTAGTCGGGCCAGCAAAGATTGTTGCAGCGGCTTGAGTGTCAAGGCCAGTGGTAACTGTTGCCAAGCCAGCAGCATTAACAGAAGCAGAAAATGTTAATGGTGTCGAATCACTAAATGTAAAACTTTGTACGCCTGCTTGCTGTAGCCATGCGGAACCGTCCCATACGTAAGCTAAGGCTGTAGTTGTATTGACCCATTGTTGACCTGTAAAATCACCACTGCCTGTAGGTGCATTGCCGCTTGTTATTGTGCTTGAATTATCAGCTAATTTATCTGCTGTTACTGCATCAGTAGCAATTTTACCGGTGGTGATGTTACTATCAAGAATTTTTGCTGTTGTTACTGCATTGCTAGCAATAGTTGTTGCAAATGATCCCGTGCCAGTGCCTGTTACATCACCAGTAAGCGTTATGGTTTGATCGCCTGTATTGGTGCCGGAAGTAGTGCCGCTAAATGTACCACTTTGAGTGGCTAATGTTCCCAGTCCCAAAGTACTGCGAGCTGTTGCAGCATCTGCATCATCAATTAAGCTGCGGCCATAACTGCTTAAACTTGTTGTTGTATAGGTATCAGCAGCAGTAGTGTAAATTAATTGATTAGCACTGGTAGTTAATCCCGCAATACTTTGCAGACCGGCATCATAAGCTTGAACATTAGTACCAATAGCAACGCCAAGATTGGTTCGTGCCGTGCTGGCATCCGATGCACCAGTGCCACCATCGGCAACAGTTATATCTGTAATGCCCGTAACTGATCCGGCGGTGATTGTGGCATTAGTTAATGTTGCAGTTGTTGCCGCTATGGAAGATATACCACTTAACGTGCCGCCAGTAATAGCAACAGCACCTGCGCTTTGAGTTGCAATAGTGCCAAGGGCAAGCGTAGTACGTTGTGCAGCAGCGTCTGCATCATCTAATAATGCACGACCGGCAGCAGTACAAGTGATTTCTTCTACATCACCAGCGCCTGCTGTAGCACGACCTAATATTTTATCTGTAGCAGATACGTTTTGTATTTTGGCATAAGTAACTGCGTTATTAATAACCTTGGCAGTGGTTACAGCATCATCAGCAATTTTTGTTTCTGTTACGGCACCCGCGGCAATTTTTGCAGTTGTTACAGCGCCCGCAGCTAACTTATCAGTTGTAACTGCTAGGTCTATTACTTTTGCTGTACTTACAGAATCTGTTGCTAATTTAGCAACTACAACACTACCATCAACAAGTTTTGCGCCAGGGAATACATTGTCAGCAACATTGAGTTTTGCATACGTTATACTGGTGTCAGCAATTTTTGTAACTGTAACAGCGCCAGTGCCTATCTTTGCTTCTGTAACGGCACTAGCGTTTATCTTTGCTTCTGTAACTGCTAATGCAACAATAGAAGCCGTAGCTACTGCATCATCAGCTAATTTAGCCGCTGTTACAGCATCATCACCTAGTTTTGCAACTGTTACGGCACCAGCAGCTATCTTTGCTTCGGTTACGGCTAACGCTTGGATTTTGGCAGTAGTAACGGAATCAGTGGCAAGTGCCGCAGCAGCTAGTCCGGAGGCATCAACTTTAGCTGTGGTAACAGCATTTGCAGCTAGCTTGCCAGTTGTAACAGCAAGGTCTTCAATGCCAGCCGTTGGTGCAATAACTTGTTGGTATACGCTGCCATCGTAAACTTTTAGGTATTTAGTAGTACTGCTAACATGGCCGCGACCTTCAAAATTATCAGCCGCTGGTTCTGTTGGGCCGTAGTTAATACTAGAATCATTAGCTAACTTGGCTGCTGTTATAGCATCATCAGCAATAGCAACGGTATCAATCTTCGTGGCACTGCTTTGGTTTAGCTTAATTAAATCAATACTGCTGCTATCAGCTAGTGCTGCACCAGCTTCGAACAAATCTTTAGCTGTTACCTTTTTGGTTTCACTGGCGCTTATATCGACAATAGGCAGCACGTCGATGGCTGCTACTGCATTTTCAGCAAGTGCCGTGAGTTGCGTTATTCTTTGGTCTGCCACGCTACAAAACTCCGAAATAAGACAAGGCTAGTCGCATTCTAATCGGTAACCTCCGTCATAAGGAAGTCTAGGTTTTGCTGTAGCCGCAGGCGGTCTGTGTCTTCCTTGAGCACATACCCACTAGGCTCGCCTATCAGTAACTGAATATCACCAGTTGTTACAAAGTCAATTACACACGCTATTGCTTGATCCGGACGCACTTCCACGCCTGTTCGCGTGATGGCAGCTTCAAATTCATAATATATATCTTCTGTTTCAGAATAAATATCTTTTTGTGTAAGCTGCAAATAGCATTGAAATTCACTGCCAATATCAGTGCGATTTATTAACTGAAGCATTAATAATGAATTTTCAGTTTGGCCGCTGTTTTCAGTATTAAACAGACAATCAATAGAGCCAGAACCGCTAATTAATCCAGCCGTATACATCCGCTTAAAGCGATCAGCCATTGTGGTAGCTTCAAGTGCTTCACGGTCAGTATTAATTGTAAAACCTGTTACATCACCAAGCACACGTTCAACTGAACCGTAAATTTGTACTGATATTGGTAATGGTGCACCAGCAAATGCTTCTAGCGGATATTCATTAGCTCTTGTATTGTTAATCGCATCGCTAAATGTATTAAACAACCGAATGCCGCCAATAGCATTAATATTACAGTAAAGAACTACCATGTTGAGGGTAGCACCACCGCCATCAGGCCATGTTGAAGTGGGCAAGAAATCAAGCCCACGCGCATCCTCAGTAGTAATCACTAACTGATCGCCCGTTAATATATTTTCAACTGAACCATCAAAACCAAACCGGTTTAAAGTGGTATTTACATCCGCAGGTGCTACAGAACTGGTAAATGTGCCAGGTGATTTACGGCGTAATTTAATACGTCCGTAATGACCTAAAAATACGGTCATGCCTCAGGAATTTCTAGGAATTGACCATCAACTGTAAAGTTAATAGAAATGCTCGTTAATTCACCAGTTGATACCTGCAAAGATGCGGAAGTAATAAAGGCCATAAATGAAATATCGTCTTTGATGTCAGCACCTGCGCCCGGTGTATTACCTACCCTAAGACCAAGCACCACACGATCTGATGGTGTAACACCAGCAGAACTGGTTTTCATTACTTTTGATAACAGCTCATCAAAACGCCGACCGGCGGCGCCGCCTTCTTCTCTGTAATACAATACCGTGGCGCTACCTGTTGAACTGACTACGCCAGGTGTATAGGATTTTACGGCAGTATCAATAGTAGTGGTCTCCAGTAGTTCCATTGATGTCTCAAGACTCCAGTCGCGGATCTTGAACACACGGTTTACGTCATTAGCACCAGTACCAAAATCTGGCTGTGTGGTATATGTATTAGAGTTTGGTATTAGGAATAAAGCTCCAGTACGCCCGGAATAAAAAGCCACGAATTAAAATGCGGATGCCTTTAGTCTAACGCACCTAGCACGGTAAACTGGGCATCATCAAAATTAGCAATCTCAGACAGCCCATCACTGGTGCATGGGTAGTTAGTGCCACGTACAGTGATCTCGCCTTCTTCATCCATTTCTACTTCCGTCACGCGGAACACACGACGGGTGGTGGTTTTTTGACCGAGCACAAACAAGTAACCATCTAAATCAGCTAATCCGGCAGCAGTATTGCTTGAAGTGGTAGCAACTCTGGAAATCACGGCATTACCACTTTGATATAGCAAAAACTCATAGCTTGCATCTGGTAACGAATTATCCATCGGGATATTAAGCACACCACCGGGACCAACGATGCCTGTGCGAATACCATCCCAGCTATTCTGGCCGATATCAACATAGATAAATGCACCAGGGCTGATTGGGTCCATGGTAGGGAATGTCTTAAATTCAATCGCTACCTTAATGTGGCGCCTTATGTTGCATAGGAACTTACCATATAGAACCGCCTGCTCTCTGGTGCTAACAAACTGTGACACATAGAAAGTTTCACGTACTGCATCAACTTCCTGTGTATCTTTTAACTTTACTTCTACTGCACGGTTAGCTGAGAATGTGCCATTTATATCAGCGCCACGGTATACAACGGTTGCAATTAAATCTTGTACGCTAGAACCATAATCAAGATGTTCTTCCTTGTAGCTATTCTCTAGTATGTTGCCTTGATTGAATAGAGCTGATACATTTACTTTACGGCTTATTGCGCCAGTGTTTTCATTGTATGGTACGGCTGGGATCAATGTTTCCCTGCCGCCAATACGTGCAAACTCCAGCAAGCTAAATGGTGCTGCATCAACCCAAAACTGCCGCCAGTTAGTAGTATCAGCAATAATACCATCCATGAATAATTTATTTACACGACAAAACCGTTTTGTTTTTGTTAGCTGTGCAACATCAACGCCTTCAATTTTGGCATATTTACCAATGCCATCTTCTGCATCAACAACAGTATCTAAAAATATGTCTGGTGCGTGACACGCACAACTAAAGAGATTACTTTCTAGCAAGGTCGAAAGACGCCCCTTAGTTACAAATGCAGTAAAGCTACGCAGGTCTTGTAAATTACGACCGGAATATAAATTAAGTCCAACCATACTGAGGTTTTTATATAGGTTTGGGAATGCACTAAATGATTGTGTCTGTTGTTCGGTTACACAAGTAAGAGCAAATTCAGGGCCTGCTTCAAACGAAAACTGGCATTGGTTATCAGCATCGAGATTAAATAAGTCCCATTCGGAAATGCCGCTTACAGTTTCATTTAAAGGGGGATAACCCTGTAGACTATTCAAAATGCGTCCTGCTGCTTGTAATGTGCCCACGCCAGGTAAAGAAATACTGACAGCATTGGGTGAATTGTCTAAGTATAGAAAATCTGTAGATCCATTTGCTTTGCGTAAGTCTTGATATTTTTTGATCTCAGCAAATGATTCTGCAATAGATTCTAATTTAAATTCCCAGTACTGCGCCGTTGGTAATGTACTAGCAAATTTTAAATAGTTAAAGTTATCAATATCAGCAGCGCGGCTTACTGCAATAATAACTGGAGCGATGGTAAAATCAGCTTCTCCAGCTTTACGATATTTAAACAAAAACATTGCAGTGCGATTTTTGTTGCCGTTATCACTGATGGGGTAGCCGCCTACATTACTTGATCCATACCGTTCCTGCCTGCCTGATATACGCTTGAAAACGCGGCTTTTTATAGCAAAATCAACAATATTGCATTGTTGTATTGTGCGGTATGATGCAGATTCAGCGCGGGCTAAAGCCTTGGTGAAGAATTGTTCTGCGCCTGATTTTGCTTCGTCTGCTGCTTTATTGGCTTGATTGAGAAAATTAAAAGCATTTTGCTCAGCTTCCGTTATGCCACGAACAAGTTGATAATGACTGAATTGAGAAACACTATTACCATCACCGTCAACGTACTCTCCATAAATTGCGTGGTAAACTCCGCGTCCCGTATAATGGCCTTCGCGATCTTTTGCACTTTGAAAATCAAATGTTGTTCCATTAATAATGTCCGCAAAACTATACTGAGCTGCCTGATAATCAGGATTGCCATCGTTATCATAGTTGCCTGTCCAGTAAGATCTAGATCTTTGATCTTCGGCTTCTAAATTATATAAAATCTTTAAAGCTTCTTGGCGTTGCGGATCATCTAGAATTTGTGTACTGCGTTGCGCTCCTGAGTTAGCTCCTGTTAAATCTTCATAAGCTACATAAGGTGCAAATCCACGTTCAATGCAAATTAGATTTATTATCATATCCTGTTCGTCTGGAGAACCAGTATTTATATTTGTTACTTTAAATACAGCCGAACCTAATTTAAATATACCGCTTGCGTCAAACACGCTTGATAATGTGCGCCTTGTTTCTTGCGCTTGTGTATTTACATCATCTACATTATCTTTAGTATTTTTTATGGTAATAGTAATAGCTGTATCTATTGTTAATTCTTGGCCTGCTGTCCAGCTATAATTAGCTGATATTCCTAAAGCAGCGGATAACTTGTTACCTATATCGTTGCGTTGATATACAAATGTATTAATTGGCACGACACCATAAACACCAAATGCGTTTTGCGTTCCAGGGCTATATGCCTGGCTGAAGCCATCTACTCTTACATTGTCGGCTGATGGTTGTATTGTGTAGGGGTTGTTTGTACCAGCACTGTAAAAAGTAGGATCTTCTGATGCGCGGCCATAATCTTCATCATTCCAGCTTAAAAATCCTGTGCCTTGGTTGTTGTGGTAAAAGAATTTATTTTGTGCTACTAAATCTTCTAATGCAACTTGCCCAAATGCTGACTTATCGGCATTTATACCTGCAATACGTCCCGCACCTAATACCAATAAAAGCTGTACAAATTGCGATGACCCATAACTACGCACGGCGCTCCAGACTAATGATGTCGCGGCACGTACAGCGCCTTTAGGATTGATGTCAGTGTTGCAATAAATTAAATTTACGGGATCGCCATATTTCGCTAAATCCTGCTGACCATTGAAACCAAATCGCGGTGAGAATCGTTGCTCACGGGTTTGTGCTTGACCGCCAATGCCTTCTGTTGGTGCGCCTGGCGGAGGTGTGCCAACTGCTACACCCCTCGGTTCCGAAACTTGTGGTTTGGGCCTTAATAATACTGAAGCAACTTGAAAAATAATACCTACAACTGTTAAAACAATAGCAACAACAGGAGCATTTCTAGTATCAAAAACCGTACCAGCTTTTGGGTCGTTGTAGGCAGCTTGTACAGCAACAAACTCCAGATATTCATCTTTGCTAATCCCTAGCTGTTCGATTAGCTGGTGTTCGTAAGGTAGCAGCTTGCGTGTCATTTGTTCATCCTAAATGCGTAGTTCACGGCTACTGGTGTGCGTATCACTGCTTTGCTAGGCGCAATGAATAATACGGTTCCATCGCCCATAATACTGCCTAATGCGGCACCTGCTGCGCCTGGCATCAAGCCAACTAAACCCAAATCTCTGTCGGTAGTGCGCTTACCGTTTTGCAATAACCACCGGGCGATCAAGCCACGGCAGAAGCTATCCTCAGTGAACGAGTCGTACACCCAATCAAACTGATCGCGGTAATCGCCTAAACCAAGACGGCTGCGCACTTCACATACAAGCTGGAAGCAATCGGTTTTACCGCTGCCATCATCTGGTGCATGGCCCCAGCCATACTGCAAACCGATTAGATCGTTAGTATTAATCATTGTAAAATCAACTGTGCATCTAGTGGTAATATACCAGCCAGTTCACGGGTTAATGTACGGTTTGGGAAGTTTGATGCAACACTATCAACGGAACTTCTAAACCGCAGTTCTAATGTAGTCTCACTGATAGAAGAACCAATGCCGATATAGTATTCTGTTAATGCTGTTCCTGCATAGGCATTCTCAGCCGTTAGCCATTGTGTTGTTAGCTCCAGTACTGATAGGCGGTTGCTGTTGCTGCTATAAAGCAACTGCACTGCAAAATCTACATTAGGAAATAATACTTGCAACACATTATTATCACCATTTAAGGCTGCTGTTGTGCCTTGCGCTTGGAATGGTGCAAAACTATATTTTTTGTTGCCATAGTTTCTAGTTTCATTCGCAAAGTAATTCTGGTAATAATGTTGCTGGCCGTTTGCTGCGGTCAGTTTAAAAAACTGTGCAATGCGTATATCAAGCGCCATCAATCATCACTCCTCGGGTCACGGATTTCGCCTATCAATGATACGGTAATAGTGCTACGTCCCGGTCGTACTGACTGCACTTCTGGCGGTCCAGAGTATTCCCAGCGTAGATTATTTTCACTACCGTTTGCATAGTCTCTTAGTGATTCATCAATGCCACCTAATGTATTGTCAACAAGAAATCTACGGTTTGCTGCTGTTTGTGAGTTGTAGTGCGCAATAATTGAAGCAGCAGTTGAGTCAGGCACATTATTAAAACTCATTTCTAATGTTGCTTGGCTTGGTGAATTACCAAATGTACGTTTGGTTACCACGCCTGATAATGAACGGTATGAGCGTTGCGGATAGATGCCCGGCTTAAAGCTACGTTGGCTTGGTGTAAAGGAAGGGAAAGCAGCCATTAGCCCAGACCTATACGGCTACGAGTGGATGGTGATTGTTGTAGTCTATCTAAAGTCATTGTCATGCCACGTTTAGCGCCATCGCGTGATGCTTGACGACGTGTTTCCATCATCGCAGCTTCTAACTGATCACGGCTTACGTATTCTACTCCGTTGATAGTGCTGGACTCGAAGCTCATGTTTAGTACAGGACTAGCGTTGGATTGACCATTGCCATTAGCCATTGCCTCGCGGATACCTGCGGTGGGGCCTGCTGGGATGATCGTACCAGCAGTCGATGGCACGAATAGCTCAGGGCCTTTTTCGCCGACCATGTAGGTGCTGTTGCTGCTTACGGGGCCGCCAGCAGCTCTTAGCCCGTCGAGGTTGACGTACTTAAACATATCTGTCTGCGGGAGCGTACCGCTAGGGGCCGCAGCAGGAGCCGCACCACCACCACCAAACATTCCAGCTAGTGCTCTTGCTATCGCGATTGCGGTGTAAGTAGCGATCATCTTGGTGCCTTCCTGCATCAAGATGTCACCTATAGATTTAAGAAAATCAGCAAATACCTGTTGCGCTGTTGTAGTACCTTCAACTAAACCTTGAATGCCTTTTGTTAATGAATTACCGACAGCATCACCGATGCCTTGCGACACACGTACCGCAACAGATTCAAGGTCTTTTAGTTGTGTTTGAGCAGATCCAATAAATTGTTGTATTGGTGACGATGCGGCAGCGGTGGCTGCGGTATATGTTTGAATCGCAATTGCAGTACCTTCGGCAGCAAGTTTTACAGCATTAATAGTTTTAGCGTAATCTTCTTGGTTTATTGTGCCAGCAGCTAAAGACTCTTCTAATTTTGTTATTTCAGCATTTAATAGTTGCCTTGTTTCAAGCAGTTTTAACTCACCTTCTATTAACTCAGGCTTAACGCCTTCCATCTGTAAGCGATTCCGTAATTTAAACGCTTCTGATTGATTATTTATTTGTGATGTTTGGCTAGCAAATACATCTACTTGCGATTTAAAACGGTCTGCTTTTTCTTTCTCTAGATCATTAATTGTTTTGGTATAATCAATTTCAGCCTTAAACATTGCAACTTTTTTTGTATTAGGCCCAAGCTGCGAATTTTTGGCTTCATATATTGCAAGTTCTTTTGTTAATAATGCTTGAGCGTATTTATCTTCTTGAGCTGTATAAAGAATAAGTTGTGATTGGAGCTTTGCTTCTTCGCTGGTAATATCTAAAATTTCTTTTGCCGCCTTTATTTTTTTCTCTTTAGGTTCTTTACCTGCACCGCCGCCGCCGTCTGCTGGTGGTATTGCACCAGTTGGTGGTGGCAATTGGGGTTTAGGGGGTGTTGCTTGCGTTATTGGTAATGTTCGTATTGCTTTAATTCTTGCTTGATTTGTATTAATACGAGCTTGAATTTCGGTAAGTTTTGACTTCTGTGATGGTAACGGGCCTTCGTTTGCTGATAATGCTGCATTCTCTTCCATTTGTATCTGCAATCTTAATTGCGTGGCTAGTTTTTTATCGTTGTCTAAATTCTTTCGCGCTGTTGCTAACATTTTTCTACGATCTTCTGCGCTTTTGCCTTTTAATTGCGCTTGCAACCCGCCTTTACTAGCAGCAGCTACGCTCTTACCTGCTGCTGTTGAGCTTCCTATAATATCTCCTACTTGCGTGATAACGTAATTTACTCCTACGGTGACGATGCCAATTCCAGCAAGTGCTAATAGCGCCCCAGATAAAGTGCTTACAGCTCCAATTGCACCTATAGCCGCAAGTTTTAGCCCGCCTAATAATCCAATTGCTGCGCTAATAGCCGGTGCCAGTACGACAAAAGCCGCTGTTGCGCCAAGGATTGCTGCTGCTGCGGTTTTTACTGGGCCAGGTAAACTGCCAAATTGCTTTAATATTTCTGTTACT
>Ga0247833_1006825_pt1 | contig 12444 bp, 9 predicted proteins | sample LaCruzMarch2015__7_FD_187117 | JGI IMG/M metagenome (GOLD analysis project Ga0247833, IMG submission 187117) | Freshwater microbial communities from meromictic Lake La Cruz, Castile-La Mancha, Spain - LaCruzMarch2015_8m | ecosystem: Environmental > Aquatic > Freshwater > Lake | place: Spain...
GCCGGGACGATTTAACTTGATGGAGATTCATGGCGCGACGGTCGTCGTGGATTATGGACACAACCAATCCTCCCTTTTAGCCATTGCTGAAACGCTCGACCAATTTCCACACCCTAGCCGAACTGTAATCTACAGCGCAGCGGGGGACCGTCGCGATGTAGATATGATTCGCCAAGGGGAAATCTTAGCCAATCACTTCGATCGAGTCATTCTGTACGAAGACAATTACCTTCGAGGACGCCAGCCTGGGGAAATCATGACCCTCTTCAAACAAGGGATGGAAGGCGGCAAGCGAGTCAAGGAAATTCATGAGGTTCAAGGTTGGCAAAATGCAGTCGATCGCGCGTTGAAGCTTATCCGAAAAGGTGAGTTTTTGTTGATGCAAGCGGATGTGATTGATGAAGCCGTTCAGTACTTGCATCATTCGATTGAACACGAGAGCCTTGGGCGTGAGATCGATCTGGATTCCGCATTGCAGAAACCAGTGGAGCCCTCGCCGAAACTAGCAGCAGCCCCGGAGTCGAACAGCAGGACTCACTAGCTCGACAGAAAAAATAGCTCGACAGAATAAATCGGGGCTATCGCTTTCCTCAACAGTGCGAATGGATTCAGGCTAGAAAATATGCTTCATCGAATGGAAGGAAACCTCGAGCTTCGGCCCATGGTTGTTCGGGATATCCCGATCGCGATTAGCATCCTACGAGAGTACGATGACGACGACGCGGAAGAAGCTCAGGAAACGTACGGTACTGGGATCAGTGACCAATTTTGCCTGTGCGAAAACGGCAGTGTGATTGGCGTGGTCGGGGCCAAGCCGATTCCAGACACGGATGGCTCGTTCGGACTCTCATGGACCTATCTCCATCCGCAGCATCGTAGAACCGGAAAAGGTTCGCGAATGCTGAACTGGATGATCGAAATCATGAAAGAACGAGACGGCCGCAAAGCCTTTGTCCACGCCAGTGATTATGTCGATCCAGAGATGGGAGATATTTATCGGGATGCAAGAGAACTGTATCAGCAGTCAGGCTTCGCCTTGGAAGTTAGGCAACCTGATTATTATGCTCCCGGTGAGTCGATGTTGATTTATGGGCTGCGTCTATGCGACAAGGAGCCGGTGCAAGTTGTCATGAACACGCAAGACATTAAGCTAACGGATTTGGACGAGATTCCAGAGACCGATGGAGCTTATTGGTTAGCGTGGGAAATGGTATCTCAAGGCCAAGGTACGAAACCTCAAGACTTCCAAAAGGTGATTGATCAAGTTCGGAGTTGGGATGGAAGAGCGTTGTTCATGGCCTTTCCTTCGGATGTCGCTAATGCACCTTCTTTACTGACAGCTGCCCGATTTAAAACAGCCGGCCGGCTGATCGATTACTACGAAGACGGCATCGATGAAGTCCATTACCGGCTCGAAATCAACTGAACCCAACAAGTTCGAATCAATACACGCCCAACTCTGGGAATGTTCATGAACTTTTCGTCCGAGATAGGCAAATGGATGCGGCCGCAATAAACGTCCCAGGCGCAATCCCAATGAAATGAATTGGAATTCACCGTTGCCCAGGACCTATTTGTATGGTTTTGTTAGGGAGCACTGATATTCGTGACACCAGCAAGACAGAGCAACCGGTACAGTTAACCCGCCTGTTTCAGAATTAGAATTTCTTTTTCTGCACCTTGCATGTCGTCTCAATTAAAAAGCCAAGAAAAATCATTGCTTTTTTAACCATTTCTCTCTACCATGCTGATCTCATTAGTGAACCGTTAAAAATTCCATAGCATGAGGGGCGGTAATGCGCAGTCTTTCAGTTAATCAGCGAGTTTATTGGGTATTCTTTTTGTCCGCGACGAGCTTGGTCTTTTCGGTATTTCCAAGCAATTGTTCTGGTCAAGAACCTGACTTTTTCAGGGAGTGGATAAGTAAAGATGGAGTAAAAATGGAGGCATCTCTCCAGTCCTTCGACATGGAAGTTAAGGAGCCCACGGTTGTTTTGAAAAAGAGAAACGCAAAAATTGTCGAGGCGAAGTTATCTGCGTTTAGTGATGCGGACCAGAATTTTGTCAAATTGCGACAGGCGTTGTCTGAAGACTTGCTTCAGTTTGAGCAGGTCGTAGACAACCTTGATGCCTTGCGGACAACTCCAAATTCGGTCATTGAGTCATTCCTCACTTTCAGCCGCCAGTACAAGACTTCACCTTACGCAAATGTTTACGCCTGTGTTTCGTTGGCTGCGGGGCAGAACAACACCGAGAAGGCAATAAAAGTGGGGTTGGAAGCGATCGAAAGAATCAAAGCTCAGCGAGCTTTAGATAGCTCAAGGCATTCCAGGACGCTGGCAGCAGCGCATAACAATTTGGCAATCTGCTTCGTTAAGCAGAAACGGGCAAAGACTGCCGCTGGGCACTTTGTGCAGGCCTTGAAGTATGTGGAACGCATTCCCCCGGTTCTCGCGCATAACATCAACTCTCTAGTAGATGCATCTAAGATGGAGTTCGGTCTTAAACTCGAGCCCAAAGAGCGGCAAGCTTTGCTTGATGCAAAAAAGGATCTGAAAAACTTGGAGCCTAAACGAAAAATGCAAGCAGGCTGGTATTACAGCTTGGATCTTGACACACCTAACAGTCTACAAAATGAGTTGTCGGTAGCCGGGGCCTTACCGCCTGACTACACGCTTGAGCTGATTGCATCCGGGACTGGCGTTGTATGCGCCCCAGGATACGTACTTACAGTAAAAACGACGGTAGTACATCCACATCGGTCAGCATCTCTCGCAACGATCGCGGTGCCAGAATCGCTCAAGCAGGTTACAAATAATCGTGAGGACAATCAAATAACTCGATGGAAACTACTCCCGGCCCGCCAGGTTATCATGACCCAACAAGAGCGGATAGACATTTCCGGAAGCACTACGATTGCAGATAGTGTCTCCGACTCGAGCATCGAATTGAATTCTAATTCAACCACGAAGGAGTCCTTTTCAGGTTCGGCGTTAACGATTTCTGACCAATCGAACAATCAGGGGCGTTCGCAGTCGGAAAGTTTGCGGGAAAGAAATCGTACCACCGATTCCAAGGGGAAAATTCAATCAAAAACCAGGGCTGTAAGCAACACGACAAACTACGTTTTGACCCAATTACAACCTGGTGTTGAACAAGAACTCGCAGTTCTGCAAGTCGACCAGTTGAACATTAACGCCATTGTATTCTCGAGTGAAATTCCGAAAGCAAATCAAGGATTCAGCCTATTCTCCTTTCAACGCGGGCCCGACATGTTGCAGAAGGACCGAAGCAGAAGTGAAGGTAAGTTCATGGCGGGCACGAACGAATCAACAACCTTTTTATCGAGCTTGAAGTTCTCAGGAGGTAATCGCGGAGCTGCGTGTTTCGATGAAGATTTCCGTGTGCGGGGGTTGGCGTGGTCAACTCAAAAGACGGGAAATGCATACACAGGCGTCGGCTTCACCGCTGATGCCATTCGCGAATGGTTTGCAATTAATGTGAAGGCTGCAGACCTAAGGTTCGAAGATCCAGATGATTTAAAGAAATCAGAAGAATCAATTCTAAAAGCAACCGTTCCCATTTTGGTATGGGGGCGTCGCTCGGAGAACGAATTGTCGAATCCCATATTCAATGAATTCTATAACGACGATAATCTTGTCGAACTATACATGCTTCGGGACGAGTTTTGCATGGGTTGCAAAGGAACTGGGAGCCGAAACTGCGGTACATGCGTTGGGCAAGGCGAAGTGCAACGAGGCTTGAAAATTATTCAAACAGGCGTGAATCCTGTAAATGGACAACCTTTAACTGCGCAAGTCCCGAATTTGGTAAGCTGTCCTTCGTGTTCCGGAGCGAGGAAAATTCTTTGCACCTATTGCAACCAGGGGAAGGTAGCTGGTGGGCCGAAGCCCTAGCCTGACAGCTTGGCCGCCCGAATTTTCAATTCATTTTTCCCAGCAGCAAGCAGCACAGCCATGAAAGCGGCTGTCCTTACGAGTGTATTACGCAGCCCGTCGGACCTGGGATTGTTCGATTGCGGTTGCTGGTACGGGAACCCGGACAAACATCCCGCCCTGGGTAGAGGAAGCGAAGATGGTTGAACCACCGTGACATAAGCGTGGCAACCATTCTGCGATTGCTCTACCAGACACGGTGTCGCGTCCCCATTCACCGTCAATAATGACGAGGTCGCTTGGCATCACTGTGTGCACCACGCGCTGCAATGCGTTAGCAGGTTCACCGGGAATCAAATGAGCTTTCACTCCCAGTTCGGCCAGCATGCGATGTGCTGACTTTAGATTCATGTGAGGAGCCGACGCATTCGCAGATTCGAAGGGGTCCACGCCCGCATACCGGATCTGGGAAACTCCTTCCGGCGGCCTACAGAGAACCAGAAGGTTTCGGATGCGATCCCCAGAACCAATTCCGATCTCCAAGATCGAAGCGACCGGAGATTCGATCGCGTGAAGGAACAGCGCTCGTTGGCTAACAGGTTTGGAAAAATAACGCCAATAGAGACGTTGTGTCCAACTCAACCGAGCCATGATGCGTGTTCCCGAAAAGAGTAGATAATGTCTTCGTTTCAAAGATCGAACTCAGAAAGCAGCAGCGGGCCTGGATTTGCATCCTTGCAGTCACCAGGCGCTCGAAGCGGCTTCCTTATTCACCATTGCATGCAGACTCCGTCTCCTGAGCTTCCGTGCTACTGAAGCGGCTCCGCTGGCGAACAACATTCACATCGGATCGTTTGCTCATCAGAATTCAGGACGGTCCGTCGAGCCGTCAAAGCCTTCCTGAAGTACCTAAAGTAGCAATTGCAGCGATTGTGCTAGCATTTTTGGAGCGTTACCAAGTCGCTTTCGACGGGGCTGCCTGCTTGATGCCCTGGTTCCTGACCTAATTTTGAAGGCCGCGATGACGTTACCTGTAAGACGCTGTATTTCCAACATGACGAAGCCAAACCTGAAAACACCCCCGCCCAATCATCAGCTCGTTGATCCGTGGCGCCATCGAATTCTATGGGAACAATGCGAACGAAGGTTGGCGCTTTCGGCAATGCCATGGATGCCTTGGGACTACGGACCGCAAGAAGCTTCGCCGAATCCTTACCGAGATTCCCTTGTTCACCAGGATTTGCAGCACGCCACCTCGCCCGCGATCGAGAACGCGACGAACCCCATTGAAACCCATTTGAGCGAAGCGCATGCCCAAACAGGCTGGAATCAACTTCACGCTCAGTATGGACTGACTGGCCAAGGCCAAACGGTTGCAGTAATCGATAGTGGCATCGCGTTTGATCACGTTGCATTAGGACGTGGCTATGGCCCAGGCTATAAAGTAGTTGGAGGCTGGGACTTTGCAGAAAACGACGCAAGACCTTACGACGACGCACCAGGTGGATTTCACGGAACCCATGTTGCCGGGATCATCGGCGCAAACGATGGAGTCCATTTTGGAGTAGCCCCCAATGTGGATCTTGTTGCGTTGCGAGTTTTCAACGATACCGGCAGAGGGGAACTGGCGTGGGCCGAAAGCGCTTTAAAGTGGGTTCACGAAAATAGAAATACATTTGCCAATCCGATTACGACCGTCAACTTATCCTTGGGTGCAACGTGGAATTCAAGCACCGTTCCAAGCTGGGCAACTCTGGAAGAGGAACTGGGGCAGCTGCAGCGTGATGGAATCGTCGTGGTGGTATCAGCCGGCAATGCATTCCAACAAAATCGGGCACCGGGCTTGTCATACCCCGCCGCGAGCCCCTTCGTAATTCCGGTTTCCAGTGTCGACGCCAATGGCCAATTGAGCGATTTTAGTCAACGCGATTCGCGATCGATTGCTGCTCCAGGGCGTGCGATCGAAAGCACCGTCCCCGATTATTTTTACGGGAAGGACGGAATCTATAACGACTGGGCGAATTCCACGGGAACCAGCATGGCAGCTCCCTACATCGCAGGAGCCAGCGTACTAGTGCGTGAGGCCATGGAGATGGTTGGGATTCAGAACATTACACCTCAGTCAATTTACGAACACTTGCGTTCCACCGCCAGCTCCGTGTGGGATAGTGTGACTCAGCAATCTTATCGTTCGCTAGATCTGGATCGAGCGATTGAGAGCCTCTTGCCGATCGATAACGTTGGCAATAGTTTTTCCAACGCTCAATCGCAAAACCTTCAGACCAACTGGAGCACCGATGGTTGGATCAATTCGTTCACCGATCGCGATGTTTATCGTTTGTCGCCATCCCAAAGCGGTACTGTCTCCGTTCAGTTAGGTAGTGAGTATGTTGATGATGCCTCGTTCACACTGATTCGAAACGGTCAAGAGACTTCGGTTCAGGCGTCCCAGGGGAGACTTTCATTTTCCGTAGTCGCAGGCGAATCGATTGGACTTGGGATCGCGGATAATGACTCTATCGGACCGTATCGATTGAATTGGGGGTTTGCCGCGAGTTCCAATGGTGGCGACAACAACGGATCGAACGGTGGAACCGATGGCACGAACATCCCGACCCAAATCACACAGCTCGGTTCAGTGGATTTGCTGTCCCAGGCATTGTCTGGAACGACCCGCTACGGACTTACTGCTGAACACACCGGGTTGATGTCGGTTGTGGTCGATGTCGGCGCGTCGGCGGCTGGTTCGCTTCAAGTGCTGCGGCCGGGCATTTCCAATGGCAGCCTTGTCGATTCTACGATCGAAAACAATCAGTGGCGAATCGATGTTAGCGTGACACAAGGCCAAAGCATCGAAGTCGTCTTGCCGGGTACCGGGACGCGTAACGTTCAGGTTGTTAACTTGCTACAGCAACAGGGGAACCATCTTCAGGTTCAGGGTACAGAAGGGGCGGACACATTCTCGGTCGATATGCGCAATGGCTTACGAGTTGAAATTGCTGGCGTTGCTTATCAAATTGACTCGAGCGTGACCTCGGTAGCTGTCCACGGACAATTAAACAATGATTCGCTTACGATTTCAGGATCGGCCGGGGCAGAGAAGATAGAAATGCGACCAGGTCAATCGAATTTGACGAGCGAACGATTGACACTGGTGGCCAATCAAATCGAGACCGTCAACTTTGTTGGAGGAGGCGGTCCGGATCGTGCCTATCTGTATGACGCGGCAACCGACGATCGCTTGAACATCTGGCCGAACAAGGCTGAGCTCACAGGTGTGGGTTATGCGTTTTCCGTGGATCAGGTCGAGCGAGTTTTTGTGCACGCACTTTTAGGTGGCGACGATCAAGCCTTCGTATTCGATTCTATCCGCGATGATACGCTCAGTGTGCGACCTCAATTTACGAGCCTCTCTGGTCAGGGATTTTTCAATTACGTTTCCGGCTTTGAGCGTGTCTTCGCATATGCGAATGCTGGCGGAATCGACCAGGCATCTTTGTACGATTCTGCAAGTGATGATTTGTTGAGTTCGAGCGGTGAGTTGACCTCAATGGTTGGGCCTGGTTTTTCAACCTTCGCTCGAGGGTTCGAAAATGTGGAAGCGTACGCATCTGCCGGCGGAAACGATCGAGCGACCATCTATGCATCCCAGGTTAGTCGGCTGACCAACGGCGTTGGTTTTGTTAGCGTGCAAGAAAGCGAACGAACCAGTGTTGCTCGAAACTTCGAACGCGTGGAGACATTTGTCGCCGGGCAAGCAGTCCCGACAACCAACTATATCGCTTTAGGAATCGCGAGCTTAGAAGCAACGACTAGCCAACCTACCCACGCGATATCCAGCGACATTCCTTTTGCCAACACAGCATCACCCCACATTCACCAAGCCAGTCCAGTTCCATCGGTTTCACTCGAGCAGGGCCAAATTTCCGCGGTTCGAGCCGAGGGAACCATGGAGTCGGAAATGAACTGGGTATCGATGATGATCCAACGCGCAGAGGGCAGTGTGTCCACGCAAGGCGCAACCCATTCAATACCCGATTCCCGATCTCATACATGGCAAGAAGAGCTCGATTTGAGTTGGCTTGACCAAGAAACAGAGCGCAGCGTGTTGGATCAGATTTTCTCGAGGATTTGATAGGCTCAGTCACATTGGATGGGCGCCAGTTCGAACGAAAAACCGCCCCCACAGCGGTACGATGTCCGTGATGGTTCAAAGACCGAGACCTGAATAACATGGATCGCTGCATCCACCACATCGAAAACCGGTAGTGGCCATATTTGCAATTTCGATTGCCAACGACATTTTCGCGAACCATTGCACTTGGGGCTGCTCTTTTTCCCTGCCAGATTGTCGCAAATCGGATGTTTGGCTAAGAGCCGGAGACGCAGACGGTTGCCAAATCGAACATCCATGTTCCAACAAGGGGCACATGAAGAAGCCATTCGAGATTTCTCCAAAGTCATCGAGCTCCATAGTCTCGCAACCGTCGCCTGCAACAATCGAGGGTACAATTATCGGCAGATTGAAAAAAACGCCGAGGCCATTGTCGACTACAATAAAGCGATTGAACTAACGCCTGGTGATGCATTAGCATATCAAAACCGAGCTAGGCTGCTTGCTGTTTGCAAACAGAGAAAACTTGCAATCCTAAACTTGCACTTGAATCAGCCACGAAAGCCTGCGAACCGAATCAATTCGACGACTTGAGCGATAAGGCTGGTACTGCAGCAGCACATAGCCAATGAATCTGAGTTGCCCGTACAGACGCATTCGAAGTGAATCCGAAGTCAATCCATGAAGCAAGTCATTGCCATTATTCGTCCTTACATTGCTGAAAAGCTTTTAGAGAACCTTCGTCTAGCACCTTTGGAGGCATTACAGGTGACGGAGGTCAAAGGGTTTGGACGCCAAAAGAGCTACCTCGACCAGTACTCGGCCTCGGAGTACTCTTTGGCTTTTTTGCCAAAAGTGGAAATCACGATCCACGTCGACGATCAACGCGTAGAAGAAGTCCTTAGGACCATTGTGGATACGGCCAGGAGCGGAAGGATGGGAGACGGGAAAATCATGGTTCTCGAGGCAGGCGAAAGCCCTCTCGCTAGTTTTGAGTGATCCTGAAACGCAATGCCCCAATCTCGCAACGACCCGAAATAGTCCACTCTGCAAAATCGACTGCCATGGAGCGCGTCCAGTTGCCACGCGAATGTATCTCATTTAGACTCTGCGGCTCGATGTTCATCAGGAAGAATGCGACCCACGGGACTTGAGCGGATGCGATTCAATCAACTTGACAAGATTACTGAACTTATACCGGGCGAAAAGATCGTTGCGGTTCGGCATGTCCATGACGGTGAAGACTACCTAAGGGACCATTTCCCATTATTCAAAGTGATGCCCGGGGTGCTGATGCTGGAGGCATTGTTCCAGGCTTCTTGCTGTCTCATTCAAGCCACAGACGATTTTCGATATTCCCTATTGGTCCTGAGGGAAGCCCGAAATGTGAAATTCGGGGACTTCATGCGGCCAGGCCAATGTCTGACCATCTTGGCGGAGTTTCAAAAAACGACTGAAAATTGTGTCACTTTAAAGGCCACAGGGTTGAAAGATGGAAACGTGGCCGTTTCAGCCAAGCTGATCATTAGCAAGGAAGACTTAAGTTCAAAAGACCCGGCGCTCGCCCATCTCGATGAGTTCATGCGAGAATCGAAGAGACAGGTATTGGAGAAGTTGACCTTGGGAATGGCGGCTAACTAAGCCGGTTCGAGCATCACAACTCAATTGGGTGTGTGCGTAAAACCCGATGCAATAGGTCTGATTGATTTAGTACTTTTCCAGATGCATTTCGTTGAACAGTCCCCCTGGGCGTACTCTCAAAGCCGCAAAGTACGCCTGGACGGACTGTTACGCGGCTATGGCAACAAACCCAATAGGTTGGGGCTAGATTGGTCGAGAAAACGAGACTGGAGCGAATCAACCGCCCAACTTCGACCCTGTAAACGATGTGAACTGATCGAGGAATTGTTGGCTCGATTGCTTAAAGCCAATCAGTTTTTGGTCCTGCAGTAGGTGACCTTTGTTGGCCTTGAGGATGGAAATCGCTAGCGATTGTTTTTGTTGCCAATTCGTAAGTGTGAAATCGCGAACATCAACGTAAGGATTTTCGATTTTTGCTGCAATTTTTGGTACAAGATGAAATCCATCGGCGGCTCGCACCAACGTAAAATGCATCGTCATGTACAATCCAACGATACCTACGAAAACACCTAACGAAAACGAACTTACGCGATTCATCCTGAGCCGATATCCTTTCTATAGTTGAGTCTGGACTGGTGAATACTCGTACAGAGAGCCTTGTGTCCAGAGCATCGAGCAACACTTTGTATTTTCTAAGGAAACTTTTTCATGACCAAACCTGCAATCTCTCATACGCCAGCCGTGGGGGAATGGGACTGGAACTTGCCCCTGAGATTGATTCGATTTTGCCGACTCAAAGGGGCTCAGACCAAAGTTGCAGATTCCAGTGGTGTCAAGCTGAGCGGAATAGATCTGGCGATCCGAACATTAGTTCTTCAGCGGATTTTCCAACGCGACATCCTGCAGTCCGAAGAAAAATATGTCGGCGTGCTTCTGCCACCTACGGTTGCGGGTGCGGTTGCTAATTTTTCGCTGACGATGGCAAAGAGAGTGGCGGTCAATCTGAACTATACCGTCAGTGAAACCATCATCAACAAATGTATTGAACAAGCTGGAATCAAGACGGTACTGACCAGCAGCAAAGTCATGGAACGGATGGGAATCAAGCTCGATGCGAACGTCGTTTACCTAGAACATCTCAAGGATAAGGCAACGGTTGCGGACAAGCTCGCGAGTGTGTTCGCTGCAAAAATGTTACCTCTTTCTCTAGCCTCTCGATGGCTGGGACTGAACAAGATTCAGCGCGATGACATTTCGACCGTCATCTTTACTTCAGGGTCAACAGGGAATCCCAAGGGAGTTCCTCTTTCCATGTTGAACATAAGTTCGAACATTCAAGGCTTCGATCAATTCATCCGCGTCAAAGAGACAGATAACTTTTTAGGTGTTCTACCCTTCTTTCATTCCTTCGGGTTCACAGTAACGCTCTGGGGCGCAGCAACGTTGCCCTCTTCGGCCTGCTATCACTACAACCCGTTGGAACCTCGGCAAATCGGCAAGCTCGCTGAAGCCAACAAATCAACCGTCGTGCTAGGTACCCCAACGTTCCTGCGAACCTATTTACGGCGAATCGAGCCTGAACAATTTAAGACCGTCGAGGTGGTTGTGGTCGGGGCAGAAAAGATGCCTATGAGCTTGAGCGATGCCTTTGAGGCTCGATTTGGTGTTCGCCCCGTCGAAGGGTATGGAACCACGGAACTTAGCCCGGTTGCCGCCGTCAATGTGCCGCCAGACCGAGGCACAATCGGTAATGCAAAAGATGGGTTGCGTGATGGGTCTGTCGGAAAGCCACTACCCGGCGTATCCGCTCGGGTTGTGTCATTAGAAGATGGATCACCCGTGGAAATCAACTGCCCCGGCATGATTCAGATTTCTGGCCCGAACGTAATGGCGGGGTATCTCAACCAGCCCGAATTGTCTAGCAAAGTTCTGAAAGAAGGATGGTATGAAACAGGGGATGTTGGGTACATCGATGAAGACGGGTTCCTGTTCATAACGGGGCGTCAAAGCCGATTCTCCAAGATCGGCGGCGAAATGGTTCCTCATATTCAGATTGAAGAATCAATCTTGGTAATTCTTGGCGAGGAACAGGACGATCTCACAGTAGGCGTTACAAGCGTCCCCGACGAAAAGAAGGGCGAAAGGATCATCGTCCTTCATAAAGCGCTCACCAAGTCTGCCTCGGAAATCCTCAAGGGACTCACTGCGATGGGGCTTCCCAACCTGTTTTTGCCATCCGAGGATAGCTTTATCCAGGTGGATGCGATTCCCATGTTGGGCACCGGAAAGCTAGATCTAAGAGGATTGCAACAGCTTGCATTCGACAAGACGAATTCCAAGTAATCGGTGGCTGGATAGACGAAGAATCCGCCCAGGAACGACTCGGTCGGAATACCTTGCTGGGAATACTGCCGTCAATGTAGACAAGTGCCCCCGTATGATTGATAATGACTGACTTGCAGCCAGCGGTCATGATCGCAATCCGCGGCGAGCTAATGTTACAAATTTTAGGGCGTTTTCGCTTTTTTGAGGACCGTATGATGCTAAAGGCTGCTTTGTTTGTTGGTTGCGTAGCCTTTCTATTTCTATCCAGCGGATGCAGCAGCAAGAAGAAAGTTGCTCAGAACCAGGAAAGCAAAGCCCCAGATGCGGCATCCGCCACACCGGCAACCAACGAACCAGCTTCAAGCACCCCGTCTGTGGGAGCGGGCGACGCAGCCGCTGCCGATGGCAATAAAGCTGAAGACGGCCAAGGCATGTCGGGCGGCCAAGGCATGTCGGGCGGCCAAGGCATGTCGGGCGGCCAAGGCATGTCGGGCGGCCAAGGTATGTCGGGCGGCCAAGGTATTTCGG
>Ga0247833_1006833_pt1 | contig 12431 bp, 11 predicted proteins | sample LaCruzMarch2015__7_FD_187117 | JGI IMG/M metagenome (GOLD analysis project Ga0247833, IMG submission 187117) | Freshwater microbial communities from meromictic Lake La Cruz, Castile-La Mancha, Spain - LaCruzMarch2015_8m | ecosystem: Environmental > Aquatic > Freshwater > Lake | place: Spain...
GATCGCCGGTCCCACGGGTGAAGGTGTAACCACACCGCTCACGTTCACTCGCGAACGCCGATGCTCGTTGATCGAAGATCTGCATGTCCTGGGCGGTATCAGCAATCTGTAAGCTTGCAGCCAAAGAAAACAACCATGCAAACTGCCCTTGTACTTGGAAACGCCACCTCCACCACGAAACATCCAACCCTGGAGAACCTGAAGTTGTTGGTCTGCCAACCCTTGATGTCGGACAACCAAACACCAGATGGCCCACCGTTGCTGGCTGTGGATCATTTAGGAGCGGGGGCAGGAGAAACAGTGATGTTGACCAGTGACGGCGGTGCCGTCAAAGAAATATTCAAAATCGAAAATAGCCCCATCCGTTGGGCCGTCCTAGGCCTGATCGACGAGTTTCAAGGAGTAAGGAGTAAGGAGTAAGGAGTAAGACCCTAGCGCAACTCCAACTCCAACCACCAACCACCAAACTTCAAACTTCAAACTTCAAACTTCAAACTTCAAACTTCCCATGTCTCCCTCTTCTGCAGAAATTGAAACGATCGTACGCCGGGTGCTTCGCGCCCTGACGTCCGACGCTGCGCAAGGAGCGGTTGCTTCAACTTGTCCGGACACCGGTTCGACGCTTCGTCTTTCCGATCGTGTGATCAGTATGCAATTGGTCCGCGATAAAATCGCCGACCAACGGGCGATTGAAATTGGAAGAATGTCGGTTGTTACTCCTGCGGCAAAAGATTACTGCCGCGAACGAAAGATCGCGATCGTGCGCGTCGGGGAGGCGAACGCTTCCGCATCCGCTTCCACTTCGATCCAAAAAACGGACAAGGTGCTTGAATTGCCGAAACCACAACGTTTGTTTGTGGCTGGAACGGCTTCTTGGATGCCATCGATTTCCAAGCAATTGTGCAATCGACAGTCGCAAGTGGAAGCCATGCAAGCAGACGACACCTCTGCGATGCATCGAATATCGGAGGGATTGCGAGCCGGACATCAAGCGGGCCTTGCCGTTGTGTCTGCACCGCATGCCGCCTGCTGGCAAGCAGCTCGCGACGATCGGTTGCGGCCAGCGGTGGTATCGAACTGGGCCGAGCTTTCGGATGTGCTTCGCGAAGTTCCCGTCAACGTATTGATCTTATCGTCCAAGAACTGGAATGTAGCTTCGACATGCAATGTCGCGCGACGTTTCTTCGAACATCTTCGAAGCAACTCTTGATTGAAAGCAGATCGAGTCTATGCAACTTTATCAAGTCAACGGCACTGTCACTCTCAGTCGAGCTCATCCGAGCTTCATGGGTTGTCGCTTGAAGACGGCTGAAGCGTTTGGCGACCGCCTGCTAGGGCGAGCGGTGAAAGATCCGGACCTAGTGGTGGTATGGGATGATCTTGGGGCTGCCGACGGCTCCATCATCGCAGTCAGCGATGGCGGCGAAGCAGCTCAGCCGTTCAAACCAACTTTAAAACCAGTCGACGCCTACAACGCAGCGATCATCGATGAACTTCATGGTCCAGGATTTAAGAGATAACCCCACTGTTTTCAAGCTAACACTTCCCGAAAATACGTTTTCACCAACTCTTCAACGCAACTTCAAACTAACACTAAAATGAACGCACACAAGATTAAGCAAGACATCGTTGAAATCGGACGCCGCCTTTACAACAAAGGGTTTGCAGCCGCAAACGATGGTAACATTACCGTCCGAATCGGCGAGAACGAAGTTCTGTGCACGCCAACCATGCATAGCAAAGGCTTCTTGAAAGTAGAAGACATTTGCACGATCGACATGACCGGTAAGCAAACAGCTGGAATCAAGAAGCGATCGAGCGAGGCGCTGTTGCATTTAGAGATTTATAAGCAACGCGCGGACATCAAGAGCGTGGTTCACTGCCATCCTCCCTATGCAACTGCTTTCGCTGTTGCCCGCGAACCGATCCCTCAATGCGTGCTTCCCGAAGTCGAAGTGTTTCTCGGTGATGTTCCCATTACCCGTTACGAGACACCTGGTGGAAAGGCATTTGCCGAGACCGTTCTACCGTACGTCGATAAAACCAACGTTATTATTTTGGCCAACCATGGTACCGTCAGTTACGGGGTGGATGTCGAACAAGCCTATTGGTGGACGGAAATCCTAGACGCTTACTGCCGTATCTTGATGCTCGCCCGTCAGCTGGGCAATGTTTCTTACTTTAGCGAGACCGAAGAGCGCGAACTGCTGTCGCTGAAACAAAAGTGGGGTTGGGCAGATCCTCGAAATACCGAAGAATATAAGAACTGCGACGTGTGTGCGAACGACATCTTCCGAAATTCTTGGAAGGAGTCCGGGGTGCAACGAAGAGCGTTTCCTGCCCCGCCATCGATGCCTGCGACTGCTGCCAAAGTCGAACAGGCGGTGGCTCAATCGATCGCGGGTGCTGCGCCCGTTCTTAAGGCTAACAGCTCAAGCTCGCCGACCGATGGCCTTACCGGAATCGATCAAGAGCAATTGATCAAACTGATTACGGCTCAAGTCATGAAACAACTTGCCCAATAATTGTCATTCTATCAAGGTACTACGTTCTTATTGATGAACGTCGCTACCTAACAACGTAAAAAATAGCACTGAAAAAATTCGTAGAGAGTGAATCAAATGAAGGTTAGCATTATCGGTGGTGGCGGCTTGGTAGGTTCCTGCGCGGGCTTCGCTCTTCAGTGCGGTGGCGTGGTTCGCGAGATTGCATTGTTGGACTTGAATGCCAATATGGCTGCTGGCCATGCGTTGGACATGATGCACGGCGGGCCAAGTGTCGCAGACCAAGTCATCCATTCTGGCGGCTATGAACATATACCGACTTCGGATCTCATATGCATCACCGCTGGCCTTCGTCGCAAACCCGACGAATCACGCCTCGACTTGATCAACCGCAACACGGACTTGTTTAACGGAATCTTAGAAGATGTCAAAAAGGCTGGGGTGAAACAATCCGCCATCGTTTTGGTTGTCTCGAACCCGGTCGACATTCTGACGTTTGTGGCCGCCAAGAAGTTAGGTTTGCCAGCAACGCAGGTCCTTGGTCTTGGCACGCAATTGGACACCATCCGATTTTGTTCGTTGATTGCGGAGCAACTTGGCACTAGCCCAACTCAAACTCGCGGTTTGATTCTGGGTGAACATGGTGACAGTATGGTGCCTATTTGGTCGAGTGCAACCGTTGGGGCGTTGCCATTGGACAAGTATCCGGGATGGAATAACGTCATTGCCGACAAAATTTTTACCAGAACCAAGGGTTCTGGGGCGGAATGCCTTTCCAAGAAGGGTGGCGCGGGCTTTGCAGTCGGTATTGCAATTCGCGATGTGATTCATGCAGTCGCTTTGGATCAGCATCGTATTCTACCGGTAAGCACCATTCAGGATGGTGCCTGTTACGGCATCCGCGACGTTGCAATAAGTGTTCCAACGGTGGTTGGACGAGCGGGTGCTGCTCAACGGATCGAAATCGATTTGTGGCCGAAGGAACTACAGGGGCTGAAAGCCAGTGCGGCGGCTATCAAACCAACACTGGAAACCGTCATGAAGCGAGTTTTGGGTTAAGTCACTGCGACCGGAATAGTCGCTGCTTAAAATTGCCTATTCCTTACTGGTTACGCTAACGAACTCTTGGGGCGTCAGGTGATTTCTACCGATCTTATTGTTTGACTTGCGGGTTGCTTGTCGTACGATTCGGTTAGGAAATTGCAATTGCGGCTCCCTCCCAAAGCGTATTGTCTGCCTTTGCATTTACTCGCGGGCACCGTTGATGGCCCATGGAGCGGCATTGCTAATCATTGATTCATCCAAGCCCGGTCTCGCGGCGACCGCTCCTTGGATTGTCGGATTGAATGCGGCAATTTGGATAATGCCGTTCAACTGGAATGGAAAACAGTACCAGATTCATTCTCAAGTTCTAGCCGCCATTTTTCTGGGTGGGATCATTGTTTCGCTTCCAATCGGTCATGGTACGACGCTGACTTGGTAGCACCGTGCGACGCACAATCTGCAGTCGACGGAGCACGTGATTCTCGCAAAGGTTCTGACGCCAAATACCCCTATTCCATCTCAAGCGCAGCACTTCAAGGAATAAAAATTCTCTTTTCGGAAGATGGATTAGGGAATCAAAAACTCATTTCCTCCATTCTTCGCAAAGCGGGTGCAGAGGTTATAATGACTCAAAACGGCAGACTCCTATTGAACAACTAACCCATGGCGCGACCTTGGAGGTTAGATGCCTAGATACAATGCCATTGGATCTGTTGCTTTCGGACATGCAGATGCCGGAAATGGATGGATACTCAACGGCAATATTTTTACGAGACAGAGGAAGCTCGCTTCCCATGATCGCCTAAACTGCTATCGCCATGTCGGACGATTTCAGCCAATGTCTTGAATCGGGATGCAACAACTACACCAGCAAACCCATTCATCGAGAAAAGTTGATCGAACTGTGTTTGCGATGGAAAACCATCAGGAATCGCGAGCCCTAACCATCGATTCTTTGAAAAAAAGAAAGTATGCAAAAGGATTTCCATATGCCATTTTCATTCGATCGCGGTAGTTCTTTACCAGAACTATCCTCACAGAATCCCACCGGCCAATCCACACCATTCAAACCTCTCCGACCGGATCGGCTCTATGGCAGAGAAAACGCGATCAAGCAACTGCTTCATCTGTTCGAATGTGCCAGCAGAGGGCAAAGCGAAACACTGCTTTTGCCTGGACTTTCGGGCGTGGGGAAAACTGCATTCGCGCGTGTATTGGTAGAACCTGTTGCTTCTACCAATGGCTTCTTTCTGGAAGGGAAATTTGATCAGTACGGAAGATCCAAGCCTTTTACAGCGTTTTGCCAGATTCTGCTCGCATTCTGCAGGTCGATTCAAAATGAAAATCGAGCTTTCCGTGAACAATGGCGGTCAAAAATCCTGAATTCGGTTGGTGATTCTGCGAGATTGCTGATTGACTTGGAACCCGCGTTTGAACCGATATTAGGTTCATGCCCGCAACTACCAAAAATCAATCCGGTAGAAGCCAAGCATCGTTTCGCGAAAGTGTTTCGTTGCTTTTTCGAGTCCATCTGTAAACCGGAACAACCCGTTGTTCTTTTCCTTGATGATTGGCAATGGGCCGATGCTGCATCGCAAGAATTGTTGCTGTTACTATGCGAACAACCCATTCGTTATTTGTTGATCATTGCTGCCTACCGATGTGATGAGGTCGGAAGCGACAATCCATTTTCGGTGACTCTAGATGCACTTAAGGCTCAACAAGACTCGCTATCTACGATCGAACTTACGAACTTGAACAACAATGATCTTGAACGGCTCTTAGAAGAAAGGCTCGGTGACAAGATCGAGTCTAGCTCATCCATCGTTGACTTATTGATGACCCGTACGAAGGGTAATCCATTTTACGTCTTGGCATTTGTGGATTATTTGATAAGGTCCGAACAACTTCGGCGGAACAGCTCAAGCGTGCTTTGGCGATTGGAAGCGAGCACTTTCGAGAGCGAACCATCTATGGACGTCGTCCAATGGTATTCGGAACGATTGAAATTACTTGACGCGGAAAGTCGAAAGCTGCTTTCATTGTCCGCTTGCTTGGGTTTTCGTTTCGATTCGAATTCACTTTCGATCATCAGCGAAACAAATAGGGAGCATTGCGAAGAAATACTTGCTTCCAGTTCCCTTGGTGGCATTCTCGATATTGATTCTGCAAGTTCAAAGCAAACGGAAAATGCTGTTGGGGAGCCCTCGGTACTTCAATGGCGATTCCACCATGATCGGATCCAGCAAGCTGCTTACTCGTTGATCCCCCCTGCGATCGTCCCGCACACTCACCTTCAAATTGCCCATCTATTGCTCAAACAACTAACACCCCAGCAACTATCGGAACGCTTGTTTGAAGTCACCGAACATCTCAATTGCGCTCTAGAATTGATCGATAGCCTTCCGCGTGCTTTGGAGGCGATTGAGCTAAACTTAAAAGCGGCCGAAAGGGCGCGTTCCGCATCTGCATTCAGAGCCGAGTTACAGTTTATTTCCAGCGCCAAAAAAGTTTTAGATGCGCCTGGCTTTTCAGAGGATCTCTGGGGTTCTTGGCACGAAACCGCGATCCAAGTGCTTCGAGAGTTAGGGGAATCTAATTTCCTAAATGGAAACCACGATCTCGCGACGCGGTATATCCGTGAAGCAGTCCAACGCTCCAAAACATCGATTGAAAAAGCAGAACTGCTGACAATCTCGGTGGTGCACCATACGTTACTCGCGAAATATCCAATGGCCATATCCATCGGTCGCGAAGCACTTACGCTACTGGGGGTTGAGCTTCCGGGGCAGGATTTCAAGAGCGCTCAGGAGCGTGAACTTCAAGAGATTAGGCGATTGCATGGCAACAGGACTTTGAAGCAACTAGAAGCCTTGCCCTTCATGTCTGAACCACTTGGTCTTGCCATCGCAAAAATCCTGATTGCAATGGGGCCACCCTGCTACCGATCTCACCAAGAGCTTTGGGGGATCATCGTACCCAGGGTTGTTAATCTGACACTTCTACACGGCCACATACCTCAAGTCAGTTACAGCCACAACGCGATCGCTGGATTGCTGGTTTGGGAACAGAACGATTTTCTCACCGCTGAAATTTTTAGCGAACTTGGGGAGAGTCTGATGTCCAGTCCATCCGTGGCATCAAGCGAGCGAACGGTTTACCATCTGATGGCGGGCAGTTCCGTTCGCCATTGGTTTGGGCATATGAAACAAAGCAGCGAAGACTATGAACTAGCGTATGAAATTGGATTGAATAGCGGGAACCTACAGTACGCCGCATATGCGTTTGGGCACAACATGTACTGCCGATTCTTTCAGGGTGCGAACTTAGAATCACTTGGCAGCGAAATCAAAAAATCGCTGGTCTTCAGTCGATCACGGCGGAATCAATGGGCGGTGGATTTGCTCGATTCGGGAACTCGAGTGGTTGACTCGCTGACCGACTTTCATGTTGGCCCAAGCGGACATTTTGAATCGGAGGAGGCGTTTTGCAATCAAGTCAAAGCGCATCAGAATCACCAAGTGATTTGTATCTACAACGTGATGCGTTCGTTTCGCAGTTTCATCCTAGAAGACTATGAAGCGGCGTTAACCTTTTCGGATATGGCCGAATCCACCATTGCCATGGTGGGAACCCAAGGTCTATTGCCGTGGCCCGAGCATGTTTGCGTTCGATTCTTGATTCGCGTGTCTCTTCTTTCATCCGTGGATTTGGCAACCAAAACGAAATGGGAATGCGATTTCCATGCGACGCTTGAGAATATTACAAAATGGTCGTTGCAAGCACCGGAGAATTTTGAACACAAGCGTTTGCTTGTCTTGGCGGAACTTGCTCGAATTGAAGGGCGAATTTGGGACGCAGCTACCCTTTATGATGACGCAATCCGTGCAGCGAACCAGGGCGGTTTTCTCCATTGGGAAGCTCTCGCTAACGAACTAGCTGCCAATTTATGGCGGGAAGCGAATACACCACAGATCGAGCAGTCATACCGTTCCTGCGCCTACGCCGCCTACCAACAATGGGGCGCGACAGCAAAACTTCAACGCATCGAAAGCAACCTCGTTGATTCTCTTTCGCTCAGTTTGAAAAATCTAAAATCAACGAATTCGATTCAACACCTCAGCCCGAATCCGGTACAAGACAGATTGATCGCAAGCCAAATTGAATTATTGCGTGCTACAAGTTCGAAGAAGAACTACGATCTCGCCGAGAATCGTAGTCGGCAATATGCAGAGGAACTGCGCCTGGCCACGGAACGGATGCGGACCGAAGTTGCCGAACGCAAAAAGGCGGAAACGGCACTCAGACTTCAGAATGATCTGCTAGAAACTCGCGTGAAGGAACGAACAAAGGAACTTCAAAAGAATCATGACGAATTTGAAATCCTAGCTGAACGACTTGAACTGGCGACCCGTGCGAAAAACATGGGCGTATGGGATTGGGATGTTAGTCGCGACAGACTTCTTTTCGATCAAATGCTATGCGATATGTATGGGATCAATGAAGAAACCTTTGATGGAACACTGAAGGAATGGCTGTCCTACATTCATCCAACGGATCTAACGCGAGTTGCGGGGGCGATCGAAAACTCGCTCCGCCAAGGTGTTCCATTCGATATGGATTTTCGCATTCGCCGAACCGACGGCCAAATTCGAACCATCAAATCGCAAAGGCAAGTTATTTGCGATTCGGCCGGTGTCGCTAAGCGTATGATCGGTATCAGTTTTGACATCACCGAAAGTCGGCAACAGTCGATTCTATTGATTTTACGACAACAGGTAACCGAGCGAGTTGCTCGTGGCGTTGAGTTAAGTGAAGTGCTGGAATTTTTGGCGTCTTCGATCGATGATCTTGAACTGGAAATGGCATGCGGCTTCATCGTAGAAATACCGCATGAAGATCATCCATTGCAGGTGAATAGTCCGAGGGCAACACGTTTACTGGCCGAAGATTCAGGTTGTTTCTCGAATCGTTGGGTACTACCGATTTTGTCTTCCGTGCGATCGGAGTTGGGCAAGCTGATTTTTCACGGTGAGAATCCAAACGAACCGAATTCATCCGATTTGGCTTTTGCTGCATCGATCGCAGAACTTGCGGCAATCGCAATTGAACGTACTCGGTATGTAGAAGATTTGCAAAGTGCTCGCGAAAACGCACTGGTAGCAAATCAAGCCAAAAGTGAATTTCTTGCCAACATGAGTCACGAAATCAGGACGCCTATGACTGCAATCCTTGGTTTCACCGAACTCTTGCTCGATAATCGAACTTTCGAGTCGGATCCAGAACAACGTGTCGAATCGATCAAAACGATTCAACGCAACGGTCAACACTTGCTTGGTATCATCGACGACATTCTTGACTTGTCCAAGATCGAGTCGGGCAAACTGGAAGTGGAAGCAATTGAATACTCCCCGGTAGCGATTGTTCAAGAGGTTCTTTCCTTGATGTCAATTCGTGCAAATGCAAAAGGCATCTTTTTGGAATCGGAATTCGCAAATCGCATTCCGGTCACAATTCGTACCGACCCCATCCGAATGCGCCAGGTGATACTGAACTTGGTTAGCAACGCAATCAAATTCACTGAAATGGGTGGTGTCCGTATTGTGGTTCGCTACGAAGATGGGGCTCAACCAGTGCTTCATTACGATATCATCGATACAGGAATGGGCTTAACCTGGGAGCAACAAGCTCGACTTTTCAAGCCATTTGCACAGGCAGACACATCGACAACGCGACAATTTGGTGGCACGGGGCTTGGGTTAACAATCTGCAGACGCCTTGCGGAAATGATGGGGGGAGGGGTCGTAATCGTATCTTCGGAACCAGGTGTTGGGTCCTGCTTCCGAGCTTCGTTCGGGGTCGGCAACTTGATTGGTACCGCGTTTCATGAACCCAAAAGCTGTGCAGAACCTCAGAAGAAGAATCCACCACAAGAAGAATCGACAGCCATCCCATTGCCGCTTGAAGGGCACCGAGTTCTGCTGGCAGAGGATGGACCGGATAATCAACGATTGGTTTCGTTTGTGCTCAAAAAAGCAGGTGCGGTTGTTACCGTCGTCGAAAACGGACTTTTGGCAATCGACGCATGCCTTGCTGCTATCGATCAAGATCAGCCTTTTGACACCGTGCTCATGGACATGCAAATGCCAATCCTGGACGGCTACGAAGCAACCAGTCAGTTGAGGTCTCAGGGATACTTGGGCCCCATCATCGCCCTTACCGCACATGCTATGGACGGGGATGAGGAAAGGTGCCGAAACGCAGGTTGCTCGGACTACACAACCAAGCCTATCAATCGCGAACAATTGATCGCCAAAATTGCTAAGTGCACAAATGCCTAGTCGCGTTGGGGATGCATGCAAACTTAAGGAATGAGACAGCAGTCAAGCTTTCAAGTCGCAACGCTTCTCATAACCGTTGCGTCCATTTCGGAACGCAAGCGGAAAAAACGATTAAGCATGAAGTGCACACTATTGCAAAGCACTTCTTCCGAAATGGGTTTGAGAAGGTAATCGTCCGCTCCAAGAATGAATGCGGAACGAATCGCGTTCTCGTCAGGGTACCCCGTCAGAATGATAACCTGCGTTAGTGCATCTGCCTCCTTAATCGACTTGAGCAGCTTGAATCCATTCACACATGGCATATCCAAGTCGGTAATGCACAAATCAAACTGATTTGCCCTAATCATCCCAAGGGCCATCTGGACATCATCGGTATCGGTGATCTCCAGCCGATCCGCGAAATGATCTGCCAGTATCTTGCATACCAAGCGAGTTACGGATTTATCGTCGTCAATGACTAAGGTTCGAATCGGAGACTGAGGCATTTTAAGGCAATCCTATTCCATGGAATCTTTCAGGTGTTGGCAAAGTTTTCGTAAACAATATGGGTAATCAGTATTAATACACCGTGCTATAAAGCAATTCATGGTGCCCTGATAACAACGGTTCAAACGGAAATGAAATCACAACATGCGTATCGGTCATAGTTACACTCACCGGCTTGTTTACAAAGTCTGCATCCACTGATTTCACAATACGACACAACCAATCGCAGGTCGAATGGTCTTCGGATACCCCTTGATGACTAAATGAAACTTGGGACATTCCGCCGCTGACAGTGACCTCGATAGCAACCTGTTTTGAAGCATCTTGGATTCGAAAGATCAACTCGGCCGTCGTCGGGACGATGGTCATCGGAAGATACAAAAAACGAACGTCGTCACCCTTAGGGACAATCGTTAATTGCTGCTTTACGCCAGGTCGATGCCACTGTGAAAGCGTTGATTCCAGTAGCGATTTGAAATGCTCGGGCGAAAAAAGGGTCGAAGATTTCGGAATGGTATCCGGACAGCGCAAGTTCCCTTTTACAGTCGGTTGAAATCCACTTGTATCCAAACTGATGGTTGCGATCAAACCAAACAACGATAGAAGTGGGGCGGAATTGACGGTAATCTCGCGAAAAAGATCTTCTTGGACCGAGTTCAGAAATAAGAATCCCTGAATCTCGGTCCCACGGCCAATCGCCAAGCATAAACCGCTACGCAATCCTTGATCTGAAATCAGAGCGATGGAGCGCTGTGCGGGTTTGCCTTGTGCAGCAAACGAGGCAAGGACCCGTTCGCAATCTCCAAAAATCCGAACCGTCCCGGGCCGCATCTTGAAAAGCGATCCATCTGGATTCACAAAACAGGAATAGCCTTTTTTAAGGGAGTTTTCAGGGCAGCGATCGCTTAGGCTCGCGTCTATCACAACCAATTGATTGCCGCCCGCAACACGTCCGACCAAACAAACTCGGTCCACTTGATTAAAGAACTTATGATTCTTAAGTACATGCATCAACCGAGCCGCAGGATGGCCGCTGTGGGTACCGCTGGCAAGGTCCTCGGCAAGGCTTGCTAATTGCGAAACGATCCATGATTCTTCTTCAAAGCACTGATCCAAGGAATCAAGGCGAGAACTTCGATAAACATCCATATCGCGATGTTCGGTGTGCGAATTTTTCTCGGACAAACCTGAATGCAACTCTGATGCAAGCGCCGTCATTTCTAGATGAATGAAAGCAGAAAGCTCCTCTTCCGTTAACATAAACTCCGATTTCAATTCGCGAATGACATCGCCTAAATTGGTGGTATCCTTCACTTGTAGGTTTGTAACGAGTTGTCGGATTGCCACCAATCCCCGCTTCAGTATGGCGCTTTGTGAATCGGACAATCCAGCCGTCGTTGTTGGTTGCTTTTGCATTGCGGTAAGCAACGTTCTGCATAGCTGCACCGTCTGCGGGAAGCCAAGAAAGGAAGCTTCCGCCGATACGTTCTTGATGGGCTCGAAGAAAAGCTTGCGAAACGCCGAAAGGTTGGCCTTTTCGATCCCCTCCAGACTCTTTTCCATGGATTGGATCGTGGCGGCAAGTTCTCCAGAATGATGTCGAAGCGGTATATTAGGTTTTGTCATAGCGTCGCTCTGCAAGTCCTTTTTCATAGACAAATTTCAGCTTCAAATGCGTATTTTGGTTTGGATAGTTTATTGTTTGAAATACGTGATTTACGCGTCGCTTATGTCATCATCGTCGTCATCGCTTCCTGCTTTGTTGTGCTTACCATCGCAGAAAGGTTTGTTAAGCGATTGCCCGCAGCCGCAAAGAACGTGCGACTTCTTCTTCTTATCGGGACAAAGAGGGCGTCCATACTTGTCGACGATATTGACATCCCCTTCAATGATGATAGGGCCTTTCGGGTTACAGCATATTTTGGTTGGGCACGTGTCACAGGGATTGGCCATAATTGTTATTCTCCAGTCGATTGCTCTAGGCAAGCTTTTTCAAAGTGATGCGGCAAGGAAACGGAATTGGCACGGTAAATGAATGTGGTTGGCTGCTAGAAAA
>Ga0247833_1006840_pt1 | contig 12422 bp, 10 predicted proteins | sample LaCruzMarch2015__7_FD_187117 | JGI IMG/M metagenome (GOLD analysis project Ga0247833, IMG submission 187117) | Freshwater microbial communities from meromictic Lake La Cruz, Castile-La Mancha, Spain - LaCruzMarch2015_8m | ecosystem: Environmental > Aquatic > Freshwater > Lake | place: Spain...
TTCCTTTGTCTTCCAGTTGTTGCCCCTCAGCCGCTCTACTAACTAAAACAGCCTAATCATAATCATGTTGGCGGAAGTGGGGAGGAGGACAGTCCTCGAGCCGACAAATACTATCGACATGGTAGAGTATGACTTTGAAAATTACGCTTTAACCATGGGTATACCCGAAACACTTGATCCATTACCCTATCGTAAATCTGGGTCCGTCTTTGCATCGACGGGAGAAGAGGCAGAACCACAACTAACGAGTGCAAAGCACGACCCACGATTACGCACAGTTGTATGTCGACATTGGTTACGTGATTTATGTATGAAAGGTTCCGCGTGTGAATTTTTACATCAATATGATTTATCGAAAATGCCATTATGTCGACATGGCGACCGGTGTAAGGTGAAAGATTGTCCCTTTCGGCATATTAATGAGGCCGATCGATTAGAATGTGTCTTTTACAGTCAGGGATTCTGCATTCATGGTCCATTTTGTAGATACCGACATGTACGTCGTGAACGTGTGGATTTACCAGTCGTGGCAGACTTTACATTGGGTTTGTCACAAATGCAGGCGGGGAAGGATGGTGTCACAGCCGTACGTCGACCAGCACCGAAGCCGAATGAGTTCTTCAAGGTGTCATTATGCAAACACTTTATGAATGGTGACTGTCCATTCGGGGAGGGATGTCACTTTGCTCATGGTGAGCATGATTTACGCAAATTTCCCAAACCCGGACAAGAAGGTCGGGGAGGGGAGGCCGATGGGGAGAAGGAGTTGTCGGACAACATGTTTGGCAGCCAAGAAACGACAACCGTCGACTACTATCAGGGTGGTGTGGCTGGGGGTGGTAAGCCGTCACCGATTCTTGAGCCAGAAAATGCCTCTTTCTTCATCGTTCGTGCTGCGACCTACCGTGATTGTTCAATTTCGACTAATAGGGGAGAGTGGTTTGTTCAGAGGAAACATGCAGAGGCGTTGAATTCTGCCTACAATCAGTCGAGACAGATTATGATATTCTTCACCGTCGGTGATTCGCATCACATTCAAGGAGCTGCGTTGGTGACATCGATGGCGACGTATGTCAAATCTGTCGATCATGAGCAAGCTCTTCATTCAGAGGCTGTCGCTGACTGCGACGGACCATTTTGTTACCGCTTACAATGCGTGTGGTATCGAACATGTGAGCTACCAGTTTCAACTGCCTTGGATGCGGCACCTCATTTAATTCTTCCAACTGCCACAACAAAGTATTGTCAAGAAATGACATCCAAGACAGGAGAGGCGGTGATGAAAGCGATATGGAACTCTCCACTTTGCACGTTGTACGAATCCTGGAGTGGAGGAGACTATGATGACGATGCTTGGGAACCTCCACCAGTTGGTGAGGCGATATTGACTGATTTTCGATGCCCTCTACCAGATGAAATCGCTTGGCCGACGATGCCTGGTCCAGGTTTCATCTTTGGCTGTAACTCTGAAACCATGGATGAATGTTTGGGTCGGGGATTGTTTGGTCTACCGGCTCACATGAAGATCACTGCCACTGGGATCCGACCTGGGTCGACCATCTTTCTTTACAATGTGTCAGAAAAGCTAATCTTTGGCATCTTTGAATCTCTAACCACTGCGCAAATGAACTTAGAACCAAAGGCTTTCTCGAAGAATCCTAAGGCAACAACCTCGCCATTTCCTGTTCAGATAATGGTGAAAATCAGTTTGGAATGTCCGCCAATACATGATGATGATCCTGCGTTGAATGACATTTTACGTGCTCGCGTTGGTGGACGAATTGGTCCACTAACATTTGCCCAAACGGAGGCATTGGCGAGTCTGATTTCCAGCCAATGTGGTGCACTACAGTACATGAGTGAATATCGACGGGGTGTAGACACTGGAAATCAAAGTATCTCTGCCCCTCCCATTGCATTGCCACCTAGAAAGATTTAGGCGTTATACATTAAAGACTTATAAAATACAAAATTTGATTGACAATATGGCGACGTTAGAGTGTTATGATTGAGGCACCTCACCCACTTCATCATACCTACAAGGAGGTCTTCTTCACCAACCTGATACATAATTACGTAGATTACTTTTGAGTCCGTGGAGGTTGTTTGGTGTCTGGGAAAAGATCATGGCGACGACGAAGACTGCATGGTTTCTTGGGGCGCCCGTCTCCAAGACGATAGCCATAGCAACATCTCTCGTTTTCATACTAGCAGAGATGAATAAATTTCATGACGCACTTATTTTGGGTACGTGACGATTACATACTTTTACAGGATAAACGATCTGCATTGATTTTCATTTGTGTCTCCACATTGCTAATTTCCATTTGATTTTCGACGCTCGTTGTAGACACCACGAAAATTTTCGATCACGCAGAATTCTACAGAATTTTTGTTTGCAATTTCACTTTCTCGTCGTTGGGAGAATTGATACTTGGTTCATTGGCATTATTCCCATTAATGCGGCGGTTTGAGCGCGAGATGGGCAGTAGGAGATTTGCTGCATTCATTGTTTACACATCAATCCTATCCACAATTGTGGAACTGGTAGTTTTTAATATATTCTTTGATATCGAGCGATACTCCGGTCCGTATCCACAATTAGGAGCAGTCATTATGTTATACCGACGTTTTACCCCACGGATGTATCCCAAGTTCTTTGGCATGTTGGGAGTAGATTTTAGTGAAAAATCTGTGACATATGGGCTGTGTGCACAGGTTATATTGTTTGGTGGTCTGAGCACAGTTATTCCCACTCTTGTTGGATTCATTTGTGGCAGTCTGTGTGTGAGTCTTAGTGAAAATGAACTTCCACAATTTGTGTACTCAATTGGAGAAATAGTAGGAAAGACAATTATGGACGAAGCGCCTGCAATAATGATGTCAAGATCGGTTCAACGAGGTGCAGAGAGAGGAGGGGATCGTCAGCGACGGGCCGTGGCACAAGCTCCGGCAGCCGCACCACGTCCTCCTCCGGCTCATCCCCCGCCATCAGAAGATGCGATCGAACTACTGTTGAGCATGGGGTTTGAGAGACAGGCTGTGATTCGAGCACTTCAACAAACCGACAACAATATTGAAGCAGCAGCAAACAGACTTATGGGCTGATTTCTTCTGGAGGAAGCTGTAATATGTGTGAACTGCGGATACTTTAGGAAATAAAGCCTATTATTGACGACATTTTCATAACACTATTTAATCTTTCTAGTACTACACAGAGAAGCTTTCTCTGAGGCACACTCTCAAAAGTCTCGAACGAGCTGATACACTTCGACAATGCCAACGTCAAACGTTTTATGATGCTGTCCAGCAAGAGGTTCATTATCAAACCCAGCTGCAGAATGGCTTTCCCCTTTACTCAGATCACAGTCTAAGCGGAGTCCATTTGTGCCACCGATGTTTGCACCCATGGCAATGAAATCACTCCGGGCAATCATGAATTGTTCTCTCACTGCCAAATTCTCCAAGTCATGCAAATTTGTTGATGCATGCACGTCGGGAGTCCAATACCAGCACTTAGGAATAGGATCTATCCTAAACAAGAAACAGTTACCATCTCCTATCGAATGATAATTTATAGCCCATGCATGCGATGCAAACATGCCAACGATTGAGGAGACATTCCCATTGATGGCCTCGACCAACAACACTGTATTTTTAGCCTTGTGACATTCATTGTAAAATGATACAAACGACCGACCATGTTTCTCAGTTGAGTAAATCAAATCAAGCTTGGTTGATTGAAGTGATGGAGGGAGCCAATTTGCCAAGTTCATTCGTACATTGGCCTGCTTCGCAAGGACACACTCACTCGATGATGTAGTAATGCTCAATGTTTTCGGTGGTGTTTCGTCAATGAGCGTTGGCATGATTTCCAACGCCCACTTTTCATGAAATCTACTCATACGACCGAGTAGAGAACGTCTGGGATATCGCATTGATATTGTCTCAAATTTAGGGAACATTAATTGGAGATGAGATTGAAAGGAGAATTGTCGGTCGTGTGTCCGACGTCTAATTTCACTCCACCAAGACGACGAATCTGTTATTGGCAGTGACCCAATAGCTTTCTTTGAAATTAGGTGTAACATGGAAAGACCAAGACGAAAGATAGCTTTGCCGCCCTCTATAACGAATACATCCATAAAGCGCAACAAATCATCTCGTTTCAAAAGAGTGACAAAGAATCGTTTGAATATTGGATCAAGGCCTCCTTTTAATGGATCCAACACCCCGCACTTTCTCATCAGCTTATAATGATGCGGAAACATCTTTTCAACGAAGAATGCATATGTTTTACACCAGGCATAATAATCCTTTTGCGAAACAGGGAGGAAGTGAGACGTATCATCAATCATCTCTCTTATTGTAGCAAAGACAAAACACTCAGGCATGTGAGTTAATAGTATTGCAGCAATATCGGGCAGGGGTGGACAGTATTCAATACCAAGAACTTGATGTATGACACACAGTACACCAGTCAATGCTTTTACCCCGTCGTCAGGAATCGATTTCTTATTGCCCTGTTGTGGTAACGTTGTCAAAGTTGTATTCCATTCACCATAGTCAAAATGTATCAATTGATGAAGACCTTGCTGTCCAAGACCAAAGTCAGGAGAAATAGCATCATCCCTAACTTGTGGATTCGGAAGTGTCATTCCTAACGCATAAGTCCATTGTGCATTAATGTTCTTTGCATGAGCTATGGTTCCATACGACTCTATTTCGGAAACTGATAGCTGTGGGTTGGCAATTCGTGCTACGGATGTAATCCAGACAGCACATCGATATTGAGGTGGAAGGCCGGAGCGACATATAATTTTATGTAACTTGAGTGAACGCTTGTCACTATTATGTCTACCTCCTTTCACTAACGGCGGTCCTGATGGAAATCTATCATCGTTTATTAATGGAATAACTTGAACACCGAATAGAGTATCTACCGATTCGACAAACGACATTGCTTGTTATACTGCAAACTAATGATTAGAGTTATCAAAACGAAATAACACGCTCATCTGAATGCATGGAGCACTTCGACATTCTGCAATCATGCCTCCTACTCGACACTTTCAAAATTTTCCTTGGCATATATTTACGCGTCCGTTTAGATTTATTTGACCACTTCAAAATTTCACGACTTGGCTGGTAGTTACGTAGTATGTAGTGAAAGTCCTGACGAATGACAGTTGACGGATCAATAGGTAGAATATCTAGTCTGTTTTAGTGTCTGCTTGGATAGGTGGAGACTGCTGGAATGAAATCTTCAGTGAGTGGTAGTAGCACAACCTCCGATGGCTCCGTACGGAATCATAGAGCCAAACAGGAGTACTACGATGTGTTAGAAATGGCCTCCTCACGTTTACGACAAGACAATACTACTAATACCATTAATGATGGTGGGGATGAGGGATACTACTCATCGGGAGATGAGGCAATAAGGAAACGAAAGAAAAAGAAGAAGAAGAAGAAGAAGGAATCAATAAAGGACGACAGTTATGAAAATATTGCAGATGCCACTCGTAGATCGGCTATTTTTAACTCCTTCATCCCACCATCCATGATGCAATCGCATGGAGGGACGAGGAAGTCATTTACTACCACTACTTCTACAATAAGCAAGGATTATTATGGAGATGATAATGACGGGGAAACGGCATATGATATAACAGACCCGAATGACGACCTCCCAACAAGCCGGTGGAATCCAGCATCACTTGTTATTGCGGCACAGTCGAGATTGTCCGATGGAAAAATTGACACAAATGGGTTTTACAACAATATAATAAAAGAACGTACCACAGATTTATCTGTTGGGAAAATAGTACAAACGTTGGTAAATGGTGGCGTTAGAAGGAAGGATGATCAAAGTAAAATTGATAATGACTTTAATCTTCATACTATTGGAACAACAATATCACAAACGAAGAAAGAACGATCCTACGCAAAACTTGCAAAAATGGAAAGTGTTATTTGGGCCGATGAGGAGAGTGTATTGACAAATCTTAACAACGATGGTAACACAATAAAAGTAGTTGATGATGAGAAAGATGATATAATTCATTTGGCAGAATTAAATGAATCCCATGAAGAATATCATAGGAATGAAAATCATGTCATGAGATTGATTTGGCAAAGAGATAGACGACGCTTAGGGCTTGTTATATGTGCAGTATCCGTTGTGTTTCTCGGCGTATGTCTTGGTCTATACCTTGATTTTCATGATGGCCTGTCTTCGACATTGCCATATACCAATGATATCACAGGTAGAAGTGCTCCACCTCCTCGTCCTCTACCAGCTGTCCCCATAAAGCCAATTGATGGATTTGATGATAGTATTGGTTTACATTCCATTACTGCTGCAGAATTACAATCCATTGTGAATCAAATTACTTCAGACTTGTCAATTATGATTAATCCACATTCACCCCAAGCCAAAGCCCTAGAGTGGAGTAGGAATGATATTAAGATATATCCCGTAAGTGTAACGTCTCGGATTGTACAACGATATGCATTAGCAACATTGTACTACTCCACCAATGGCACATATTGGAAAACAAATAGGAATTGGGGTAATGGACATGAATGTGAATGGTACGGTGTGGTATGTGACTCAGATGACAATACAACCTTTCATGTTACATATATGGATTTGAATAGTAATAATCTAGTGGGGACTATCACTCCCGAAATTGGTTGGATTACTACCTTGGAACAAATACATTTATGGGGTAACAAATTGGTGGGTAGTATACCCAGTACACTATCTCGTCTTGCCAACTTGCATACAATCTATATGGATAATAATTACCTAGATGGAAACATCGGTGATACCTTTGACTTGATGAGAAATTTGAAGCATCTGGATCTCTCGAACAATAGACTTCGTGGTCACATTCCTCATGGGCTAGGCAGCCTTAGTCAAATGCGAGATTTGCGCCTAAGTAACAATCTTCTAACTTCTACCTTTCCACTGTCATTGATCAGCTTATCTAAGCTTGAAACGTTACTTCTCGATTCGAATTCATTGAGTGGGACATTGCCTTTACTCGTGGGAGAAATGAAATCGCTTGTAACAATACGGATACATGAGAATGATCTCAAAGGGACAATCCCATCATTCTACGATGCAAAAGTTCTCGAAGAAGCACACTTGGATACTAATTACTTTACTGGGACGATACCTAAATTTGGCTCAGAACGATTGCGTGAAATCTATCTTGGCCAGAATGACTTGACGGGAAGTATCCCCGATTTCATTGGTGACTTGACCGAATTGGAAATATTTAGTGCAAATGCAAATAAGTTGAATTCGACAATCCCCGCGTCGATATCCAATGCCACACAATTGAACATACTTGACCTTTCACATAACAAACTTACGGGAGAAATTCCATCTGAGATATCAAATTTGGTACAATTGCATGAGGTCCGTGTAGAACACAATCGATTACGTGGTAGTGTACCCGACTTTGCTCCATTGATACATATCAAGCATATCCATCTGAATAATAATCTACTTAGTGGCAAACTACAGCTCTCACGAGATATGGGATATTTAGACAATTTACGAGAATTCACTATACAGAATAATGACCTTACAGGTGAAATGAGTGACTTTATTTGTGACCTTGTATTAGATGTACTGACAAGTGATTGTTGGGGAGATTCACCACCTGTTGATTGCCCATGTTGTACCGACTGTATGTAGGATAAGAGTTTGATGGAAATAAATAGCGAGGAGCCACAGGTAGAATTGGATTTTGTGAGATATTCCCCAGAAATTAATCGTAACGGAATGTGTTACTATATTAGAGTAAATTAATGTACGATATTATTCACCGCACCACACTTGTTTGGAGATTGCTGTTGTGTTGTTTGTCTCAATGGGCGAACGGGTTAGCATTACCTCACGATTCGCGCGTAAAGTATCTTGCAACCGTTTGCCAAAATATGCTTCATGGTCGTAACGAATCAGTCCGATTCATCGTCTTATTCCATGAAAATACAAGTCCAGTTCCCGTACATGTACGACAACTGACCATACCATCATTACATACAGGACATATTTGACCCAACCCTTCTAAAAATAATGCTGTATCACCCCCCATGGCGGACATCATACTCGTCCCTTCACAAAATTGACATGTGCATTTGCCTTTGCCTATACATGTTTTACATTCATCCGGTTCGACATCTGGCCACCATAATTCACGTGAGCGTCGTTTTGCTACTGCTGCACCTTTCAGTAATGGAGAATTGTGTACCGTTATTTTGGCCATTACTTGACAATCATCATCCTCCACATGACAACCCGTTGCATCATCAATGGCAACAGCATTCTTCGTCTCTTGCACTCCTGTTGTTGACGCTGCAGCAATGGGAGCAGGTGGGAGTATGACATCCGCGAAGGCACTGCATAAATCCTCGCAATCATCATCGTCAAACATCAATGCGTTTGTGCAAGTGAAAGTGGTAGACAAGCCATTGCTATCAAGACTGAGCCGACGGGATGGTACAAATCCAAGGCATGACGATGCTGCCACCGCCGCAAGGAGAGTGTGCAGGAGTGGTGCTGAGCTCATCGTGCGATTGGTATGTATGCCAGAGATCGAGGCAGAAGGCAGAGCAGGAGGTGCGAAGGAAACGAAGGTGCGAAGCAAGCATAATATTCTATTCGACACTATCTGCACGTATCTAGTCGATCCACCAACTTATCCATAGGTAGTACTCCATCATGTCAACTGACGAACAGCAAGCAATCGATGTGTCGATCACACAGGATGGAGGGGTGATGAAAACCATACTTGAGGCAGCGCCCAACGATGCACTCGGACCACCATTCGATGGTTCCGAGATTACTGCACACTATACAGGCATCAGGAGTACCTCCAGAAGAATGATCCTCTATAGCGCGCCGCCATCATATTATTCGATGATTGGTCGTTTAGCATTAAATACAGCACATATGTCATTTGAAAATCATCCAATGGATATCCATGTTCGCAAAGAGCAACTTGCTCCATGGTATGTAGCGCTTAACCCCCATATGACAGTGCCAACATTAGTGGATGGCGAAACCATCTTGATTGATAGTCAAGCTATCTTGCTCTTAGCAGCAAATCTAGCGGGTAATCAGTGGCTTGATATTGATTTAGATTTAGCTCCTCAAATTGAGTCAGTCGTTGAAGCGCACTATGCAATCCCTATTGAGCGCTTGACCTTTGGTAAGGCCATGATCCATTTGCCAATCTTGAAGTTTATATTTCCACGTGCCTTGGGTAAAGTCATTAAAGGGCTCGAGGCACAGCTAGTAACAGCAAAAGACCCTATTGCATTGCAAGCAAAGATTGATTTAAACCAATCGCGCATTGCTTACTTTACTCAGGGCGCTAGCTTACAGGAGAAGATGGCAATAGAGCGTAACCGAATAAGCGCCTATGTAAATCAACTACCAACTCCAGATTATTATTTATTTGGCAATAAACCTAGCTCAGCCGATGTAGTTACAGCAGTATTATTCGGGCGCCTAAAAATGATTGGTGAGTATGCTTTAGTGACCAATCATGCTCAAGGTGTCGCTTTAGATCAATGGTTTGGCCGCATGCAAGAAGAACCGGCTTTTCAGCTTTCTGATATCTGGCTGCGCGTTCAATGGTGGAGAATATTTCTTAGAGGATAAAAGGGTGGGATAAGGTATGCGTATCATTTTCACCTGCCTTATTGATATGGTTCTTCTACTTACAGTACAAGCAAAATTGGTGTTTAAGATTTATTTATACTATTTTTAAGCTTTATCACTATTTATTACGAAAGGCTGCAGGATGAGACTGCTGCTCTCCCGACTGTCTACGTTCCCCAAGTTTCTCTATCATCCACTCCTCCTGCTCCACTATAGCCTTTCATTTTCAAACGAGCAACGACAATCCACCATTGATGACGGTCGTTATCGTTCTGGTGAGATCATCCCGAACCTATTATTTGCCTCCCCCCATGTGTTGAAATCGTCCGTTATCCCATATTACTGCAAACATCATAGCTTCCTCGTCGCCACCACCAGCACTACCCACAATTCCATTTTTAACACTGCGGAAATATCCGAGCCATAGGCGAGGAAGATTTTTGTGTGCTCGAACCCCTTTGTGAACTGTGTATTTTCTTACTTGCCTGCGGCTCGTACATGGCGGCGGTTGTTATTGAATCTTCATTCCTGGGGGGTCGGTGGTGGTTCGTTGCTGAACCCTTGGCCATGGTTCGGTAGGGTCCCGGGCAAGCAGCGCGATATGGGATGATTGTTACAGCGTTGGATCGCTTGCGCTCTCCTCACCGCAGTCGTTGCTCGCTTCGCTCGCAAACTCGCGGGGGCGCAAGTTGCGGCTGGCGCCGCGAGTTACCATATTACGCCTTATATTGTCACCAACCACTAAAGTCGCCAAACGTAGTCTTCTTCGGAGCAGGTGGAAGACGCGATGTAAATGTTGATTCTGCGTTGACTCCAATAACCCCATCTTCACATTTACCGGATGTTTGTTTCTTCGAATCTTCTTTCGATGCTACTAGATACTTTCCAATTGTGGATACATCCTCGCCTTCGATTACTCCAGGTGACTTCACCTTGCCAATATTATCATCCGCATATGTCGTGTTGGTTCCATCATTCGTCATCGCAACAGAAGGGCTCTTGTGTGAACGAACTAACAATAACTTTTCTTGTTTTTTCTTACGTATCCTCTCCCTCTCAATCTCGAGCGCCTCCGCCAAAGGATTCTCGAGTATTTCAATGCTATCAATATTCACATTTTCCGACGGTCGATCTAATTCGTCAGTTGCCAACTGTTCCAACCTGCGTAAAATTTCAAGTCCTCCAATTACCTTGCCAAAAACTGAATGCTTCCGATCGAGATGACCACAGCTTTTGTACGTGATGAAGAATTGTCGTCCGTTCGTGCATGGACCTGAATTTGCCATAGATAATATACCAGGTCCAACGTGTTTCAGCCTGTCGTCGAATTCGTCCATAAATGGCTTGTCCCAGACACTACCTCCCTCATCACTCTTTGACTTTGCTCCAGACTTTTTCCCACCCTGGATCATAAAATTTGGTATCGATCTATGAAATTTACTACCATCATACTCCTTCTTCATTATCAGAAGTAAAAAGTTCATGCATGTTCGTGGGACAATGTCACAGTGTAACTCAATGTCCATGACACCCACGTTAGTGGACATGCGTACCATTCCTTTCTTCTTAAGTCGACGTAGCTGTTCACACTGAGATGTAAGTATTTCTTCTTCGGTGGCTAATCGGGCACTATTCTCGCGTGTGATCGTCATGGTAGTCGATGTTAGCGAGCCAGATGCCATACCAGTGGTCATTGACAACCCGCTTAGGAGCTCGTCAGTGTAGATACTAATCTTCTCCTCACTCGTTCCCACATCACAGCAATTATCATCTTTTGGTTGTAGCAGTAATTTCCTTGACTGCTCCTCCGCCGCACGTTCCCTCTTCCGTTTCTCCTTATCCAACTTTTCCATAATCCGCGTGGCAGTGACGCTGTACGTGACGTTGCTACCGGCTACGTTAGCCGCATCTTCCTGTCGTTGATTGTTATCCTCTCTCATTCTATTGATATGGCTAAAGTTTCGAATGTCGCGTAGATTACACAGTGCCTCATCTTCTGGATCTTGAAGTGTAATAACGTCGACCTTGTCAAATTTCATCCCACTTATCAAATCGAGGTAATTCTTCGCCTTTACATTCAACTCTCGATATGCCTCACGACTGTAAACATTGGCCTCATTCGAATTCGTCCCCCCGCGCTGGCGTATGGCCACGATGGCAGTTCGATCCGTGAATGGCCGGTTGAGAACAGGACACTGCCATCGTCCCGTCGACTCATCCTTGTCCATGTTGAGCACTGAAAAATATATAGTATATAACATTGAAAAACAGAGCTGAACAGAGGCATTGAATGCATTAATAATCATCACGCAACAAAATGACTTACCAATCAAATCTCGACTTGTCATGGTGCGGCCGGTGACAGGATCTACCTTGTGTTTCATTAGGTGTGACATGATGGCATTATTATCAAAGATAACACCATCCGTCGTGCAAACTGGCGCAACGTAGGGAGTGAGTGTTAGGGCGCAACAATCGAATGGCAATGGACGAGACCCGGCCGAAGAAGACGCAGCATTGAGCGAAGAGCCTGATCGGATAGATTGGTTCGCTCGATGCTCACGTGCAGACTGATACTGCTTCTCCTTTTGACGCTTTGGCATGTGGCCACAGTATGCGGAAGGTGTAGGACCAAGACCCGCCAAAAAATTAAGGCAAAACGCTCAGAATTGCCGACGTATCATGACAACACCGCCGCCTCCACCACCACCACAGTACTACGATGACGACGAGAGAACTC
>Ga0247833_1006854_pt1 | contig 12401 bp, 7 predicted proteins | sample LaCruzMarch2015__7_FD_187117 | JGI IMG/M metagenome (GOLD analysis project Ga0247833, IMG submission 187117) | Freshwater microbial communities from meromictic Lake La Cruz, Castile-La Mancha, Spain - LaCruzMarch2015_8m | ecosystem: Environmental > Aquatic > Freshwater > Lake | place: Spain...
CTTAGAGGACGCTGTGTGGTTGAAAATCGCCCAGTGCCACCACTTCTTTGAGGGAGTTATAAGTAGTTAAAGGTTAGAGTAGGGACTGGAACCGCGTTCGATATGTCTTCCACTCCGAGTGAGACTGAAAATGCGATCTGCAGGGTGAGTCAAAGTAGTGAGTTAAAGGGGTAGATTGGAAGAAAAATGGCTGTCGGCATTCTTTTGGCTCAGGTAGCTGGTCGGCATAAGCTCTTGCGGTCCACGCGGATGTGGCGGTTTGTGATCGTCCGGAGATTCTTTCTCCCTCCTCCTGTTACTACCCACGCTGCCTGGAGGGCGGCGCCCAAGGCCGCCCCTTCATCAGAAGCGACTTTGATTACCCGCACCTGAAAAATATCTGCCAGGATCTGACGCCAGAGGGGGTTTTTGGATCCGCCTCCCGTGAGGCGAATCTCTTGGGGCCGAATTCCGAGGGAGCGCAGCCTTTGCAAACCATAATCCAAACCTTGAGTGATTCCCTCGAGAGTGGCGCGGGCGATATGGCCAGCGGTGAAGTTTCTTAAGTTTAACCCCTGATAGGAAGCGGTCGCGTGGGGGAGGTTCGGTGTTCGTTCTCCCTGCAGGTAGGGAACGAACTTGAGCCCATCGGATCCGGCGGAAACTTTGGTGGCCAACCGGGTCCACTGGTCGTGGGAAAGCCGCAAAGACTTGCCCATGGCCTCGGTGGCCACGGTGACGTTCATGGTGCAAACCAAAGGCAACCAACCTCCAGTGGAATCACAAAAAGCAGCGACTTCTCCCCGAGGGTCGATGATCGGACGGTCACTATATGCGTAGATGGTCCCCGAAGTGCCAAGACTGAGGGTGACTACTCCGGGACGCACATTCCCGGTGCCGATTGCTCCCATCATGTTGTCACCCCCGCCAGGTCCGACCGGAATTCCCGAGGGGAGACCTAAAACTTTGGCTGAAGAAATCGAAAGATCACCCGCTGTCCCGCCTGGGGAAATCAGGCGCGGCAAAAAGGAAATCAACTTCGAATCGATGGAGCGCAGAACCGGTTCGGACCATTTTCGTCTACGAACATCAAAAAAACCGGTACCGGAGGCGTCGCCGTATTCCATGGTTTTTTCACCGGTGAGCCAAAAGTTGAGGTAGTCGTGGGGCAGAAGTACCGAGGCCAGCCTGGCGTAGTTTCGGGGCTCATGTTTTTTTAGCCAGAGGATCTTCGAAGCCGTGAAACCAGCCGGGAGGCCGTTGCCGGTTTTTTGGATCAGACGAGGAAGGCCACCGTTTTTTTGGATGATGCCTTCCGCCTCCTTGGCGGTGGAGGTATCGCACCAGAGTTTGGCGGGGCGAATGACTTGATCGTTACGGTCCAGAGGAACGAAACCATGTTGCTGTCCGGACACTGCTATGCCGGCCACTCTTCGGGACGTGCCTACGGGAGCCGAGGCGAGGGCTTGATTCACAGCGATGCGTAGGGCGCGGATCCAATCCCGAGGAACCTGCTCCTTCACTGCCGGATTCCGATGGGGAAGGAGACGGTGGGGCGCCGAGCCCGTGCCGATAACGTGGGATCGTTTTAGGTCAAAAAGGATGGCTTTGGTGCTTTGGGTCCCACTATCGATCCCGAGAGTGACCACGGCGCTTAGTAAAGACAGCGGGCTAGATAACCTGCCAAGGCTGTGAAATTGCCCCGGGCGCGGTACGCGGCGATTTTCCGACGATCCACCTTGAGCGCCTTGCTCCAGAGACGATTTAGGTTGGCGGCACTGGTGGTGAGAATATCGGTGATGTCCTCTTGCCGATCAGTTCGGGGAGCCTTCACGTCGAATGCGAGGATCCCTGGCCACTTGGCGTCCTGTAGCACCACACAGAGAGCTAAATCCTTGAGCGGCTCCGTGTAGCCGAACGGGAGATCCTGATCGTAGCGTGTTGTGTCTTGAGCGTTCAGGTGGATGTGAAAGAGTTTTCCAGCTTCGAGGCACATCTCGACGTCCCAGAGATAGTCGAGACCAGCCATTCGGCTGTGGGCCGTCTCCGGATTCAGCCCGAAGAGGGGTTGAAGTTTTGGGTCTAGACGTGAAATCAGATAGAGGACCTCGCCCACATTGGATAGATACATGTTGGCGCGAGGCTCATTGGGTTTGGGTTCGATGGCAAAGCGAGGGGCACGCCGGCCATATTTCTTCACCGCATACCGTCCCACCGCGTTGAAGCCGTCGACCATTCGGCGAAAGCTTTCCTGACCGTCTTTGGCGAGAACGAAGTCGAATCCTTCTCGGCCGTTCCAAAAGACCATCACTTTGGCGCCGAGTTGCACGGTGGCATCGACGGCGCGGCAGGCGTTCTCCAAAGCTAATTTTCGGATTTTTGGATCGTGGCTGGTCATGGCGCCGTCCTTGAAAATGGGCTCGGCAAAAAAGGAAGGAGTGTACATTCCGCATTTCAAACCGTGTTCCCGCATGATTCGCTGGGCTGCAGGTATTTGGTGGAAGGGGAGTTCCACGTCATGGAACTCCACGTAGGTGATGCCAGCCTTGGCCAAGAGAGGGAGTCGTTGGAGGATGGGAAGATCCGGACGAGTGGGACCTCCAAAGGGATCACGACCGGGGCCAAGATTCCAAACGCCAGCACCCAGTGCATTGAAACCAACTTTGCGAGGAACGAGTAATTTTTTGGTCATGGTGAACAGCACTCCTTTGAATGGATATACTTAAAAATGCATGCAAACTTTGCAAAAAGAAAGTTACCATTTGCATTCCATTGCGTACTTGGAGATGTTTCAAGGATGAATCAATCTCTTCGTGTGAATTCAATCGGTAAAGCGTTCTGCCTTCTATTTTTGATTGGTCTTTTCTCGTCAGGATCCGAAGGGCGGGGCGCAGTTGCTGAACATCGATTGTTTGTTTCTCCTCAAGGGAATGATCAGAGGAAGGGAACCACGGAGGAGGAAGCCTTTCGCAGTTTGGAGCGCGCCCGGGAAGAGGTTCGACTCCGTCGAACCAAGGATAAGGCTGCGAGGGTGGTCGTTGAGTTGCTTCCGGGCACATACCCTATGGAAAAAACCTTTCTTCTGGAAAAACAAGACGGGGGAAGTGAGGGCAGTCCGGTGGTCTATCGCTCGCGGGATCGCCAGAAGGCCTGCCTAATCGGAGGCCGCACCTTCCGATTGTCCGAATTTCAACCTGTAAGCGATCCGGCTTTGCAGGAGCGTCTGCTTCCCGAGGCCCGGGACAAGGTGGTTTGTCTCTCGCTCTCCAAAGAAAAGATTTCTCATGGTGGGCCGTTCCCCCTGAAGTTTGACGATCAGGGAGGGCTCTTTGAAGTGTTCGACTCGGAGGGGCGGCTGCCTCTTTCCCGTTGGCCCAACGAGGGGTATGTGACCATGAAAGAGGTCGTCACCATTGGCGATCCCAAGACGCCAGGGACGTTTGTCTACCGCGATGAGCGACCGAGCCGTTGGTTGAAAAATAAAAATATCTGGTTGAAAGGCCAGTGGCGGGTGGGCTGGGAGGATCCGGCTCTCAAGGTGGCCTCCATCGATCCCACAAATTCCAGCATCACCTTTGCCGTGGGCATTCTCAATGGAATAGGATCCAAATATAAACGTCCCAAGGGAAGTGGTGAGGAACCGTGGTGTGCCATCAACCTGCCGGAGGAGATCGATCAGCCCGGCGAGTGGGCGGTTGATTTTGAAAAACAGTTGCTTTTGCTTTGGCCTCGGGAGCGGGGGGCGGAAAAGGAGATCATCCTCTCCCAAATGGATGCACCTTTGGTCGAAGTGCGTGACGCGACCGATCTTTCAATTGAGGGGCTAACTTTCCAGCATAGTTTGGGCGACGCTTTGGTGCTCGAAGGTGTTGAGAGAACGCGGGTGGCGGGTTGCGTCGTGCAAAACCTCGGTGGGCGGGGAGTGGTCCTGCACGGGACCCAATCGGGTGTGCAAAGCTGCGATATTCACGACATCGGGCGCGGGGCCATTTATATCAGCGGGGGAGACCGCCGGACGATTACCAAATCGGAAAATTACGTGCTGAACAACCATCTTCATCATTATGGACTCTTGCAGCGGCAGTATTCCGCCGGGGTGCATGTCGGGGTTCTCAATAATCCTGCGTTCAAGGGCATGCTCCGGGATGCCGTGGGCATCCGGGTGGCTCATAATGTGCTTCATCACTCCCCGCGGGATGCCTTCCTCTATTCTGGCAACGACAACCTTTACGAGTTGAACGAGGTCTACTACTGCGGATTCGACACTAAGGACACGGGGGCCTGGTACTCTTGGTTGGATTGGACGATGAGAGGGAATGTCATTCGCCATAACTTCGTTCACCAGACCATTGGTGGGGTCAACCCGGATGACGGTGCTTCGGGAAATCTGGCCTATGGGAATGTTTTTGTCGGTCCCCGGACCGGCGTGTGGATCGCTTCGGGTCCGGACAACGTCACGCGGAACAATATCTTCGTGAAAGAAAAAGGGGCGGTGTTCGCCATCGACGACCGGGGGGTTTCACGCGGTTATGCAACCAACAATAAACTGATTTCCCGGCTGCAAGAGGTGAAACCACAGGAGGAGCCTTGGAAAACAGCCCATCCGGAATGTGCCACCATGCTAGAGAATCGCCCCGACCTCCCTTGGCGAACCCGCTTCACCGGAAACCTTATTGTTTGCAAGGATCCCGCCCCGCCCAAATTGGGACTGAACAAGCAATTTGCCACCAACCCGGCCATCCTGCTGATTCAGGACAACAAAACGATTCCGAATGATCCCGGATTCAAAAATCCACAGGCTTACGACTACAGCCTCCCGGTTGATCTTCCCCTGCTGAAGGAAATTCCGGGATTCGAGCCAATCCCGTTTGAGAAAATCGGCCTGCAGATTGATGAGTTCCGATCTAACCTTCCGACGGAGGCAGAGCGAAAGCGGGGCCCGCAGTTCAATCCTTATCCCAAGGATAAAGACGAAAATTTCGGGACTTAATTCCGGTCTAGCGACCAGGGAACAGCCGGCTCGGAGTAGGAAGGATCGGATTGAGAACCTTGGCCTTTCTTGAGGCCGTAGGGATGGGTTGAGTCAGAGTCGCGGTTCACGGGAGAGATCCGTACCAAGTTCGAATGAAGGTGGGGAAAAAGAAGTGCGGTTTGCCCTTTTTTAATGGGAATCCGGTAATCGCCGGAGGAATCGGGCTTGAGGGGTTCGGAATTCCCGTCCTCGCGTAGCCAATCGATCGGTTCCCTCCAGTATGGCACTTTTAAAATACAGGGTTCTCCGGCTTCGCTGTGGATTCTTACCCAATCGGTTTGGCCGTTGTGCCGCGCCGCACTAACCAAAAATCCGCCTTCTGCACGAAGATCCCTAAAGGTGGCCTCCTTCCATTCCTCCGGAACAGCGGGAAAAACCCGAATTTTTCTGCCCCAACTCTGCAATAATAGGTCCATGGTGGCAGAAGCGGCGCTGAGGGGAGTTTCAATCACAGGATTTTTCCCGCCACTCTCGGTGTAAAATGTGTTGGAGTGAAGGCGGGAGGCGGGGGATTTTCCGTCCAGAAAGTTTTGCAACATCCCGAGGGCCGGAGTTCCCATTCCCAAGGCAGCGTAAAGGGCTGCGCCGCCGGTGAAGGAGTAGCCCGCCAAGGCTTTTCCCCCCTCGATCCGGTGCCAGTGTTGGAGTGAGGTTTCGGACAATTTCCGGTCCTCCGGGCGCTCGGGATCGAGTTGGAACAAGGGATAGATGGCAAGCAGGTGGGAAAAATGCCGGTGGGAGATGTCCAGCCCTTGGTTATCAGCGATCCGGATTCCTGTGTTGTCCACGGAAAAGGGGGCCAGTTGTTCCAAAAGGGAAGACCACTCCGCCGCATCCGCATCGGGAGTTGTGCCGCTGTTTTGATCCGCTTCTCGCAAGGCGGTCAGCAGCCAACGAAGCAGGGCGAGGTTATAAGAAGTGTGCAGAAAGGGGCTGAATCCGCGGTACTCGGGTGAGCCCAGTGGCCCGAGACGAAGCCGGCCCTGGGGATCGGGGGACAATTTCTTCCGGTAGGCCGCCAGCACTGCTTTTGCTTTCGGCTTCCATCGCTCCTGAATCTCTTTCCACCCACCGGCGAAGCGAAGCTGCCACCAGTAGTTGTGCAGAACCCAAGCCAAGTCCCCGAGGGAGGTGGAATTTTCGAATTTGGCCAGTAGTTCAGGGAAACGATCGTCGATCAAGCAGGTGAGGCTTTCCCCCAGGTCCAGATGGTTCCCTGCATAGACGGGCCAGTAGGAAAGTTGGATGTTGAGATTCCACCAGAGACCCGGCCACGCTGTTGTTCGGTAAAAAGGACCGAGGACATCCAAGGCAGGTCCATCCGATCGCAGGCAACAGGCCAGTTTGTACATCTGGATCCAAAAAAAGGATTCGAGACGAGCATCCGGAACAGTGAGGAAGGATCGGCGATAAAAAGAGTGCCACCACTCCCGATGGGCCCTCAGCAGTTCTGGAATGCCGGTCTTGCGGGCGGCGTTGACATCCGCGACGGCCTTCGGAGCGGATTGCCCCGAAGCAGGAATTTGATTGGCGGTGCTGACAAAAAGAACTGAGCTCCGGTCAATCGTTTGGCGATCCTCCAACCACGCAGTTGCAAAATCCCCGCCTGCCTCCAGCGGTTGGATACAGACGGGCACCCCGTCCAACCTTTCTCCTCGGGGTGAGGGGTTGGGGCGATAGCCATTTTCTTTGGCGGCTTCCGGGCGTGCAAGGGCGCGGGGAGAGGCCGGGTTGCCGGGGGTCCAGGCCCAGTCCCACCTGGCCGGCTTGCCCGAAGCTGTGGTTTCGGTGGAGGAAACTTCGATCAGGTGAATCATCCGATCCCGCAGGGTCAAGGCACGCCACCGAATCTCTCCGCAGTCTGTCTGAAGGACCCCGGTGATTTCGGCGTTCCACAGATCCTGCCGGAGAGTGCCGCCGAGAATTTTTCCGGATGGCACCATAGAGATCCGGCCGACATCCAGTCGCGGGAAATCGAAAAAGACGTCCGCCCCCGGCACGCCAAGGGATGTCTTTCTGTCCGGAGCTTTCCGGTGGTCGGTGACATCCGCTCGCCCCAGATGAAAAACCAGCCGGTTTTCACGAAGGTTTGCATAGACAACGAAACCCATATTTCCGTTGCCTGCGAAAGCCCCCTCGTTCCATTGAGTGGGTAACTCCTCCCAGACGGGATCTTGGCGGGCGAGGAAAGCCGGCCACTCCACCTGATCCTCCAGCAAGACCGGGGCCGCCTTCGCTTGGAAAGCGGAAAAGGCAAGGGTCACGATCAAAAGAGAGAGCAGTGGTGGTCGAGCCCTTCGGACGATTTTAGGATTTTTCTCTGCAGTCACCGACCAGCTGGTTGATCGGTTCATGGAGGCAGGATGTGGAAGGTCTGGCGGACGAGGTCGGAGGTTTGCACCTTCGGTTCACTTTTTCTACCCCACTGCCAAGCCGTCACTGCAACTTCCACAGGATATTTGGCCCGGGGAGGAATGGGAGTCAGGATGAGTTTGTCTCCCTCAATCTTGGCTGGACCGTAAAACACAAAATAGCGGACGGGCAGGCCCGCCGAGGAGTGGGCGGTGAGGGGAATCGGCGGAGCTCCCGCGTGCACATCCGGAAGAGGGTCCCAGGTGATTGTTTGTTTTTCGCCTGCCTGATTGGGCAGAAGTTTTACGTGGATGGGTTGCACGGCCCGCCGCACTTTGTCGGATCCGTCGAATAAAGCGGCCAGATAACCACCATCCATTCCATTACGCCAAGTCCGATCCAAGGAGACCCGAAAACCGTTGTCTTCCGCAGGTGCAATCGATCCGCAGATCCATTCCATCCGGACCGCTCCGGGAGGCTGGGCTAATTTTTCCCCGGCCCCTACAAAGCCTTCGGGTAAGACCGAAGCCAATTCCGCTTTCGGCCCAAAGGTGCCGTCTCCCGAAACTTCCATCTGTGTTACAGAGTTGAGCCGGAAGGGGAAAAATTCATAGCCCGGTCCTGCGACCAGCAGCGGCAAAGCGGACTCAGCCTGCCATTTGACCCGGGCCATCTGCTGGGCTCTTTCCGCCAGATCGCGGGTAAAATACCAACCTCTTTTTTTCTCCTCGGGTTTCGCCTCGGCACAGGCAATCGGAGGGCCATACTCGCCTCCCGGAACAGGAAGGGCGGCGAGGTATCCCTCTTCAAGGCGCACAGCACGCAGGGGCTCACCCTCTTTTTCCGGGAGCCGAGCCTGGACGGCGGCTTTCACATAGTCTGCCACATAGCGGGTCATTTCCTCGGTGCAGTAGAAGTGACCGGTGGCAGGCTCCACGAGCAGGCTCATGGGCCAATCGGTGGATGCCCGATTTTGCACCCAGCGAGGGTAACTGTTGGTGATGTTTTCCACCCAGTCCGTGCGGAGATCTTTTTTCATCTGACCCCATTCTTGGGCGGAACCGAAAGAGTTTAATACCGGCACGGTCCGGTTCGTTCGGCCACCGGGATTTTTAAGGTAGATCCCAGCGATGCATTTTTCCGGACGTTGTTCGATCAATCCATCTACCATGAGCAGGTGACCTGACTCGCCGATCGGCAGCCAAGGCACGTCCTTGACCTCGGTGTAGCCTGAAACTTCCGCCAACTGCCCCAGTAATTTTTCCAAAAACCCAACTTGCACGGGATCCTGACCCTTGGCCTCTTTCCGAAAGTTCCAGAAGGTGTGTGCGGACCAGACCAGCCCTAAGGACTGGGATCGGCACGCCTCCCGCAGAGCGGGATGTCCCACCAATCGATGTTCCGGCACATTGAAGCCTAAAATGAGGAGACCCCGCAATCGGGCGCACTCCTCGGGAACCCAAAGATAAAGGGTCCCGCGGTTGGTGGAGCCGTCCGCCCATTCCGAGCAGGTGCCACTGACGGAAAACTGAAAGACCTGATTTTCCGGTGAAGCTAGGGTCTCTGCCTGGAGGCTTGGGATTTTTGTGCCCCAAAACCCAAACCCCATCCCCAATACAAAAATCCTGCAAATGATTGATATCTTCATAAAAGTATGGAAACAGACGAGTTCCCAATCTTTACTTGAAAAGGATCATTCCGCATGGAGAAAATTTCTTTCTTTTGCATTCTTTTGCTGACTGCGGTGGGACTGTGTCCAGCGGCCCAGAAGGGCGAGAATCTGGCGCATGCCCCCGGTCCATGGCCCACGGTCGAACAGGTTCTGGATGGAAAAACTTCTGGTGGTACGGCCGCTCCTGTGGTGCACCCGGCAACGGGTCGTACGGCTTCGGCGGAACCGCCTTGGGATTTGGCCCGACTCTCCGCTCCGCCCGCAGTCTTTCCATGCGAAACCATCCAGCCGTCCGATCAACGCATCCGCGCACTCTTTTTCGCCGGGGCCGACTACCGAGGTAAACCCACCCGCGTCTTCGCTTGGCTCGGAATCCCGGTGGGGGAACCCGGCAGGAAAGTCCCAGGCATTGTCCTTCTGCATGGCGGCGGCGGCACGGCCTTCGAGTCTTGGGTCAAACTCTGGGTTGATCGGGGCTACGCGGCCATTGCAATCGATACCTTCGGCAACCTGCCCGTTCCGGAGGATGCGAAGCCCCGTCCCCGCAACCCAGATGGCGGGCCGCAGGGAGGCAGCGCGGCTTTCGAGCAACTCGGAGATCCGCCGCATGACCAGTGGCCATTTCACGCCGTGTCCGCCGCGATTTTGGCTCATTCCCTTCTACGGAGCGAACCGGGTGTCGATCCCGACCGTACCGGCGTTACGGGCATTTCCTGGGGAGGCTACCTGACCTGCGTCATGGCCTCCTTGGATCCGCGCCTGAAATTTGCGGCACCAATCTACGGATGCGGTCACTATGCGGACACCACTTTCGCCGGCATTCTGCGTAAGCGACCGACCCAGGAGTCCGCACTTTGGTATAATCAGTGGGACGCTGCCAATTACCTTTCGAAAGTTCGCATGCCCATGCTTTGGTGCACTGGAACCAATGACCGGTTTTTCTGGTTGCCCGCTTGGCGTGATAGCCATCGGCAGATACCCGCGGAACTTCGCACCCTAGCCCTGCGCGTCGGCATGAAACACGGACATCCTCCCGTCGGGGACCCACCCGAGATTCTCGCGTTCGCCGACAGCATCGTCCGCGGCCGCGAACCACTTCCTGTGGTGCAGAACCTGACGCAAAACGGATCCGTTGTCACCGCGACCTACCGCTCGGTTCGTCGCATCGTGCGCGCCGAACTCAATTTCACCACTGACGACAAAAGCCCGTGGGAAAAACGATCATGGCAGACCGCACCTGCAACTGTTAGTCATGATACAATCACTGCAGAGCTTCCGCCGGAGGCCCATGTGTTTTACCTTAGCCTCATCGATGACCGCGGGTACATCGTCGGCACGGAGCACTGCCTGAAAACCGAAGAATCCTCCTTACCCCCGTCAACTTAGAATACCTGTTGATGTCTGCCACTAATGTTTGGTCATTGCGGCAGCCGTACCCTGCGAGCGTGGGCCCCTTGGACGCCGCGTATTGCGCTCCGGTAAGGATTACTTCACGGACAAAACGCCGTTCACCACTTTGGAGCAGCTGGATCAGGCGCGTCGCACGGTGAACGAAACCGGGCGCAAGTATGCCGTCTATTTCAATGAACGGATTCATTCTGAATGCTCTGTCCATGCCGGACACCTCGTGTCAGACGGTGCCATCGGTCGCGTTGTGCAGACTATCGGAACCGGGCCACACCGTCTCAACGCCAAGTCGCGCCCGCCATGGTTCTTTGAGCGAGATAAGTCCGGTGGCATTCTTTGCGATCTTGGCAGTCATCAGGTTGAGCAGTTCCTGTATTTTTCGGGTGCACGCAACGCCCAGGTCAAATTTTCTGCTACGCGCAATGTGGCGCATCCGGATTTTCCCGAATGGCAGGACTTCGGGGAGTGTTTGCTTTCGGGAGACAACGGGGCATCGGGATATTTTCGGGTCGATTGGCTCACGCCTGACGGATTGTCCGCGTGGGGTGACGGACGCTTAACGATTTTAGGAACTTCCGGTTACATTGAGTTGCGCAAATACGTCGACATCGCAACCGGCCACGGCACGGATCGACTCTATATTGTGAATGGCCGGGGGGAGCATGTGATCTCCTGCAAGGGAAGGGTTGGATTTCCCTTTTTTGGCCAGCTGATTCGCGATTGCCTAGAGCGGACTGAGACGGCTATGACGCAGGAACATGTATTCAAAGCCGCCGAGCTTTCACTTCTTGCGCAGAATGCATCGGAAACTTTCAAAAAATAGAGTTGTGAAGTTAATGTTCCGATCTCATTCTCGTTCTTGGGTGAAGATGAGTTTGAATCCGAAGCTTCTTTTTATTTTGTTCTGTTTTTCCGCTTTGGGGCGGGCGGAGATCACTCCAGTCAACGAAGAGGCAACCAAGGAGTGGTTTCCGGGGGCCCGGTTTGGAATGTTTATCCATTGGGGGGTCTATGCGGTTCCGGCGGGAGTCTGGGACGGAAAAGATATTCCCGGAATCGGGGAATGGATCATGAAAAACGCCAAGATCCCCGTCGCCCCCTACCGGGCCTTGGCCAGCGACTTCACTGCTTCCGGCTATGATCCGAAAAGTTGGGCCACCCTAGCACGGGGAGCGGGGATGAAATACGTGGTCATCACCAGCAAGCACCACGACGGTTTCGCTCTATACGATTCGGCCGTAACGGACTGGGACGTCGCTTCCTCCGCCGCAAAACGCGACCTTCTTCTCCCGTTGGCTGAGGCTGTCCGGCGGGAAGGGCTGAAGTTCGGTCTCTACTATTCGCAATCCCAGGACTGGGTGCACCCTGGGGGCAGAAAATCCGGCATTCCCGAGGGACAACCCGGATGGGATCCGGCCCAAAACGGATCCTTTGATGATTATCTCGCCCAGATCGCCCTACCGCAGACGCGGGAAATTTTCGAACGCTACCGGCCCGATGTGGTCTGGTGGGACACTCCAGGAGCGGAAATGACACCGGCTAGGGTCCAACCGTTTCTCGAGGAAATCCGTAAACGGCCGGGGTTGATCAGCAATAACCGGCTGGGCGGGGGATTTGAAGGCGACACCATGACCCCTGAACAACACATCCCGCCTCGGGGTTATCCGGGGAAAATGTTCGAGGTGTGCATGACCATGAACAACACCTGGGGTTTCAAAACCAAAGATCAGAACTGGAAAAGCACCCAGCAACTTTTGCGGAATCTTTCCGATATTTCCAGTAAGGGAGGAAACTTCCTCCTTAACGTCGGACCTGATTCCGAGGGGAGAATTCCTGCCGCCAGTGTCGAGCGTCTCCAGCAAATCGGGCGTTGGATGGAAACCCATGGGGAAGCGATTCATGGCACTTCGGCCAGCCCTTTCCCGCGGCGACTGCCTTGGGGAAGGGTGACCCGACGGA